>Ga0115011_10001345_pt1 | contig 17783 bp, 29 predicted proteins | sample TroAtlMetagenome_2_FD_88705 | JGI IMG/M metagenome (GOLD analysis project Ga0115011, IMG submission 88705) | Marine eukaryotic phytoplankton communities from Atlantic Ocean - Tropical Atlantic ANT8 Metagenome | ecosystem: Environmental > Aquatic > Marine > Oceanic | place: Tropical Atlantic...
CCAGTGACCGGTGTGTTTTCGCGTCTGGGTGGGGGTTCCTCGGCCTGATGGGATTTGCACCCACACACAGGGATTACATCCCCAGCTCTGCTAATTGAGCTACAGGCCCTTATTGATCTTGATAAAGCACCCCGGATAGGATTCGAACCCATGACCCACGGCTTAGAAGGCCGTTGCTCTATCCAACTGAGCTACCGGGGCTTAGTTTAAGAAGCTTTGTGGTGATTATTGTCACTCTCCTGCTTCATCACAAATTGAAAGATTGCCTCTTTTTGAAGATGTAAGGTTGTGTCGCCCTCTGATGGTTTTTAGTTCTTTCCAGTATGAAGGGGAATATAAATAGTTGGATGAAAGGGGATCTTCAGCTCGAATTTCTGAGATTGTAATCCATTCAAGCCAAAGAATGGATCTTTTTCCTTTTATTGTTACCGATTTAGGCAAGAAGAGAAATTTCTTACGAAATCTAAGTTGACCTAAATCGGGTTCTTCATAAAGTTGCATCAGAAAAAATAGGAAGAAATATTTTAGGAGACAGGTTGCTGTTTGGCTGTACACTTTCACTATGTTGAAAGTCAAATACTTTAAGATTTTGCTCAATTAGAGATGAGCATTTTTCTTCAACCAAATTGTTCCAGACTTTAAGTGCAAGAGTATTTTTCACAACTTCATTGAAACAGCGAGCAAATCCACTCAATTTTGTCTCTGTAGGATTTCTCCTTAAAGCTTTGAACAAAGTATTAATAAAAGTTCCTTCATCTAGTTCTTCTGTTTGTGTCCAATCCAAACATTCATATGCTGGATAGCATCTGCCGGATAAAGAACTTGATGGTGGAATCAGTTTGTAGCCTATATCTACATATGAAAATTTGTTATTTTCGTGGATAAAAGTAAAAGCAGAGCTTCTGCCCCATGATCCAGTTCCGGGGACATGGAAAGAAAAGACATCTGCATCTTCAGAATAAGAAGGGATACAAAAGGGAAGAAGCCGAGCTGCATGTGAAAGCTTTGTCATCTCATACGAAGCTTTAGCTATTGGCCCAACACTCTTCATGTGGTCGTAATAGACAGGGCCAAAAAAGATTTTTCTTCGAAAAGAAAAAAGATTTGGTGTTTTGACATCATGATAAACCCATTCAAAATTAGGAACAATTTTTTCATTTTGAAGAGTTAGTAAAAATTCAAAAAAAAGCTTAGAAAAATTTAAGAAAAAGTTCTTGTTAAGAAGCGTGTGGTTCATATTGGAGCTATCCTTTAAGAAGGAGATCGATATTTACTCAATTTATCTCTCATAAGCTTTAAGTCCCCATTTTGGAGAATTGAGCAATTCTTGACATAAATCTGCATCCATAATTAGATGTATTGGCTTTGATGTTTTTAAAAACCCTTTTATTGTTTTATATTCTTGTATAATTTCCAAAAAGGTTTGGCCTAATTCTATTTTGCGAATGAATTCTTGAGCTATCTCAACAGAGATACCTTTTCTCGGAATAAAAGAATTGCCTTTTTTATCACGAAATTCAGCAGGGTAAAAATTTTCCCAACCATGGCAGGTTATTTGATATTGATTAAGCATGTCAAATAAGGTTTTTGAAGGCATTCTTAAAAATTCTCTTTTAATAAAGTTTTCACTTTTATTGAATTGCATTTAAGCTGGGAGGGGTTCAAACTTTTAAAATTAATAGTAAAGTTTAAAACTTTTCTTCTTGAAGGAAGAAGTTTTAATTCTTCAAGAAATTCGTCAGTTTGTTTTAATGTCCAATCCGAAAAGCTGCAAAAACCACCTAGTGGAAAATTGATAGTAAAATTAAATGCACCAAGAAGACAATATGAGAAATATTTTTCATGTTGTCTTATAGCTACAAGCTCTTGATTTAAAAAAGAGCGGATAATATCAATTTCTTTATCTGTTAAATACATTTTGCTTCTAGCAGTAAGGATTATTCATAAAATTCTTTATATTTTGGACTTGAATGTATATCAAAAGCTTTTTTATTAGCTTCTTTCCAAATTTTTAATGAATTTGGTTCGTTTACAATAATTTTTATAATTTCATGAATCACTTGTTGATAATCTGCAAGATTAATTGAAATTTCTTTCTTAAAATTCAACCATTGTCTTGCAGGAACAATGCCTCCTTGCCATCTAGGATAATAAGCTTCAGTTCGGTTATGTCCAACTAAAAACAATTCTCCACAATCGTTATCTGGAGATGCAGCTAGCCTTAGGCCAAGAGCTTCAGGCCATAGGCCATTAGAGCCTCTCAGTCTAAAATAGACTTTTGTAGAATCAGGAGAAAGATAGACTTCAAGCTTTGATAAAGGATAGCAATCTTGCATATGATCGAACCATGTATGGCCGATATAGATAACTTGTCTTTTTACTTTGCCATTATTTCTTTTCTGAGTTCCTTTAGATAGATGTGAGTATGTTGCCAAGTATCCATTTCCAATTAAAGGCAATTCTGCCTTAAGCAAAAGGTCATAATAGAAATAGAACAGAGATGCCATACCATCTGGCATAGAATGTTTTGACATTTTTAAATCCAACAGAATAAAGAGTATGAGTTTTTTCTGTAAAACCCCAGATCAATCCCATTGCCACAATTGTTGTCAGGATGGTAAAAATAATCCCAAGGTGATGTTTTGAGATAATTTTCCCATTGCTTTATTTTTTCTAATTGAGAAAAATTAAAGGTTTGTGTTTTGGATTTTGACAATGGATGAGGGTTTTCTGCATTTCTAACAAAAAGATGAGAAAGATTTGATGATTCAAAATTAAGTTTGAGATTATCAAAGGATGAAGGTCGACCTCTTGGTGGCAAAGAAGAAAGTCTCTTGTGATTAAAGAGAATTAAATTTCTAAGAAATTCAAAGCTAAATTCATTGCCATCTTGATCTTTAATAGAATATTTTGCATTAGTGGCTTTTCTTAAAAAGAAAAGCCAGTCATTAATATTTGTTAAAGTAATTTTAGGTAAAGAAAAGCTTTTGAGAAGTTGATAAATTGAAAAACAATTATCACAAAAACATGTACTAGGGTAATAGGTTATCCAAAATGTTGTTGGTTTTTCTAAATTGAACGAATATGCACCTATATAATAGGACCTAGTAGTACAAGGGCAAAAAGGGCATCCAGGAGTATGTAAGTAATATCTACGCATGATACATATAGATAGTTTTATGGGAAAAAACTTTAGATAGCTTCTTAAAAGAATTATCTGAATTAAAATCTAAATTTCTATTCATTTGATTTAGAAAATTTAGATAAAAAAGCAATAATGCTTCCTTCAAAGATTTTGCAGTATAAATGAATTTCCATTCAAAAACAGCATTGGGATTATGGTCAACATAAAATTTTTTTTGAGAAAATTGATTGATAGAATTTTTCAAAAAAACTACTGTTATTTGAAGTGACCAATTACCTTTATCTTTTTTAAAGAAGATTCCTGGCTCATGATGTTCATCATGAAAACATTTCAAGAAAAATACTAATTTCTTTTTAGAAAAAACAGAAGCTATAGTCTCTTGAATTAAAAGTTGAATTTCATCAACTAAGTCCCAGCTAATTAGTTCATTCTGAACAAAGCCGGAAGTTAGATTTAATTCATTAACTGGTTTTCTGTAAAATTGGTCATGAACTATGTGGGTTTTATTGCCAAAAAGAAAGCCAGTTCTTGACTTAATTGAAAAATTCATCATTAAAGCGCAGTATTTAAATCAGTGAATTGGAAGAAACCAAGATGGTAATCTACATGTTTCATTGCTTCATCTGAATTGCGAGCAATTCCTTTAACCAAAGGAACAACGCAATTGCAAGTACAACAACTTTCATGTTCTACTTTGATATGAATAGTATACTCCCAAGCAGTGCTAGTCCCTGGAAAAACATATTCTAATGGAACGACATGTGCGATGCGATGAGTAAGTACTTCTTCTTTATACTTTCCTGCGGAAAGAGTGATAGTTTCATAAACTTGATTTTTGTAATAAGAAGAAATTTTCTCTTGGTCAGTTCCTTTAAAAGCGAAAGTAGTAAGCCATAAAGATGGGGTAACATTGATGAAGCCAAAATTATCTAGAGGGAAATTTTTGGCTTGGTTAGTCATAAAAGCTGGATTAGGAAGCCAAGTCGGCGCTTTAATTCCTTGTGAAGGAAACATAATTTAATCTTTTTCTCTTCTTTTCCAAGGGGAAAATTTGACATCTGGAGCTTTGGCTTGATGAGCTTCTTTTTTTGTTAAAGGGTGTTTGGCTTCAGAATTAGTATTTGAGCCCAGACCAAATGTCTTTAGCTTATTGTGGAAAGTTGGCCTTGTTGAGGTAACATTGAGAATCACACACTTATTATAGGTTAAAGAACGAGGAGTTACTTTATCAGAGTCATAAATTGAAGAAAATCTTCTAATCAAAACTGTTTGACCATACATTTTGCCATAATATGTTTTGATTAGAGTTGGTCTGATTGGTGGAAATTCATTCATTAGTGGGCCCCCAGGGATTCGAACCCTGAACCTGCGGATTAAAAGTCCGATGCTCTGCCATTGAGCTAGAGGCCCTTTGGTGATTGAGCTATGTTACCCCCAGGAAGGGGGTTGCCCCCCCTGGCGGGGGGGTGCAACCAATATCATTGGTTGAAATCTTAATTAATGCAATTCATACCAACGGTTACATTCTTCATAAGCTTTTCTTCGTTCTTCTTTTGAAGAGCGAGACATTTGAATTGTGCAAAAAAATGTTTCTTGTTTAGAGAAGCCAGGAGAATATTGAATATAACCTTCAGCTACTTCTGGAACAAAGTAAAAAACATTTTTACTGCTAACTAAAAAAAGCAAAGCAAATACAACAACTGACAATGAAAAAAGAATTGAAAGTTCAAACCAAGATTGTTTAAGAAAATTGATCATAGATAATTTTTTTGTATTCCAACAGTTCTTTCTTCGGGAAAAAGAAAGAATGTCGCAGTTAAATATTCGGTAATATTAATCTTAAGGCTTTGATTCATTAGCATAGCTAAAGTACCTATTTAGTTGAAGTTAATGCCTTATCCACCGCTTGAGCAAGCTCAGAAAGCTGTTGAATTGCAAGTTTTTCAGAGGACATTTCTTGCATATCAATTTGTTTGAAATCAGTATCTGTTAGTCGATAAGTAATAATTACTTGCCAATACTGAGATCTATTTGTTCGTGTAAATCGGCGGACGTACATACTTACAATATGCTGTGCTTTTAAATAATAAACATCTGACAAACAAACAAGAGTCATTGCATACACCATTTGTGAAGTGCTTGAGAAACAGAAGCTGCTTCTGAACCAAAATATTCGTGATTCATAAGACTATTGTCTTTACAAAATATTCTGAGATGAGAAATAGTTTTGTGCTCTTGGAGAAGAAGCTTGTCATTTGCTTTCTTAATAAGCTGATTGACTTCAGGCAGGAGAGTTGCTGGATCTCCTTTTAACTTCTTGGTGAAGCTCCAAGAAATGCCTGGAAGGTAAAATGCTCGCGATGAAACATCCCAAGTATCTTTGTGGTTCTTAACCTTAATTACTACTAAAAGATATTTGTTGTCTTCACTAAAGACAACTTTGTGAATTCGGTCAGAGTTACCAATCGGCTTAGCAGCCGGATCATAAGAAGTATCAAGCATTATGTGTTTCCAAAGGATTTTCCGCGCTGGTATTTTTCACTTCAGCCATTTTGTGCATAATATTCCATTGTTCTCGCCAAATGGAAGAGCATCCCAGGATCTTCTGCGCTGTACGAAACTGAAGGCTTATTCCTGTTTTGTTTGGATATGCAGCATCTACGAAGATTTTAATTAAATCTTCGTAAGGCAGAGGTTCTAATTCTTGATAGTTTTTAGCTTCTTTTGAAGGATACTTATTCCCAGTAGAAGTACAAACACCAGAGGGAATAGTTTTATAGCCCACCTTCAACAACAGAAATTCATTTGAGAATTTGTTCTGGGGGACATTCAGAAGAATGTATGCTTCTGCAGGCTTATAAAGCTGATGGCCACTCTCGAAATGTATAAACTGAGTCCCTTCTGGATAAGCTTTGTACTTTGGGATAAGCTTAGCTGCGGAATAATCTGCAAGCAAATTAACGAATTGAGTCTTGCTATACAGAGTGATTCTTAAATCAGAAAGTGGGCGGAAGCTTTGCATCGAGTTGTAGAAGGTCTTTTTCCCGATATAGACAGTACGCCCATCCTGAAAGAATTCAGGGTAATTAATTTTGTAGCCTTTTTTGGTGAAGATGGGAGCTTGCTCGTGAAGCGCGCACACCCATGCCCACAAAAAAGAAAGCAATTGTTGTTCAGTGTACATAGTTAAAAACAAATACCTTAATTAGGTAAGACCAATTAAATAATTTTTAATACCATGGTCTAATTGATGAGTAGCTGAGCTAGATTCGGTGTTCAACATTTGTTTGCCTAAAGTTGAAAACTCTTTCTCTAAAAGATATCTGACAAAGTATTCGTAAATGAATTCTTCCAAAACTTTTTTAGAGGTTTTCCAACATTGAATTTTAGGCGGAGGATCTAGCAGCAGAGAACTACCATCACAATACTCTATAGAAAAAGTATAAAGCTTAGAATTGATGATAGTCTTAATATTGAGCATTCGATGTCCACGAGGCGCCCAATTAAGTTCCCAAAAAGAAATATCGTCTAACCTAATAGCCCAGCTCGGCTTTCCATCGTTCTCTAAAAAGAGCCAACCATTCTGGATGGAAATGAACATGCCATTCATGATCTCTTTTCGAACATACGTTCTTTGATTACGAGCTTTAAGAGACATTCAGATTCTCCGAATAGCAAAGGTTATCATCATTCATAAAAAGTAAAAGTAGATCAATTTCAGATTGAGGTACCTCACCCATACTACTCAATGGCAGGAGCCTCTTTTTGTAGTTAGGGTATATGCAAACATCTTCATGGACAAAGGTATAAGACAAAAGTATTTCAGGGTTAAATGGACCACCACAAGAAAGTGGTGGTGTTAGATACTCATTTAATCCAAAAAGCAAGCAAGCGGTTTTAATTGTGTCTTTATCCACATTAATTCCATTTCTGGGTTTATGGGGGAGGATAAATCAGTTAAGGTAGGAGGTATTAAGTTGTTGAAATACTTAGGGAAAGTAGGGTTTTAGAAGGAAAAAAGGTGGTGAACCAGGGTTGCGTGAAAGAGTAGCTTTGAGGAAAGCTCTGTTTGCCCTGGTCCACGACCTTACCACATTCATTCATGGAAAGTCCTCTCTTTTTAGAAAAAAGTGTGGATTTATAGCTGTTTTTCAGTCTATTCGTTCCACCAAACAGCTATGGCAGAATTATTTATTTCCCGACTGACAGGGATTTTACCCTTTCGCCAAAGGGGTAAAAGTCATTCTTGTTCAAAGTCAACTGATTCGGTCAAAGTTTCCAAATCTTTTTCGAGTGTGCGGTCTGGCTTGCCGTTAAGTATTAAAAAATCTTTATCAGAGATAAACCTATTTATTACTTCTTGGTACCAGATTGCTCGCTCTTCTTCAGAAGGTTCGTCAAAGGAGATTTCAATGATCATTTTTTTTGCTGCTTTTTTTCATTTATTCAAGTTGTTAGAGCATGTTTTCAACTTAATTACAACAAAATTTTCTTTTTCCTTCTTCGCTTCTTCTTTTCTTCTTTCTTCCTCTTTTCTGCTTCTTTTCTTCTTCTTTTCGAAAGGCTCTTTCGAGCTTTTCTACGCCTCCATAGGTTATGACCCCTGTCGGGGCAAACCAAGGAGGGTACCCCCCTGTCGGGGGGGGCAGGGGTTCACGCTTCGATTAGAAGGGCAGTCGCTTCTGTTTATAGCTTAGGTGAAATGAATTGCTCCTTACTGGGGCAATCCAAAGGAGCTAAGGGTTTCATTAAACAGATTTAGATAAGAGTTTAGAACGATAGTAACTGCTTCTTCACTGATGCTCTCCACTGAAAAGGTAGCGGGGCTTAGTGAGAGGCAGTCATGTAGGGGGGAATCGATGTAAAGCCTTGGAGGCAAGTAGGTTGACCTTTCTCCTCCTGAGGAGAGGAGCTTTTCGTCGATTGCATCGATTTTCAAACCGAAAGGTCTAAGAGCAAAGCCATCGAAAGTAATGCGAACAGTTAAATAGCTGTTCTCATATCGTATGTACTTGCCCTTCAATTTAAAGGTTAGGCAGTGTCCCTGAAAGGAGAATTGGGAATGTTCCCCTTCCATTGATACGTATTCTGTATCTCGAAGGGAGTCGAGATAATTCTTGAGCGTATTGACTACCGGGTGGTCATGGTGAAAAGGAGTTCTTTCCAATTCGGGCTCGCAGGTTAGCAAGCCTCTCTCTTCCCATTGATTGAGTTCCTGTCGGCTTAATTTTATTGGATTTGCTTCAGGGGTGCACGACTCGAAAATGTAGCTTTCGGTCAAATCCCGTTCGTCGAAGATGACGTGCTTGTCGGGGTCTAGAGGGGGTTCGATATGCAACAGTGTCCAACTCCCCCCTTCGCTGGAAGTTATAATTCCCCCAGTTGGTAGTATTGGTGGGCCGACCATTTTAAGCATGCGCGTAAGCTCTTCTATGGGCATTTGTATTCTCAACTTCTGGCCTCTTTGAAGAATTTGTAGTGAGCTAGTGCTGACCGCCGTACGGCGGTCATGCAATAAAAAAAGCACCACCCGGGAAACCGGGTGGTGCTAAAACGATATGGCAATCTATTAATATATCAGGCGAAGTGCAATACGTATCGCCTGACCAGCGGCCTCTATCGGTTTTTCTTCTGTCCCCTCTCACGGGTAGCAACATGTGCTGGCACGTTACCAGATGGGAGCTAAGCTCCCAATACTCCCCCATCAAGGGGAGTACACACAATAGTCACAGTTGATGGCTGTGACTATTTAGGGCCATGCAAGACTTTTCCAGTTTCTTTAGTTTTGTAGCATAACTAAAGAGCTGGACTACAATACAGCAATGCCCAGTCTGCTAAGGCATGCTGTTTAGACATTATAACAGATGGTTAGACCACCCTCAGTCTTGCATGTTTCGCAGCATAGTACACACAATGTTCTATGCTTCGTCCCTCATTGCTCCCCCGTGAGAGGGGACAGAAGGTTGCGCCCCACTAAGGCGTTCTTCCTGGATCACCTCACTCTCCTTGCGGAGAAGCGAAACAGCTGGATCTGTTGCCCTGGACCCCCCTGAGGGTCCAGTGGCGGTGCAAGGAGCCTGTGGGGCGCTGCTTCAGGGTCGAAGCCTCCAGTCTTTCCACACTGCGAGGCAGTGTTTTATTGCCTCTTCCGGCTGACCCTCTTGGGTCAGTTCGATCAGGCACGCCGTTTCGTTTCCTGCTCGATACAGGAAGCTATTACTTTCTCCGATTGGTTCCATTTTGTGCTCGTCGCCCGCGTAGAGGAGTCCTCCGAAGAGCAGGCTAAAAAAAGCCAAGAAAAGAAGAAGCCTTTTCACTTCTTAACCCCCGGGATTGCTGACGTTATGGCGGACACAACAAGGTTGCGTCCGCCCATGAGCATCCCTCCTACCCCGTACGCGACCGCGCCCAGGAAGACGAGGGGGATTATGACGAAGAAGCCGAAGCCTTTGAAGCAGGCTTCCAATGGGAAGAAGTAGAAGATGGCGGCGGCGACCCCCCAGCCGACCAGATTGGAGGATGCGGTTACCCCTTTCTCCTCTTTTGCTTCCCCCGGTGGGGGTGTTGGTGTTGGTGCTTTTTCTTCTTGTGTCTCTGCCTCCCACTGGAGGCCAGACCATCGAAATACTCCCTGGGGAGTTCTTACGAGATCACCCACGTTGTAAACTCGCCCCTGTTCGTAATCTTCCGCGTTCATTATTTCTCCTCCGAGAATAGATAGAGTGCATTTATTTGAATTCGAGGCTCAGACGTACTGAAATATTCCTCTTTTGGGCGCTGTCTCCAGCGCTTGAGGCACTCTGCACTGCAGAATGCCTCCCCGTCGTCGTCCCACGTAAAGACGTGGGTGTTTTTTTTGCAGCCCCAGCATGAGTGGCGTGAGCCACTCACGCTGTTTTGTTCGCGTCGAGATCGCGGAGGATCTCCTCCACGATCTCTTTGAGAGCTGGGGTTATACTCGTTCTGAGTATTCCCCTTATATTCTCTAAATACACCCTCATTGCCTCTGGCCTAGTGGCCAGTTCGTTTAGATCCGTTAGCAATTGGTATAGGGGGCAGTCCGCTGTTGGGACTGCTTCCACGCCGGGGTAAATCCCGTCCCAAAGCAACTGTCGCGCCCTGAGTCTGTGGTATCCTAAGTGTGACTCTAGCAGCTGTTCTGCTAGAGCCCACCTCGTTTCCCTTTCGGGAATCCGCTTTTCCCCTTGGGAAGGGGCAATGCTCGCTACTGACGTATTTTTTGCTCCGACGCTGTACGAGGCCACTGTAGTGCTGCGCAACTTGTTCAGGTAGAACAAGTCGCCGCCAATGGCGGCCACCTCGTAGGCGGGCATAACAGCGGCCATCAGTAGGAAAAAACCTACTCCCCGGATATGAGTCTTTAGTACTTTATAAAAAACATACAAAGTAGCGAGCATCAGTGCTGCTTCGTGTGCGCCCATTGCTTGCATATCGATCTCCGAGCAGGCTGTAGGAGGTTTCGTCTGTCGAGAAGTGTCGAGAGATGGCCGGTTCTATTCATGGTTACCTTGGGCTTGCTAAGGCAAGCCCCTTTATTACCATTCTCGACACGTCTCGACAGACAATATGTGTATAAAAGGGGAGAGGGCTTTCGCCCCCTCCCCTTTTGACGAATATGTTTAAGATAGATAGAGCCCCCCCTAAGGGGGGATCCGCCTTCTTACGTTCATTTGCCTCCGCATTATTGCGGAGGCCCGTTGCTGCGGAGCTGCATGCTCTGCTCCCACGTGTTCTGGGGGTGGGAGGCTTCTTGATTATTGTTGTCTTCGCGGGTGGCCTCCTCGGGAATCCCGAGGAGGTTTTCGATGCGTTGGTGGAGAGCCCCTTGGAGCATTTCTCTTGTTGCTGGCTTCATTACCAGCAACAAGAAGCCCAAGACGATGATTAAATCAAACATCCGTGTTCACCTCGGCGTTGTCGGCGGGAGCTTCTGCGTTCTTGCCCTCCAGGTCAGCGATGCGCTTGCTGAGTTGACCGATGAGCGTATTTGCTTTGATGAGCTTTTTTTGCAAGTCGTCAGTTTGTTGTCTGGCTTGTCCCCAGATGACGAGTTGGCCGGGAGTGGGGTTGACCCACTCACCCTCCGAGTTGCGGAACGTGGCCGAAGGTGCCAGGTTCGCCAGTAATTCGGATTGCGCCTTGATGGCGTTTAGGCCGAGATCACAGATCTTGGCCCACTCGCCGTTGCGGAGTGGCAGGTTCACTGCCACTCCGATGACTTCTCCCCCCCGCTTTCGGGTTTGGGAGATCTGCTTTCGCTTTCGCTTGTTCAGAAATTCTTGACCCCGCTCCGGGGTCAAGCACCCCAGCGAAACCAGCGCGGTGATGAGGGCCGTGAAGACTTCTTTTTTATTCATGGTTGGGTTGGTGCCTTTCTTGCACTATGCATCTGGCACAGGGTCGCGTGAGCGACCCCATGCCTTTTGCGGTTGGGTGAGCTTGAGGTTAGGAGAGCACCTCTGTAGGGAGAGCGGCGTGAGCCGCTCAATTTTTAACTAAATTTTAATTAAAAATTTAAAGTGCGGAGTATATAAAAAAGGCGGGGGGAATCCCCCCCGCCTTTTGTTTTTAGCTTACTCCTCTTCTTCGCTTAATTTTGCCAAGTTCTTGTTTACACGCTTTACTAACGAGGCGATCTCGTCGAGAGGCATAGCCTCTCGACGATTTGCACCCACGACCATGCCAATGGCCGTCCTCATACAACCGCACTCATCTGTACGGTTGTGATGGCCGTACCACTCCCATAGTTTGGGAGAGGTGACCGCTGCCCAGATGTCCGAGAACCGTAGGTTCTCGTCACTCCCACTTAAGTGGGAGTGCAGGCTTTCGACCACCTTTGGAATGGACTCCTCGTGAGGGCACACCTTTGGGGCTTCCGTGGCAGGGCTCGGAAGCCCCGCCTTTTGGAATACCTTGCTCATTTTCGGGCTGGCCAAAACCAGCGCGATTCGTTTTAGCCACCTGCTTGCCGCAGATGGATCTTTTCGGCACTCAAAGAGCGCCGAGCGCACAAACGCTTTTAGCGTCTTGCGCTTAGCTCCTCGGAGGCGCTGCCTGAGCAGCTCCTCCGCTAGGCGTACCCGCTCGTCTTTGTCTCTGCCCCCACTTTTGAGGGCCTTCGACATTGACGAGCCGTACTCCTTGAAGCCAAGCTCTTCGCTCAGTGCGTGAGCGTTGTTGTAGGTTCCTTCTCCGACCAATACATCGATTTTCTCGATGAGTCGGTCAGTGTCAGGAGCCCCAGCAACTGGAAGGTCTACATGGCTGAGCGCTTGCTTGGCGATGTAGTGGACCAAGTTCCGGCGCCACTTCTTGGGCGGGGTGTATGATAAGAATGCCGCTATCGACATTGCCTTGTTGTCCACTCCCTCCCTCCAGGTTAGTGTTTGGTCCAGTTTGCCTGCAGCTGCTGCCAGCTGCTTGAGTGTGCTCTTCGGAAATGCTCCGAAGACGCCGGAATTTTTCAGGCTTTTCTTGGGGGTATATGCCCCCGAAGAGGTCTTCCTCCAGTTCTTGGGGTTAGTTAGTGGTTTGAACAGTGGCCACTGTACCGGGCGCTTGCCCGAATCAATGGCGTACTGCACGAGGACCGCGCACGCGAGCGCTTCCATTTTCCGACCTTGTGCCAGGAAGACCGAGGCGTACAGTGTCAGCAGACCCACTGGCCCCATTGTGTCCTTACCCAAGATCCTCCGTGCTGCTTTTCCACGCTTCTTCTTCAGTGCGTCGAGAGTTGGCACCAGTGCCTTGCCTCCCTTTTCACCTTTTGGTGGTTCGAACGCGAAATGCTCACCATCTTCGAATACGTAATCTCGCTGTAGAACGAGATCCGCGTTCTCGGCTTGGAACATGAGCACCGTGTCCCCGTCGTCGTCCCCCTGCATTTTCAGTGCATCATTCGGATGCATGAACACGCAGTTCCGGGGCACTGTCTTGGAACCCCTGTGACTTATGAGGAACTCGTCCTCGGCCTCGGCCACTCTGAGCTGTAACAGCCCAGATGCTGTCAGCATCGGAAATCGGGCACTCCCGACTTTCAGGCCCTTGAGGTCCCATCCACAGATGGTGCCCTCCTTAACCCGCTCTGACATCACTATGACCCGCCCCGGTACGGACATCCCAGCACCGTTTCGAGCCCTCCACAGGTTTCTGGAGAGGGCTCTGTCCCATGCATCGTGCACATGGGGGAAGGTCGATCGATCGACCCCCAGTGCATCAGCGACTGCCACCGCCTCGGGAATTCCTGGGCCTTCTGCCTCCACATCATGGAGGTTCAAGCCCTGAAGCGATGCCTTGATCGCTTCTTTTGCGGTTTCCGTTGGCCGTAGCCGCTCCCAGAAGGGAAAGGCTACGCTGATCTTGGGCTCTCCCATCCATTTCTGGATGACGCCGAGGGTAAACCCGGCTTTTGTGGGGCCAGTGTACCCTTTGAGTACCCCTTTTACCTGGAGTTTGTCAATCCAGATCCCGGGGCGCCCATTCGCATCCAGTGCTTTCTCTGAGGGCACCAAGATGCCCTTACAGAACATGCCCGTACCTGGGTTCCAGGCTCTTATCTGCAGTGGCGAAGGTACGCCCTTGCAGGTCTTCTTGACCAGGGGGTGACGGGGGTGGATCAGCCCCGACCCATCTCGGCCCTCGCCGAGATCACAGATCGAGGCGACGCTTTCGTCGCCGTCCTGAGTGACCGTCCCTAGAGACGGCGCGAAAAGGCCCCCGCCGTAGGCTTTTAGACCTACAGCGAACGGGAACGTCTTGCTCAAGAGCTTGATCCACTCCCGAGATAGTAGATACGGATCTACCAAGATGTATCCACTGTTGCGGAAGGCCCGCAGCATTTTGGTAGTGATGTCTACGGCTGCCTCGACCCTTACTGGGGCCGAAAGACCCGTTGCTTGCACTGCAACGGACGTTGTTCCGTACCCAGGGATCACCTGAAGTCGGCATCGGCCCTCTGGCATCCTGTAGAGGAGCCCAGCTGACCGCGGACCATAGCCCGCGCGCCGCTGATTTGCCGCTGCTCTCTCGCCGCCCTGGTGAACTACGAACTCTACGCACTGGTTTTGAATACGTAGATTTCCTTGCTTGAACATCTCTAGGATGCCATTTAGGTCGAGTCCCGGCAGTTTCTCAGCACGGGCACTCAGCCGCTGTTCTCTCCGCTCATCCGTTAGGTAGAGCCCCTTCTTGACACGAGCCGCCAGCTCTAACCAACCGGTTAGAAGCTCAGCTTCTCGTGTTCCTTTTACTGGTAGCACTATCATTAGTGCACACCTCCTTATTCGCATCTCTCCTATACGCTAACAACAAGTCGATGCACTCTTGCTGCTTTTGGCCCACTCACCCATTGAGCGGCCATTGAAAAAAGAAAGAGAAAAAGAGCGTGGAGGCTGTTGATCAGCCTCCACGCATAGCACGATTCCCCCGCCCCTACTTGTTCTTCTTCTTCTTATTTATGGTTACGCTGGCGAGAATCCAGGAGATGTTCTCGAAGCCTTTGTATGGCTTGAGTCGCCCCCGGATTTTGAGGGTTACGGTGCCTTTAGTTGGGATTTTCACCCCCTGTGGCACATACACCCTTCTGATGACCTTTTCGTCTTCGCCCTCGTAAGAGATTGGGATTAGGAGCAGTGTGTACTGCCCCTTGCGGCCCGATTTGAGTTCTAGTTTGAACTTCCTGGCCTTTCCCGTTACCTCGAAGAAAAGCTCGGGCGTTTTAATTTCCATAGCTGCCATTTCTGTTCTCCTTTTTCAATGGCATTAATTCGACCTACTCACCCATTGAGCGGCCATTGAAAAAAGAAAAAAGGGAAAGTCGTCGCGCATGAATACGCGACGACTTTGGGGGTTTGATGAGTTTTAATCGTTGGGGTTGATTATTTTTAGTGGTTTCCCTTTTGTATGTATGTGTGCAACACAGTTGCCTGTGCCGGACTTGCTCCCGTCCCAAACGGCTACGCAGGCGTCCGCAGCGGCAACCATATCTTCATTTCTACGCTGCATTTTCCATCCAGCGTAGCCTCCCGTGCAAGAGACTTTTACCTTCCTGCACCTCTTGAGCAAGTCTCTATAGTGCTTCTGTGCACGTTCTGGCCAGCGGGATTCCTGGCCTTTGAAGGGGATGTAGGCGTCTACATCAATCTCCAGGTCGAGAGCAATGGAGGCCCACCACTGGTCTACCCCCAGCGCCATTCCCGATATTACGACCAATTTTTTAGTATGGTTCTTTTTGAGTTTTTTCAGCAGTTTTTTGAGTCTTTTCTCAATCTTGCTCCTTGTGGGGTTCTCCCCATACCCTCCCAACTTGTGGGGTCGGTGCCCCGTTATCATTACCTTATGTTTCGCCATATCACCTCGTGTTGTTACGCTCAAAGCGGCCTCCGAATCCGAACCCATTCGCGACCCATGTTCTCTCGGGCCGGTCTTCGTAATGCTGGGCGAGCCCATTCACGAATATTCTTGCTTCATCCATCTCGCTTTCTTCTCCTTATTCCGGCCCACTCACCCATTGAGCGACCATTGAAAACAAATAAATAAAAGATAAAGAAAAAACCCCCACGAATGGGGGGTTTCCTCTTCACAGGTGGTTGCCTGCTACACTTCAGGAAGAAGTGCTCACTTGGATCAGTGTGTGCCAGGGGATGGCTGGGGGGAATGACACCACAGACACCCCCCGAAGGGGATGCCTGCTTGTTTATTCATTAGAGATCTGCGGGTAGGTGGCCCGCTTCCAGTGGATCTCATTACGTACCTGTGTCAACAGGATCGATACCGTTATGCTACTCCACACGGTATAACATCGGACCTACCGTTGTGCTGTACGGTTGGTTAGACAGAGGCGTCCGTAACGTGCTCTTACTCTCTGGCAAGCGCACTAGACACCCTACATGCCCCCTAACCAGTGCATGACCACTGTTAGGAGTATAAGCATATAGGGACTCGACTCATGGTTTCCCACTTGTCAAGTTCCCGACCCTGCCTTAAGGGCCGGTGAACCTAGCGTTGGCACTCAGAGCGGTTTCGTAGTTGATGGCGTTTCACGGCTCTTACTTTCCCTACGACCTACTTGTCTTCGTGGTTAGAAGCTCAGTGTGTTGGCTTGCTACGACCAACTCCTAAACTCCCCTTCTTCTCTAATCCTCAGTCTCCAAAGCAATAGGCTTGTGTCCGCGAACAACGTCTTTCAACGTCGTTGCTGTCATCACGACAGTGCGTCCGCAAGGCAAGGAAATACCTATTGCTAACAGGTGACTTACATCTGGTCCGGTAACACTACAGCTTGGCTGCAATAAGAACCTACATCTTACCCAAGTTATGACCAACGAGGTGGGTAGACGGAGCATACGACATGTGGCGAACCACACGCGCGTCCAACGCTCACTGAAAAAACAAAAAAAGAAGACACACAGTCACATAACAATATGAGACAAAAGAAATAAAAAGAAAGAGCAGCAGCACCGTAGTGCCGCCGCTGTTGTGGAGCTAGGAGCTTACTCTCCTCGCAGTCTCTTGGCTTCCTCTTTCCAGAATTCCGCTTCCGCTTTTAGGCGGACGGTGTTCTCTCGCGTCTCCACCCAATATTTTTCCATGAATGGTCGCAATCCCTGGTCGGGGTTGGCGTCCTGGATCCAGCCCGGGATCGCTGCAAAGGTTATAGCCGCTAGAACGATTAACACAAACTGTCGAAAAGTCATGTAGACCCTTTCGTGAAGTATTGGCGCTTCTCCGAACACCGGATGAGCTGCCGTTAAGAAAGCAGACTTACAACACACATGTGATATGAAGAAGGATAAAAGAAATAAAAAGAAAGAGCGGCGACACCGTAGTGCCGCCGCTGTTGTGGAGCTAGGACTTCATCGCCATTAGGATGGTGGCTCGGTCCCCAGCCCAGTCGCTGCCTTTCAGCAGCTTCGTCCACGGGCGATGTGCCGGTGTCACTATGAGCCTCCCCCCATAGATGACTTTCCCATTTACGATGAATCCGCCTTCCCTGCCGACCATCAGGTAGGCAGCGATAGTATCCCCATGGTGGAGATACCACTCGCCTTCTATGTGGTTCAGGGACCACGGGGTCGAGCCCTTGGCCCACTCCTGGATCCGGTTAAGGACCCCTTGGATTCCACTCTTATCAGCCACTTTATATACCTCCAGTATGTTTGGCTGTTGGCCTGTCAACACGACTACCGCTAAAAAACAAAAGAAATAAAAAGAGAAACCCCACACACGTCTCCTTGTACGTGTGTGGGGGTGGGGGTTAGCTGAGACCGATATGCCCGATGTACCCGTATAGGGCACAAAGGGCTGTGGCAGCGATCCCGACAGCGATCCCGACGATGACGGCGTATAGCTCGTCTTTGCGGGCCCGCTCAACGGCCATTCGACGCCGGTCGCGGGCAGGCTTGAGACTCCTGCTGACGCGATCATTGATCTCATCAGAGAGCCAGCCGTTGAGCTGCACCCCTCCAACTTTGTAGATTGGGCCCATTGGGACCTCCTCTCTCAATATCCAGTCTGACCTATCCGAACACCGGACAAGTCACCGTTAAAAAAAGAAAAGCAACAGGCACACACAAACACACAATATAAAACGAAGGATATAAAAAGAAAAAAGGGGACG
>Ga0115011_10001347_pt1 | contig 17758 bp, 16 predicted proteins | sample TroAtlMetagenome_2_FD_88705 | JGI IMG/M metagenome (GOLD analysis project Ga0115011, IMG submission 88705) | Marine eukaryotic phytoplankton communities from Atlantic Ocean - Tropical Atlantic ANT8 Metagenome | ecosystem: Environmental > Aquatic > Marine > Oceanic | place: Tropical Atlantic...
GAGGGGGACGTTAGATCCGGAGCGGAGCCCGGGAGTTTTGGCACCAACCCTCCCCCTCATCCGCCCCCTTCTCAGGGGGCACCTTCTCCCCCGATGGGGAGAAGGAACACGATGTGGCCTGCCGGGACCGATCCTCGGGTCAAGCCCGAGGATGACGAGGCGAGAAGAAAGAGGTTCATCACAAAGGCCACAAAGGACGCACGAAGGGCACAGAGGGGCAGTGCCCGTCGCAAAGGGTCCGCATGACATTTTTATTCCTTCTCCCGATGGGAGAAGGATCACGGTGTGGCCTGCCGGGACCGATCCTCGGGTCAAGCCCGAGGATGACGGGTTTGCTGTCTCCTCCCTATCGTAGAGGGGGAGGTGGCGCGGCGCGTCAGCGCCGCGACGGAGGGGCTCTTAAGATGTGCCTGGAGTGAAGACCCCCTCCATCCACAAGGGGAGAAGGGAGGATCGTCGACCTATGGCTTGCGTTCGACCGTCAGGGCATAGGCGCCGGTTTCGGCCTGACCAAAGCTGCCGGCGCGGATGATATAGACGCCGTCCTCCGGCGCCTCCCACTCCAGCCGGGAATGGGTGTCCGACAGGCCGTCATCGTCGCTGGCGAGCACCTCGATCTCGTCATCCGCCTTCTCACGTCCAACGATAACGAAGGCGTCGAAACTGTTGGATACCATGGTGATTACGAGCGTCTCCCCGCCCTTGGCATTGATCCGGTAGGCGTCGAAATAGCTGCCGTCACCGGAGGTCGCATCGGCTTCGCCCAGAGTGCCCCGGGCCGTGGCGCCCGGCAGGATGCTGCCCGGCCCCGGAGCCGGCCCGCGATCAATCAGCTGGACGGAGTACAGGCCTTCATTGTCGCTGGAGAGCGGCGATACCCGCACCACATAGTCGCCGGTCTCCGGGAGGGTGAAGTTGAGGCGGGAGTCGGTGCCTTCGCCGAGGCCATCGTCATCACTGGCGAGCGGATCGAACTCGCCCCCGGCCGCGCCAATGCGCAGGAAGGTGTCGAAATCTCCGGATCGGGCGATGATCTGGACGCGGTTGCCCTCGACACCGCTGAACACATAGGAGTCATAGCCGCGCTGCTGGTCATCCGTGGGGTCGCGGTCATCGATCCCTCCCTCGACCACCGCCCCGTAGGCGAGCGGCACAGGCGGACGCTCGGGCGGAACCTCGGTGAGGCGCAGGGTGTAGGCGCCTTCGGCCATCTGGCTGAAGCCGCGTACCTCGATCAGATACGGCCCGGAGGCTTCAAGGGTGTGCAGCAGCCGGGAGTTGGTGCCGCTGGCATCGTCATTCTCGTCGAGACGGACCGGTGCGCCGCCCTCCTCGCGATACAGGACGACATAGGTGTCGAAATCATCGGCCTCGAGCAGGATCTCGATCCGCTGCCCCTCGCGCCCGGTGAAGCGGTAGTGCCGGGCCCGGTAGCCCTCATCGTTGAGCGCCGAGTCCGCACCCAGCGTCCCGTCCTGACTGTCGCCGATCGACAGACGCAGGGCTTCGGGCGGGGGCGGGGCCGCCTCGAGGGAGAGCGTGTAGGCCCCGAATTCTCCGGGAGACAGGGGGCGGGCGCGGATCAGATAGTCGGCCAGGTCCGGGGCCGTGAAGACGAGCCTCGAATTCAGGGTCTCTCCATCGTCATCATTGAAGGCCAGCTCCTCAAAGCCGCCATCGGCGCCCTGCCGGCCCACCTGGAGATAGGCGTCAAAGTCATCCGAGGTCAGGGTGACGATCAGACGCTCGCCCGCAGCCGCGGAAAAGCGCCAGGCGTCGTAGGCCGCGTCGTCATCGTCGACCGGGTCGCCGTCATCGATGACGCCGTCAACGGACTGCCCCCGGGTGATGATGCCCGGCTCGGGCGCGGGGGGGGCGGGCGGACGCTCGCGGGTGGTCAGCGTATAGGCGCCGGACTCCCCTTCGGAAAAGGCCCGGGCCCGCAACGTATAGAGGCCGTCGACCTCGGCGGTGTAGCGCAGGCGGGCGTCCGTGCCATCACCGCCAACGGTGTTGTCGTCGTCGTCGACCGCCACAAGCTCGGCGGAAGTGTCGCCGGGCTCATAGAGTTCAAGGTAGGCATCGAGCGCGTCAGACCGCATTTCGATCTCGATGCGTTGGCCGGTCAGCAACGTCAAAGCGTAGCTGTCATAGAGGATACCGGAGTCATTCAGGGTGTCGCCATCCTCGAGCGTACCCTCCGCCTGCTGGCCCAGCGTCAGGGGCGTCGCCTCCTGGGCCGAGGCGGCGCCGGCCGCCAGCAGGGCGAACGCCGAGACGCCGGCAAGCCCCATCAGTTTCAATCCGCAGAGTCGGCGCATGGTATCCCCTTCACAGCTTTGCCCGATCATAGACGCCGAACCCGGCTCTGTGTAAATCGCCTGACCGCAACGATTCCTGACGAGGGATCGGCAGAACGGATCCGCCATGACCGCGACCCTCTCCCCGACCGCCCGGATCATCGACGGAAAGGCGCATGCCGCGAACCTTGTCGACCGGGTGGCCGCAGCGGCGGCCCGGCTGAAGGCCGACACGGGAATCGTGCCCGGCCTCGCGGCGGTGCTGGTGGGCGAGGACCCGGCCAGCCGCATCTATGTGAAGAGCAAGGGCGAGACGGCGACGCGGGCGGGGCTGAACTCCTTCACCCACACGCTTGGCGCCGAGACAACGGAGGACCAGCTGCTGGATCTGGTGGCGCGGCTGAATGCCGATCCGGCCGTGCACGGGATTCTCGTGCAGCTGCCCCTGCCCGGCCACATCCGCGAGACGGCGGTGCTGGCCGCCATTGATCCGGACAAGGATGTCGACGGCTTTCATGTGATCAACGCCGGGCGACTGGCGACGGGTCAGCCGGGGCTGGTGCCGTGCACGCCGCTGGGCTGCCTGAAGCTGCTGAAGGCAACGCTGGGGGATCTGTCCGGCCTTGAGGCCGTGGTGGTCGGGCGCTCGAACATCGTCGGCAAGCCGATGGCGCAGCTGCTGCTGGCGGAAAGCTGTACGGTGACAATTGCCCACTCGCGGACCCGGGATCTGGCCGGGGTGTGCCGCCGGGCGGATATTCTGGTCGCGGCCGTGGGGCGGCCGATGATGATCCCCGGCGACTGGATCAAGCCGGGCGCGACCGTGATCGATGTCGGCATCAATCGCGTGCCGTCGGCCGATCCGGTCAAGGCGGCAGAGGGCAAGACCCGGGTGGTCGGCGATGTGGACTATACCTCGGCGGCCGCGGTCGCAGGGGCCATCACGCCCGTGCCGGGCGGGGTCGGGCCGATGACCATTGCCTGCCTGCTGGCCAATACCTGGGCTGCGGCCTGTCGCGCGGCCGGGATCGAACCGTCACAGCTGGACGCTTGAAGCGGCGGCGTTCCGGTCCGATACTGTCCGTGGAGCCGAAGCATCGGCGCCGGATCGACCAAGGGGCCTACCGATGACTGTCCTGCGCACGCCTGTCCTCGCCGTCGCGGCGGCCACCCTGACGCTGGGGGGCTGCGGCTACAACACCATTCCGGCCCAGAACGAAGCGGCGAAAGAAGCCTGGGCCAATGTCGAGGCCCAGTACCAGCGGCGGGCCGATCTGATTCCGAACCTGGTGGCGACGGTGCAGGCGGCCTCGATCGCCGAGCGCGAGACCCTGACCCAGGTGATCGAGGCGCGATCGCGCGCCACCTCGATCCAGCTGGACGCCGATGCCCTGTCCGATCCGGCCGCCGTGGCCCGCTATCAGGCGGCGCAGGGCGAACTGAGCCAGGCGCTGTCGCGGCTGATGCTGGTGGTGGAGCAGTATCCGCAGGTCCAGTCGAATGCGAACTTCGTCGCCCTGCAAAGCCAGCTGGAGGGTACCGAGAACCGGATTGCCGTGGCACGGCGCGACTATAATGCGGCGGCGCGGGCCTATAACACGACGCTGCGCACCTTCCCCGGGAACCTGTGGGCAGCCACCTTCCATTCGGGGTCCGAGCCCCTGCCGCTGTTCACCGCGGCACCGGGCGCCGAGACCGCGCCGCAGGTCCAGTTCAATACCGGAGCGGCGCCCGGCCAGTGACCCGTGCCCTGACCGTCCAGCGGCCCGTGTGGGGGGCCCTTGTCGCGGCCCTGGTGACGGCGGCGATGTGGCTGGTTCTGGCGCTGCCGGGACTGGCGCAGCCCGCCTTTCCCGAGCTGACCGGACGGGTGGTCGATCAGGCCAATCTGCTGAGTGCGGAAAAGGAAGCCGAGCTGGAGCAGCGGCTGGCCGCTCTGGAGCGGGACACGAGCGATCAGGTGGTGGTGGTCACCCTTCCTTCGCTGGAGGGCTATGACATCGCCGACTATGGCACGCAGCTGGGCCGACACTGGCAGATCGGACAGAAGGACGGTGACAACGGCGTGCTGCTGATTGTGGCGCTGGAGGAACGCAAGATCCGGATCGAGGTCGGCTATGGCCTCGAGGGGATCCTGACCGACGCCCTCTCGGCCCTGATCATTCACGAGCAGATCACGCCGGCCTTCCGGAACGGGGGCTTCGAGCGGGGCATCGAACAGGGTGTGCTGGCCATCGAGGCGCAGCTGCGGCTGGACCCCGAGGAGGCCCGGGCCCGCGCGGCCGCCGCCGAGGCCCCCGAGGCAGATGTGCCGGTGGGCGCCCTCATCATCATTGCCCTGGTGTTCGGCTTCATCCTCGTCGCCGTGATCGGGGCCATCGGCAATGCCGGCGGGCGTCGTCGGCGGGGAGGCTCGGACATCGCGCCGATCCTGATCTGGGCCGCCTCGGAGGCGCTGCGGTCGAGAGGCGGCGGCGGGGGTGGCGGTGGCTTTGGTGGCGGCGGCGGTTTCAGCGGCGGGGGCGGAAGTTTTGGAGGCGGTGGCGCCTCGGGAGGCTGGTGATGCGAATTTCGCCGCGCGACCACGAGCGTATCCGCCGCGCTGTCGAGGAGGCCGAGCTGACCACCTCGGGGGAGATCTTCTGCGTCATCGCCCGGAAGGTGTCGTCCTATCGCGACGTCGGCCTGGGCTGGGCCTCGGCAGCGGCCATGATCCTGCCCCTGCTGCTGGTGCCCCCGGGGTTCAGCCCTGCCTGGCTGCCCGGCTTCGCCGACGGATGGCAGGCCGCACAGCTGGCCGCCACGCCCGTAACCGTGGTCCAGACCCTGGCCGCCTATGCGATCGTGCAGATCGCCGTCTTCCTGACGGTCTTTCTCGGTCACGGCCTGCCGGTCGTCCGACGGCTGATGACCCCGGCCTCGATCCGGCGTCACCGGGTGCGCCGCGCCGCCCTGCATCAGTTTCTGGCCCACGGCATCCATACGACCGCCGACCGGACGGGCGTGCTGATCTTCTGCGCGCTGGATGAACACAGGGTCGAGGTGATCGCGGACGAGGGAATCCACAGCCGGGTCCCGAAGGACACCTGGGCCAATGTCGCCTCGGTGCTCACGCGGGAACTGCGCGCCCATCGACCGATCGAAGGATTCGAGGCCGCCATCGCGCTGAGCGGCGACGTGTTGTCGACGCACTTCCCCCCCCGGGACCGGAACCCCAACGAGCTGTCGGACAGACTGGTGGAGCTGTGACGCCGCCGAACGGCCCGATTGCCGACGCCGGACGGACGCGTTTGCCTGCCATGAGGCCTGCATGCCGCGTCTGATGTCCTACAACGTCCACCGCTGCGTCGGGATGGACCGGAAACTGGATCTGGACCGCATCGTCGGGGTCATCGCCGAGTATGAGCCCGACATCGTCTGTCTGCAGGAGCTGGATGTCGGGCGGGCCCGTACCGGTGGGGTCGACCAGGCGGCCGAGATCGCCCGCAAACTGGCCATGTCGGTCCATTTCCACCCGGCCATGCAGGTCGAGGCCGAACTGTATGGCGACGCAGTGCTGACCCATCTGCCGGAGCAGCTGGTCAAGACCGACGCCCTGCCGACCGTGGCGGGCATCCCCGGTCTGGAACCGCGTGGCGCCCTGTGGGTCCGGATCGGGATCGGCGGGCAGGAGCTGAACGTGTTGAATACCCACCTCGGGCTGGTCCCGCGCGAACAGCGGCGTCAGGCCACCGCCCTGGTCGGCCGGGACTGGCTGGGACGCAAGGACTGCACGGGGCCGACCATATTGACGGGGGATTTCAACGCCACGTCCATCACCCGTCCCTACCGGATTCTCGCCCGCAGGCTGGACGATGCCCAGAGGCGGCTGGACCTTCGCCCCTCGGTCAAGACCTTCCCCTCTAGCTTTCCGGCGATCCGCATCGACCATGCCTTCGTCAGCCGGGACGTCCATGTGACCGGGGTTCGCTCGTCATTTTCGCCCCTGGCCCGTATGGCCTCGGATCACCTGCCCCTGATCGTGGATTTCGAGCTGTCGCCGACGAAGTCCTGACCCGGGCGCTGGGTCGGATTGCGTCGTTTCCATGGACGCCAGGCGTCATCTGCCGATGCCGGATCCCCCAACTGCCATTCGGCGATGAAGGCTTCGAGGCGAGACGGCGGTCTGGCCCCGAGCACCTGCATCCGCCCCCCGGAAAAGGCCTCGATCGCCCGGCCGACCGACTCCGATATCTCCTCTGCGGCACGATAGGCCTCGAGGGGGGCGCCGATGAAATGGGCAATGGACGCCTGACGCAACCGCCGGATCGCGGCCCGGCCGGCATAGGTCGCCGGCTCGGCAGCCACGTCGCACTCGGTGTCAAACCCCATGGAGCGGTTGTTGAGATTGGCCGAGCCGATACGCAGCAGGCGGTCGTCAATCACCGTGACCTTGGCATGCACGATCAACCTCTGTCCGCCTTTGGTCAGCGGACTGAAGGCGAAGAAGCGATTGTGGTGATCGGCACGCTCAAGCCGGTACAGGATCTCGGAGCGCGTGGTGTCCATTGTCCAGCGATCGAACCAGCTGGGACTGTGGCCGGTGGACACCAGCACCACTTCGGGTCCGTCGGGCTCCTCGAGCCGCCGGGCAAGTGCGGCGGCGATGCGGGGGGAGGTAAAATACTGGTTCTCGAAATAGATCAGGGATTTCGCGGCCTCGATTGAGGCAAGGTGGAGGGCCTCAACCTCGCGGACCTCGCGCCGCCCGGCCCAGGCCGGCTCGGTCCGGGACACGCCGACGGGCACGTCCACCAGATCCGGCTGGACGCCCTCGGGCCAGGGATCGTTATCCGTCTCGTCCGGCCGGGTGCGCTCCCAGGTGGCGCGGAACCAGCGCTCGCGGGCCAGGGCGCCGAGGGCCCGCGCCGCCTCGCCATCCATGACGCACATGGTTTCGTGCCGGGGCGGGGCGATCAGACCCGTGGGCATGCAACGCCGGGGATCGTCGTCCAGATGATCCGGATTGTCCCAGCGGTCGGTCGCCACATCGCCCCCGCCGACAAAGGCCACAGCATCGTCAATGACGATCACCTTCTGATGGTGACAGGCACCGAGGGGGCCCGGCTGATCGAGGCGAAACTCGATCATCCGCTTGCGAAACCAGCCCTGGGCGCGATGCGGGTAAAAGCCCTGGGAGGCCGCGATCAGAAGGGGCGAGTTCCAGACGAGCAGGCGCACGTCCAGCTCGGGGCGCGACTTCACCAGCATGCGGAGCTGGTGGCCGATCTGGGCGTGGTGGTCGTCGGGCCGGGTCTCGGGGTCCAAACGCGTTCTCGGGTCGAATTGCCATCCGAGCAGGACGATGGACTTCCGGGCCTTCGACAGCGACGAGGCGAGGGCCTCGAAATAGGCCTCATTGTCCATGAGGACGGCGAAACGGGGCGCAATCGCCGTCTTCCAGCAGGCGCCCGGACGGTCGATGAGCGCAGGGGCGGCGGAACCGGGCGTGTCGTCTCTGTCTGAGATCCTGCTCATGCCCCACCCGGTCAACCGCTTCGGCGCACCCTGAACTTCCGTCTCCCATCGGCGGGTCCGGGTCAATCCTGCGGACTCTTCGCGTGCCAGAGATTGTCCAGACAGCGGAATTGGCGCATAAGGGTTGCGGACAGTGCCACCAATTCGCGGCACGAGGGGAGTCTGGTCGCCCATGCAGGCCCTGATCGAAATGATCATCGGCTTCATCGCCATGCTGGCGGCGGCGGCGCTTGCCCAGTTCGGCGTGGAGTCGCGGGCGGAGCCCAACACGCGCCCTGAGGTGCAGCGGGTTACCGACTGCGAGAGAACTCCGTCCTCCTCCGTTCTGGTCAGCACAGCGCCCAAGCGGGACTGTTGAAGCGGCCATATCGGCACTTCCCTTTCGAAGCGCCTTTGCGCCCGCGCCCTGACCCGTTAGGTTGAATTTTCGAGGTCGCGCCGGGGGGTGCGACGCCCGCGCATCGAGCATTCTGTCCATGACTTCCCGCCAACGGCCGCCGCTGAACCTGACCGCTCCCGAAGAGGACGAGACCCGGGGCACGTCCGGATCGCCGAAACCGGAGGCAGAGGCCAGGGCGGGGACCCGCGCCGAACGCCGCAAGCGGCGTCAGGAGGAGCAGGCGCGGGATCGCGAGGACAGGCCCGGCACCCCGGAGGCCGGCGGCGATAACTCCCTCTCCATTCCCGTTTCGAGCGGAGATCCGGTTCCGACCGAACCCACGGCCCCGGCGACGTCCGGCTCGGCCCTCCAGCCCCTGCACGCCGCCCTGGAAGCCGTGCCCGCCGAGCACGTCAGCGGCCGGGGCACCTACTGGACGGCCGCGATTGCGGCGGCGCTCTGGGCCGCGGGCGTGGGCGCCTGGGCTGCCTACGAAGCCGGATTCGGCGCCGCCCCCGTCGAGCCCCTGCGACTGGCCTTCTACATCCTCGTGGCCCTCGCACCGGCGGGCCTGGCCTTTCTGCTGGCCCGGGCCGCGCATCAGTCCCGGCTGATCGCCGCCGAGACCCGGCGCGCCCGCCGGCTGTCGGAGGCCCTCCTGGCCCCCACGGCGCTGGCGGCCCACCAGACCGGTGAGGTGCTGGTGGGACTGAAGCAGGATATCGACCAGGCCGCCCTGGCTGCCGAGCGCGCCCGGCAGGACATGGCCGAGTTGCGCCGGGCCCTGGCGGAGGAAAGCCGTCTGCTGAACGAGGCGGCCGAGACTGCGGGTCGTACGGCCCGGCGACTGGTCGAGAGCCTGTCGGGCGAACGCGAGGCCATGGCAGCCCTGGGCGGCTCGCTGGAAGGGCAGGCCGCGCACGTGCTGGAGGTGGTGGACCGCCAGTCGCGGATGGTCGTCGAGGCCTCCGACCTCGCCCAGACCCAGTTGCGGGAGGCCGAAACGGCCCTCGCCGCCCGGGCCGCCGACATGGCCGCCGCCGCCGGGGAGGCCCAGGAAGCCGCCCGCGCGGCCGCCGATGATCTGGCCCGTCAGACGCTGCGCCTCGAGAATGCGGGCGCCGGCGTCGCCGAACAGATTCAGTCGGTCGAGGAAGGTCTGGGCCAGCAGCGGGCAGCCCTGGTGACAGCCGCCTATTCCCTGCGCACTGATCAGGAGGACTTCTCGGCCCAGGTCGAGAGCCAGCGCGCGCAGCTGACGGAACAGCTGTCGGTCGTGCGCTCGACGAGCACGGAGCTGGTCGAGACCACCACGCTCGGCACCGAGGCCCTGCGCGATCTGGTCGAGGCCGCCGCGGATCAGTTCCGGGCCCTGATCGAAATGTCCCAGCGCGAGGCCGACAATTTCGACAGCGCCACCAAGGTCTCGCTGGACCGGTTCGAGGCCCTGTCGGCCGATGCCCGCGATACCCTGCTGGAAGAGACCCGCCGGGCGCTGGAGGCCCTCAAGGCCACGGCGGAGGCCAGTCGGGAAGCAGCGGCCGAGGCGGCCGAGCAGGCCCAGCTGCGCGCCGACCGTCTGGGCGAGGCCGTCTTTGAGGCCTCACAGAAGGCCGAATCTGCGGCCGAGGCGCGGATCGAGGGGGCCCGCAAGGTCGTCACCCATACGGCGGAACTGGTCGATGAGGCCGGAGACCGGGCGCTGCAGCGGCTCGAAGCCACGATTGAGCGTATGAACGCTGCCCTGCAACGGGTCGACGAGTCCATCTCCGAACTCGACCAGCGGGCCGCCGACCTGCCGGAACAGGCGCGCGAGCGGGTCGATGCCGTGCGCGCGGCGGTCGAGAATGGCCTTGCGGCCCTCGCCGAGGCTTCGCGCAAGGCCGCCGAGGATACGGAAGCGCTGGACGCCGGCTTCCAGGAGCGGGTCAAGCGCAACTATGAAATGCTGACCGAGGCCGTGCGCCTCATGGGGGTGGTCTCGGGCGACGGCGGACGGACGCGCCGGATAGCCCCCGACCTGCCCCCCGCGACGGACGCACCGGCCACGGATCCGGGTCCTGCCCTGCGCCGCCCCCGGACCGCGCCCGAGGAGCGGGGCTTCGGCCTGCGCAAGCGGCCTGACGCCCCCCGCGCCCGGCCGGCGGATGAGGGCATGGGCTGGAAGGACCTGATGGGTGATGACGCCGGGGAGGGCCCGATGGACCTCGATACGCCGGTCATGCCCCCGGTGGACACCGAGGCCCTCAACGCCCGGATGCTGGACGCCATTCGACGCATGGGAGTCGATCCCAATGCCCTGCTGCCGCGATCCCGGATCGAGGAGGCGGCAGAGGCCTTCGTCAGCCGTGACGCCGATACCGCGCGGCAGATCGTGCGCCGCGTGGCCCCGGCAGCGGTGCGCAGTGTCTCGCGCCGGGTCCTGAGCGATCCGGGGCTGAAAGCGGACGCCGAAGCCTATGTCCGGACCTGGTCGCGCATCCTGAACGACCACGCCACGAGCGGCGACGGACCGGCCGTGCTGAACCGGCTGGCCTCGGACGGTGGGCGGGCCTTCCTGCTGCTGGATGCGGCCGTGGGCGATCTCTCCTGAGAGGGGAAACCCGCCCCGCGAACCGGTTTTGGGGTTGACGATCCGGCCCCTATGGCGACACGGTCGCGCGCCGTCATATGTCCGTCACAGCTCTCGCAGGCCCATGCTCGACACACCCGCCGATGCCCAGCCGGATTTGCGTCCGGGGCTCATGTTGTGTGCCTATGATCCGGACTTCGTCTGGGCTGAGGCTGCCCCCGGGATCACCGCCGGATGGTCGCCGGCAGGGGCGCGGCTGATCCCGGTCGAGGCCGGAGCGCCCGATACGCTTGCCCGGACCCTGGTCGAGACGCTGCAGAGTCCCGCGTGCCGGGCCGCCCTGCTCGTCGGGCCGGCCGCCGGAGCCGGTGACTTCCTGATCCAGACGCGCGCCGAGAACCGGACCCTCGATGGCAAGCGCCGACTGGTCCCGACGGGACCGGGCGTGGCCCGGGCGACGGCGCCGGCTCTCGAAATGGCGCAGACCCTGTCCGAGGCGGGACTGACGGCCCGTCTGTCCTCCGACTCCGGGTCGGATCCCGGCAACTATCTGCTGTACCGCCTGCTGGCGTCCCTGCCGGATGATCCGGACGCGCCGCTGGTGGGCCTGCTGCGGGTGCCCGGCACCGGCGGCGCCGCAGTGACCCGGGCCATCCGCCTCGCCGCCGAGGCCATGGCCCGCCACCTGTCACCCCTGCCCCGGCCGCACGCGGTCTGAGTCCGGCCCCAGCCGGCGACGCAGGGAGAGACCGGCCACGGCGCCCAGCAGGACCAGGGCCGACATCGCCAGATAGCCCCCGGCCCCGACAGCATCATAGAGCGGCCCCGACAGCACGGTGGCGATCCCGATCAGCACCCCGGCCGACAGGGTTGAGGACAGGGTCTGGGCCGCCGTCTGGGCGTCTTCCGGAGCGAGGCGCTCGACGATCTCGACCCCGGCCAGATAGGTGGCGGCAAAGGTCAGGGCATGCAGGGCCTGCAGCGGCCACAGCAGGGCGAGCGGCGGGCTGAAGGCCAGGGCCGTCCAGCGAACCAGACCCGCGACCATGCCGACGGCCAGCATCGCGCCCGGCCCAATGCCCCGACGCCGCCGCCACGGGTCGAGCCACCACATGAAGCCGATCTCGATGATCACGGAGCCGGCCCAGAGGGCGCCGACGAGGCTGGTGGACAGGCCCTGCCCGGTCCAGAGGATGGCAGAAAAGCCGTAGTAGAAGCCGTGGCTGGCCTGGACCGCGCCGATCGCCAGAATGGCAACCATGAAGACCGGATCGGCCAGCAGACGTCCGAGACCGAGGAAGCGGTTGCGGCCGGAGGCCCGTCCGGTTGCGCTGACAGCCTCGGCGGGCAATCCGAACCGGGCATAGAGGGCCACCAGGGCGCTCCCGGCCATGATCCAGACGATCACCGCATCGACCGGCAGACGCAGCAGCAGCGCCCCCATGACCAGATTGGCGAGCACGAAGGCCGCCGAGCCGCAGCCCCGGGGGACCGAGAAGGAAAACCCCTCGCGGCGGGCCAGTCTCAGACCCAGCACATCGATCAGGGGGATGATCGCCGAAGTGGCGGTCGCCGCGACGAACCAGCAGAGGGTCCACAGCGCATACCCCTCGACGAGGGCGGCGGCGCCATAGCCCAGCACAGCCACGCCCCCGAGAATGGCGATGGGGGTCCGCCGCAAGGCGAATCCGTCGGCCCAGACAGCGATCAGTGGACCGGTGACGAAGCGCGCCAGCATCGGCACGGCCAGCAGGGTGCCGATTTCGGCCCCGTCGAGGCCGAGACCCTGCAGCCACAGCCCGGCGAAAGGCAGGCTCACACCGGTGACGCCGAAGAGCAACACATAGTGAAGGGCAAGGCGCGGCGACGACGTCATGACCGCCCCGATAGCAGACTCCGGCGATTCCGTGGGCTAGCCTGACCGAATGTCGGTGAATCGTACGCTTGCGGTGGCGGCCTGTGGCCTTGGCGCGGTCTGTGTCCTGCTGGGAGCGTTTGCGGCGCACGGGGCAGGCCCCCAGGTCAAGTCGCTGCTGACCACCGGAGCCCATTACGGCCTGATCCATGCCCTGCTGGGGCTGGTGGCCGCCGTCCTGGCCCTGCATGCACCGCCGGTCCGCCTCGCAGGATGGCTGGCGGTCCTCGGCGGCGCAGTCTTCGCCCTGTCCCTGGCCCTGGTCGGGCTGGCCGGGCTGACGATCATGGGCGCCGTCGCCCCGGTCGGCGGCCTGCTGATGGTCGCCGCATGGCTGGTGTTCGCCTTTGGCGCGCTCCGCCTTCGTCCCCTCCCCTCCACCTGAAGCCCAGAGCGAGTATCGATGTCCTTTCCCGAGCCGGATGGCGACCGCCGCGACCTTTTCCCCGAGATCGAGGCCTTTGCCAGTGGCATGATGAAGACGCCGGACGGGCACGAGATCTATTTCGAGGAGAGCGGCAATCCGCAGGGCAAACCGGTTCTGGTCCTGCACGGCGGGCCCGGCGGGGCGACCAGCCCGGGCATGCGGCGCTATTTCGATCCGTCGGCCTGGCGCATCATCATGTTCGACCAGCGCGGCTGCGGGCAGTCGAGGCCCTATGCCTCGCTCGACAACAACACCACCTGGACGCTGATCGAGGATATCGAACGGCTGCGCGAGCGGTGCGGGGTCGACAAGTGGGTAGTGTTCGGCGGCTCCTGGGGCTCGACCCTGTCCCTGACCTATGCGGTGACCCACCCGGAGCGGGTCAAGGCGCTGGTGTTGCGCGGCATCTTCCTGCTGACGAAGAAGGAATTGCACTGGTTCTACCAGGACGGCGCCTCGATGATCTTCCCGGACGCCTGGGAGCGCTTCCTGGCGCCCATCCCCGAGGCCGAGCGCGACGATCTGATGGCGGCCTACGAAAAGCGGCTGACGGGCAACGATGAGGCCGCGCGCCGCGAATGCGCCATCGCCTGGTCCAGCTGGGAGGGAGAGACGGTCAGTGTCCGCGGGCCGGATTCACGCCCCGACAAATTCGCGGAGGCCGAGTTCGCCATCGCCTTCGCCCGGATCGAGAACCACTATTTCCGCAACGGCGGCTTCCTCCCCGAGGATGGCTGGCTGCTGAAGAAGATCGACCGCATCCGGCACATTCCGGCATGGATCGTACAGGGCCGGTTCGATGTGGTGACGCCGATGTCCGGGGCCTGGGCCCTGCACAGGGCCTGGCCCCAGGCGCGGCTGGAGGTCATCGGTGACGCCGGGCATGCCTCATCCGAACCCGGAATCGTGGACAGTCTGGTGCGCGCGACCGACTGGGCGGCGGGCCTGCCCGACTGAGGGCTCTAGAACAGGCCGTGACCCTTCGGCAGCTCGACGTAGCGGTGGACGCGCGTGGCCATGACAAGGCCAAAGCCGATCATGACGGTCAGCATGACGGTGCCGCCGTTTGACATCAGCGGCATGGGCACCCCCACGACCGGAGCCAGCCCCATGACCATGGCCCCGTTGATGAGCACATAGAGGGCGAAGGTCGCCGTCACGCCGGCCGTGGCCAGCCGGCCGAAATGGCTGTGCGACAGGGAGGCGATCCGCAGGGAGATGAGGATCACCCCGAGATAGCAGAGCAGCATGCTGAAGGAGCCGACAAAGCCGAACTCCTCGGACACGGCGGCAAAGATGAAGTCGGTATGGCGTTCGGGCAGAAATTCCAGCTGGCTCTGGCTACCCAGTCCGTAGCCCTTGCCGAGCAGCCCGCCGGAGCCCATGGCAATCTTGGACTGCATGATCTGGTAGCCCTCACCCGAGGGATCGGCCTCGGGGTTGAGGAAGGTCAGAACCCGGTCCCGCTGGTAGTCATGCATGACAAACTGGATGAAGGGCCAGATGCCCGCTGCCACCGCAGTGCCCGCGGCAACGATAATCTTCCAGCTGAGGCCCGCCGCGAACATGATGGCGGCCCCGGTCATGCCGAGCAGCAGGGCGCTGCCGAGGTCGGGCTGGTGGGCGACCAGCGCGAAGGGCGCGCCGATCATCAGGGCGGGATAGATCAGCTTCCAGTGGAAGCGGGCCTCCTGGGCCGTGGCCCCGTGATACCATCGGGCCAGGGCCAGAACGAGCGCGATCTTCATCAGCTCGGACGGCTGGATGCGGGTCACCCCCAGATCCAGCCAGCGGGTGGCCCCCATGGCCGTATAGCCCAGACCGGGAACCTCGATGGCGGCCAGCAGCAACAGCGAGCCGAAATAGGCCGGATAGGCCAGATGGAACCACCATTTCAGGTTCACCATCGACAGGGCCAGCAGGATCGCCAGACAGACACCGAACCGGATCAGGTGTTTGGCGGCCCACGGCTCCCACGACCCCTGAGCCACGGAATAGAGCATGGCGGCGCCCATGCCGGCGATCACGCACAGGAGGAGCAGCAGCCGCCAGTCCAGCTGGGTGATCTTGACCGTCAGCCGGTCGCGCTCTCCGGGACGGGTGAGGGCCGAGGCGGTCATTGCGGATCCGGAAGATAGGGTTGGGGACCCGCCAGGTCCTGTGGCGCCGGCGGATCCGGCGTGACCGGTGGAGGCTCGGCAATGGCCGGGCGTGGATCGGCGGCGGTCGGAGGCGGCGGCGCCGCGCCTTCATCGCCCACAGCAGCGGCTTCAGGTTCCGGCGGCAAGGGTCGCTCGATGCGGGCCCGCATATCGGGATCCTTGAGCAGGGCCACCTTCATGATCTCGCGGGCCCGGGGAGCGGCATCGGCCGAGCCCCCCGCCGGGGCGTGCTGGATGATCAGGGCGATGGCATAGCGGGGCGCATCGTGCGGCGCGAAGGCGACGAACAGGGCGTGGTCGCGCAGCCGCCAGACCGCATTGCGCGGGCCGCGGAATTCGCCGGGCCTGTAGTCGCGCGACTGTGCGGTGCCCGTCTTGCCCGCCATGAGGATATCACCGAGACCGAGCTGGGAGGCGCGATAGCCGGTACCCCGCACATCATTGGCCACGGCCGCCATGCCCGCGCGAACGATGTCGAGATGTTCGTCGCTGAAGGGCAGGTCAGCGAACGCCGGGATGGACTGCGGCTTGCCATCGATCGACTTGATCAGGCGCGGCTGAACCGCCTTGCGACCATTGGCCAGTCGCGCCGTCATGACCGCCAGTTGCAGGGCATTGACGGACAGGGCGCCCTGTCCGATGGCGACGGACAGCGTTTCGCCGGGATACCATTTCGGATCGTCGTCCCAGCTGGTCGCTTCGGTGTATTCGCGCTTCCACTTCTGCGACGGCACGACACCCTCGGACTGGCCCGCGATGCCGATCTCATAGGTGTGTCCAAAGCCGAGATCCTCGGCCACCCGCGCGATCCGATCGACCCCCGCGCGGTTGCACAGGTGATAGAAATAGGTGTCGCAGGAGTTCTTGATGGCCTCGTGCATGTCCATCGAGCCGTGCCCGCCGGCCTTCCAGCAGCGGAAGGTACGTGCCCCGAACCGGTAGCCTCCCGTGCAGGTCACCCGCTCGGAGGGATCGATCCCGGCATCGAGGAAGGCCAGGGCCGTGGTCATCTTGAAGGTCGAGCCCGGTGGGAAGGTGCCGTAGATGGCCTTGTCCAGCAGGGGGCGGCGCTCATAGTCGGCCCAGGCGCGGTAGATGTTGCTGGGCACGCCCGAGACGAACAGGTTCGGATCGAACGAGGGCGACGACACCATGGCGAGGATGTCGCCATTGCGGACATCCATGACCACGCAGCCGCCCGACTCCTCGCCGAACACCTCAAGCGCGCGGTTCTGGATGTCGGTATCGAGGGTGAGGACCACTTCCTTGCCCGGCACGGCGGGACGGGAGTTGTCGGGATCCTCGCCGACCACGCGACCGCGGGCGTCCACCTCGACGCGCTGGCCGCCGGCCTCGCCGCGCAGCTGGTCGTCGAGGGCCGCCTCCACGCCCTGACGGCCGATGCGGAAGCCGGGATTGAACAGCAGGGGCGACGGCTCCTCCCCCTTGTCGCGCACGGCCTTGATGTCGCGATCCGAGACCTTGGCCACATAGCCGACGACGTGGGCAAAGGCCCCGCCGTGGGGATAGAAGCGGGTCTCATGCATGTCGGCCATGACGCCGGGCAGCTCGTTGGCGTAGAGGTTCACCCTGGCGAACTCTTCCCAGGTGAGGTCACTCTTGACCGGCACCGGAGAGAAGCGCGGCGCCGCATTGACGTCGCGGATGATGCTGCGGCGGCGCTCGAGGGTGTCGGGGATCAGGCGACCGAGAAGATCGAGGGTCTGGTCGAGGTCCTTGGTCTCGTCGCGGACCACCAGCACGCGGAAACTGGGACGGTTTCCTGCGATGATGACCCCGTCGCGGTCGCGGATGATGCCCCGCGGCGGCGGCACGAGCCGGAAGTTGAACTGGTTGGCGGTGGCGAGGGTCGTGTACTCCTGCGCTTGGACGACCTGCAGCTGCGCCAGACGCGCGGTCAGCCCCAGCACGCCGAGACCGGTCAGTCCGCCCAGCACGAAGGTGCGCCGCAGGAAGGAGCCCTGCCGCTCATTGACGTCCGAGAAGAAGATCGAGGGTTCGCTGCTCATCGAAACCGCACATCGCCATCGTCGAACCGCTGGATCAGGCGATCCGCCAGCGGAAAGATCAGAAGCGTCGGCACTATCTGTCCCATCAGGGCCAGCAGGCTCGGCGCCCGCCCGGCATCGATTGTAACGATGACCCAGGCCAGAAAGAAGGCACCCAGCACGGCGACCGTATACCAGACGAACAGGACCCGGGTTTCCTGACCCATCAGGAAATTCCTCGAGGCCAGAATGGCCGCATAGATGCAGAGCAGCACGAGGCCCCACAGGCCCAGCGGCGCATACCAGAGCACATCGAGAAACAGGCCCAGCACAGCGAGGGCCAGAGGCGCCGAGATGGACGGCCGGATCAGCGGCCAGGCAAAGGCCAGCACCATGGGAATGACGGGCTCGGGCAGGCCGATCCCGAACAGGGTGACCGGCGTGGCCAGGACCAGCGTCGCGAAGAGGGCCATCAGC
>Ga0115011_10001348_pt1 | contig 17756 bp, 15 predicted proteins | sample TroAtlMetagenome_2_FD_88705 | JGI IMG/M metagenome (GOLD analysis project Ga0115011, IMG submission 88705) | Marine eukaryotic phytoplankton communities from Atlantic Ocean - Tropical Atlantic ANT8 Metagenome | ecosystem: Environmental > Aquatic > Marine > Oceanic | place: Tropical Atlantic...
CGTTCGCGGCGAATTATGAGGCCTCGATTAGTTATACTCTCTCGTGGGCCAAAATTATACTCTACAAAACGTCTTTCTGAAGAAGCAGAAAATGCTGGTTGGGATGTAAGAATCTTGGACCCTCTAGCTCTAACCATGATTGTCGATGAACAGGGAGGAAAAATATTCTACAGAGGATGGCCGGTAGAATGTGAGGCGGTTATTCCAAGAATTGGATATTCAATAACAAGAAGAGGTGTGCCTATAGTTAGACAGTTTGAAAGGATGGGTGTAATTGTAATGAACTCTAGTGACGGAATAACTAGGAGTAGGGACAAACTGATAGCCTGTCAAATGATGTCTTCAGGAAACATACCAGTCCCCATTACTGCACAAGTAGTATCTTGGGAAGATACGAATAGAGCAATTAGTAGAGTTGGTGGGACTCCTTGTGTAGTAAAATCGACTGAAGGGACCCATGGGGCAGGGGTCTTTCTAGCAAAAACAGAACAACATGCTCGTCAATTAGTTTACCAAATGTTAGAAAGAGAAATGAGACCTTTGGTACAAGAATACATAGAAGAGTCACATGGAAAAGACATTCGAGCATTAGTAGTAGGCGGAAAGGTTGTCGCGTGTATGAGAAGAAGAGCGAATGGGGATGAATTCCGATCAAATTTCCACCTTGGAGGGAGTGTAGAAAAGGTAGACATAGATCCTGATTTTGAAAAAATCGCAATAAAAGCAGCTAGAATATTGGGTCTGGAGATTGCAGGTGTTGATTTATTAGAATCAGATAGAGGAGCACTTGTTTTAGAAGTTAATTCTAGCCCTGGATTAGAAGGTATCGAAAAGGCCTCAGAGGTTAATGTTGCAGGTGCGGTTTCGAGTAGATTGAATTATCTTCTGCAAAAGAATGAAGGTTCAATAAATCAGGATTATCAATCTAATAATGTGAATGAGAAATATCAAGCAGATTCATGATTTGGCATCTTGCTGTAATCAATAGAAAATGGAATCTGAGAATAAAAATAAGAGAAGCATTCAAGTTCAATCAGAGACTCTTGGCTTTGTCCTTAGGGACATGGGATGCGCGTCGTTCGCGACGATGAGGCGAGGGAATTGACTAAACAGAATGAAGAAAAAATAATCTCAGAGGTTATTGATGACTCAAATCATGAGTTAAATTTGAAAGGTGCAGAATTATTAATTCATACCAAGAAACTACCTCAAAGACTTCAGAGGCTAGCATTCTTACCTTGGTATGAATGCTGGACTCAGCAATTAAAAACCGAGAAAAAGAGTGAACATACAATAAGATCCTATGTTGTTGCAGCGAAGACATTCACAACAACAACACTACCAAATGAAGAAATATTATCTTGGGATGAAATAAAAGAGATTCAAGTTTCAGAATTATTTAACAGAAGTAATCCTAACAATGGTAGAGTTGATTCGTGGTTAAACACAATAGGAGATTTGAGACCTGCAACAATTAATGCAAGAATTGCAGCAATTACACATTTATTGAAGTGGATGGGATATGCTATTCCTGAATGGATTCAAAGGCCTGCCAGATCTAGATCACTGCCTAGAACATTAGGGAAAAATGACTTACAAAAAGTCAGACTAGCAGCAATTAGATCGGAAGACCCTATTGCTTTTCCAATAATTACAATGATGCTTGATACTGGACTAAGATGTTCAGAAATCTGTAATTTAGATTTAGATGATGTAGATTTAGAAGATTTGTCGGCATTGGTTATTGGAGGCAAAGGGGAGAAAGATAGGACTGTTCTTTTCACTAATGCAACATTAGATGCATTAGATGCTTGGAGACCAATAAGAAATGCCAGACTGAAGAATTGCATTAGAGAAGAAGATATGAGGTCGTTGTTTTTCTCTAGTCGAAGTCGAAGATTAAATCCGCGTTCGGTTCAAAAATTGTTGGATCGTATTGCAGACGCTTCTGACATACCTAGAACAAGATTAAGCCCACATGTTCTGAGACATTCTTTTGCAACGGGGCTTCTAGAAAGAGGAGCTGATTTAGTAACAATACAAAGACTTCTTGGACATGCAAATATTTCAACAACGAGAGTATATCTAGAAATTGGTGATCAAACATTAAGAGAAATTTATCACAGAGCACAATCATCGCCTAGTATCGCTGATCTAGAATCAGATAGTGAACAAATTACTGAAGATATTGCTGAAAATTTACCTTCAATAAAATAATTATTTTTTAGCAGGATTCTTTTTATTTTCTCTTTTGTCAACATTTTCTGGACCTTGCCATTCTCTATTTGCTATGGCATTGTTACCTTTATGGCCAGGAATTGGACAATATTTCCCAGAACGACAACGAGAACAATTGTCATTTGGTGGTCGTTCTACAGTTTTCACTAGACGACCATACTTCCTCCTTGGCATGAGTCTAATTTTGGCTGACGGAACTTAGCAGTTGTTATCATAACATCTCGATAAATCAGTAGGTTGATGTTTGAATGACACTACGGGTACTCGTGGAAGAAGGGGATAGTCAAAAAAAACCTCTTGGTTGTGACCCAAATCGTAGTTTATTATTCGCTCAAGTTATGTCTGGAGATCCAGAGATGAGGATTGATGAAGAGAATTATCTCAGAAATATTGGTTGGCAGGGTAAAACAAGTAATGTTTTTCTTGGTGATATTGCAAATGTTTCACTACGATCATTAGGCCCTCATGACCCTCCAAAATTCTCTAGAAAACCGGAGTATGACGAGCAACAATGGGTTCTCAGTTCATCTGCCGGAGAATTAAAAATTAATATTAAAAGTGCGTCATATTGGGGTTTCGGACTTTGGGCAAAATGCTTCTATAATGAAATAGAACTAATCGGTCCACTATCTCTCAGAGCGAGATGTGTCCATGACATAATGGCGTCATTAGGAAGAAATCCATGGGAGGCAAGTAGAGTTAAGAAGTTTGAAAAAATGACTAATGCATCTTTGGCAGAACATGGCGAATGTTGGAGAGAGTTGTCCAAATATGCTCGAAATGAGATGGAAGAAGAAATTAATGTCGTTGAAAATGAGATTAGATTATTGATAGGTACAGATCCAGAAATAAAAATGATTCTGGAGAATGCAAAAAACGCATTGGAAGATGCTAGAGCCGCTCTTTTAGATCGAAATGCCCCCGCAGTAGAGAGAGCCCTCGGGAGAGCTATTACTGCGCTAATTGAAGCGAATCCCGATACCCAGGTGAGGTCGTCAGAATTGGATTATATAGTTTCCAAGTCGCTAAAAAATCAACAAGAAAATACTGAAGTCATAAATGCAAATGATTTGCTCAATAATGAAATTGATTTCGTAGATCTAACTGAATCTGAATAGTTAAAATCCGAAAGTATCAGCTAACCAATGTAGAACACCATGGTTTGCAAGATAAATTGTTACTGAGAAGGAGATACAAGCAAAGTAAATCATGCCTCTAGATATCTGAATTGCGTCCTCAGATTCTTCATCGAAGTAACGAATTAAACCAGCTGCCTGCTGGATTCCACTACCCTTCTTGTCCTTTGCCATTGTCAATCGGACCTACATTTAGTATTTCAACGCCGCGAATCATTGGATTCTACAAAATTAGGAAAAATGTTTCGAAAAATGTCTTTTCAAGGGTCTAAAGTCTCAATTAAAACACAACCGCCATCTAGTTCAACAATACATGAGGCTGCATCCATTGCAGTTTCTAATCCCATAGTCATTAATATCTCACGGCGTGAGCCATTATCTGATTGAAAAATCAATCTATGACTTAGTGCATCAAGAACTCTTTTGTCAACTACTTGCCAAATCCATTCATCTCTTTCAACATTAATGAGAGCTTCAACAGGAACTAGAGGCCCTTGTTTGGCACCATTCATCCTAGCTCTTTGTAATAATTCTTCTAATTTTCTTGATGCCCCTCCCTTGTCAGTTCTAATCGGCTCTCCTGTTTCTTTTGCTATACGTCGTCTTAGTCTAGTCATGTGCATCCCAAATGCGGAAACTACCGCAACCTGTGAGGGTTTGTTTGAAGGTATAACTATTATTGGTGAAGAAAAGCTTCACCGGCGGTTTTTCAGATAAAAATAAGTTAACGGAGATAGAAATTATCAACAACTCTAATCCGTTTGATTCATTGGTGATTAGTTAACCGTCGGAGTATGGACTTAGACGAGCGCTCATGGGAAACCATTGCGGCGGATAGTGTTCTATTGAAGGCAGTTAGTAATTGGAGAGAGGATCCAGAAAAATGGCTTGAACACTCTATTGATAGGCTAAATGAAACTGTAAGGGTGAATCCCCTTAGAGAAGATATTGAATGGGTAGAAAATTGGCTTCAAGAAATAGGGGCGACTAAGATTGAATGGTTTACAGGTGTTGGAAGTGCATGGACTCTGCCTTTCCCAAGAGGCAAAGCGGAAGGAGAAGTGAAAACTATTTTATCCGCACTTCATGAAACTGGAAGATTAACTAGACAGGAGGCAGTTTCAATGATTCCTGCTATTGCTTTAGATGCAAAGCCTGGTGAATTAGTACTGGATATGTGTGCAAGTCCAGGATCAAAAACTACTCAAATTGCAGAACATTTAGGCGGAAAAGGGATTGTAATGGCAAATGAAATCGCCAATAGTAGAATTAATACTCTTGTTGCTAATACTAAGAGGCACGGTTCAATTACTCCAATGATTACACATCATGATGGTAGATTTATTCCAAAAGTCCCGAAAACTGGATTTGACAAGATACTTGTGGATGCCCCCTGCACAGGTTCAGCAACTACTAGAAAAAATCCTGATGTTTGGAAAAAATGGTTACCATCAGGTGGAAGATCATTGCATAAATTACAATTGGAATTATTAGTTAAAGCAATTAATCTAACTAAACCTGGTGGAAGAATTGTATACTCGACATGCTCCCTAGATCCGGTAGAGAATGAAGCAGTAATTTCTGAGATTTTAAGATTGGATAATGGAGTATCGTTGACTTCCGTATCCGATATATTAGTCAATTTACCAGGCAGAAATGGAATGACAGATTGGCCCCAAATAGACGATTTTGGGAGAATTTCAAAAAGTTTAGAGTGTGTTGATTCAATGTTGGCACCAACTAAAAATAGTATCAAAAAAGAATTGAGAAAATGTTTAAGAATTTGGAATGATGATGTGGAAGCAGGAGGATTTTTTGTTGCTGTTTTGAAGAAATCCAAAGATTATGCTGAAAATAATGTAGATTATGATAGATTTATTGAAGCTGAAAAAGTCAAACCTGATGAGGTTAATTTCCCTCAGCCAATAAATTCTGAAATTGAAGAAATGATATTGGATGCTCTTGGTTGGGAAGAGAAAAATCTTTGGATAAGAGGAAAAAGTATACTCTGGTCTACCTCTAAAGCAAAAGAAATCTGGGAATCAGATAGAAGTAAAAGAAGTGGTCGGACATTTATTCCGGGAAAAAGATGGAGACCACTAAGAGTGATACACTTAGGACTCATTAGTGCGAAATTACAAGGTGGAAAATTAGAAAGAATTGCAGGTAAAGCGGCACCAAGAATGATACAAAATATCAAACATGGAAAATCGGTTGTGAGTAGTGAAGTTATAGAAAAATTATTGACTGGATTAGAGCCTCCAGCTTATGAAATAAGTCTTGAATTGAATAAGATAAGAGGAGGGCACATTCTAGTGGAAGAAAATGAAGATATTTGTCTGCCTGTATGGATTGGAGGAAGAGTATCTCTAATGATTTCTGAACAAGAAAGGAGAATACTAAGAGCGAAAAGAAAACTTCCAATTATAATTAAAAATGAAGAAGAATAGTTATACAATTGAATAAGAAAATACATTATTATCTGGCATATGTTCAATAGTCTGCCCCCAATAGACAACATGAAGTGATTACTTGTTGGATGATATTGATAAAAGAATAATTAAGGTTTTAGAAGATGATGCTAGAACTTCCTTGAGAAAAATTTCTGAACTTGTAGATGTGTCTCTTGGAACCGTATCAAATAGAGTAAAAAGAATGGAAAAAAATGGCATTATTAGAGGTTATTCTGTTATTCTTGATCCTGACAAGATAGGTTGGGAATTAAATGTAGTAATTGGGCTAAGGATACAGAAAGGTAGATTGATTGAGATTCAAGAAAGGATTGCCAAAGATTCTAGAGTTCACGGAGTTTATGACGTAACAGGAGATTTTGACTCGATGGTTATTGCTAGAGCTAAAAATAGAAAAGATCTTGATGATTTATCTAAAAATGTCCTATCTATTGATGGAGTAGAAAGATCAATTACTCACCTAGTATTAAACACTGTAAAAGAGAGTACTGCATCACTACCAGAGTAAATTGCTAAATCTGAGAAATCATATCTAATAATGGGTCAGAAAAACTACTGAGTGCTTCTACTGTTTTACATTCCGATTTGAATTGCTTTGATAGAACATCTCGTAAACTATGATCTATTTTTATGTCCATGGAATTTAAACGATTTGTAAATGATTTTTGAAGAATATCTCCTGTCCTGTCCCAGTCCATCAATAAAATAATTCTAGGGAAACCATCCATAGATAATTTCGAACCATATGTTTCATGTAAATATGCAACCATCCTTGATCTATCCCATCCCTTATTTACTGTTTCAATAATACCTAAAAATCCTAATAACCTAAGGCACTTAACATCATTAATTCCTTCAACAAGAATGGGGCAATTAAATCCTCCTTGATCTATTGGTAAATTACGATTGATTGATTCTTTAATTGCTTTAGCAGCGAGAAAAAATCTTTCTTCCCTGATACTAAGTTTTTTTTTGCGAACCATATTAACACCTTGAAAAAACGAAAGGAGAAAGAGTAAATTTAGGGTTTTGAGTGAGGCAATACTGCATTTCATTAATTCCTAGTTAAAGTTAGTTTAGAAGTTATTCTTAAGATAGTTTCTAGCAGGTAAGTAAGGTGTGTTATCCGCGACACTTATGAGTGGGTTTCATTCCCATTGAAACGAGATACCCATGGCTGTGACATCTCCTCTGTTTGACGTTCTTTGGGACGAGTATATTCTTTGGTCTTTACTAGTTGGAGTTATTACCTTCGGTTGGCTATATCATCATTCATTTGCATATAGGTCTAATGATGGTGAAAAAGCGGATAATGTGGATGATTTAACTGTCGGTGTGTTTCCAAAACATAATGATAATTTGAAACTAGAAGTGGCTTGGACAGTTTTGCCATTTCTACTAATTATTTACTTGACTTACATTTCGTGGGCACCATTAGATCATGTTTGGGCTGCACCCGGTAGCGAAACAAGAGGAGACGAATGTCTAGAGGGGCAGTCTTCAAACAATATATTCTACGAAGATACTGGATTTGTAAATTCTGAATGTTACCATGTAATTGAATTGACTGGCCAACAGTGGTTTTGGTCATTCGAATGTAACCCTTCTGTAAATAGTGAGTTTAGTCAGAGAAATTACAATCTAAGTGCGGACTTATGCGAGGTCTCCAGTCAAATGGTTGAGGGTTATGGAATGCAACCTGTAATTAGTCTCAAAGCGGGTGAAACATACTTACTAGTAATGGAATCTGAAGATGTTACTCATGCACCATGGTTCTTACAACTAAGTACCAAAGAAGATGTTCTTCAAAATCAAAAAACTACCATGTGGTTGCCAATGACAGAAGTTGGCGATTCACTAATTCTATGCACTGAATATTGCGGAGATGCACACTCTGTAATGGCTGCAGTTGTTTCGGTACATAGTTAATTAGAAAGGAGGAAAGAAAATGAATAAGGAAAAAATGGCATCTAGAACTCTAGTAATCTTTGTCGTACTTCTATTGGGAATGGTGGCAGTCCCTTCAGCTACTTCCTTACCAACCGGAGTTGCTGGTGTAAAAGACTCTGGATGTAATTGCCATGGCGCTGTTGTCAGTGATTCGGTGGTGCCAATATTAGATGGATTACCTGAAACATACAACTATTCAGAAGTTTATACTCTAACGATTGGTTTTACAGGAGGTCCTGCCGATCCATCTAATATCAACCAAGGAGGATTCAATCTTTGGGTAAGTGATGGAGATATAACACCAAGCGATGCATCAGTTCAATCATGGAATCCAAATGAAGTTTCCCACACAGACGCTGGTAATGATCAAACAACGTGGACTGTTGACTGGATTGCTCCATCAAATGATAGAAATGTAGAATTTATTCTTCATGTTAATTCTGTAAATGGTAATGCAGGGAGTCCAGAAGGCGGTTCAAGTGGAGATGAATGGAACCGACTAAGTATCCAAGTTGCTTCACCTACCGTTATACTAGAACAGGCAAACCCATATACAGTATTAACGACATTGATTATAGTTAGTTTTGTGCTGTTATTAATGGTTCTTACATTCATATTCTACCAAAATAATCCAGACTCATTTGACTGGGAAAACTTTGCACCTTGGGTTGCAGGTTGGTTAACTACAACAGACCATAAGAGAGTCGGGACTTTGTATTTCTTAGCAGGTTTCTTTTTCCTTGGAATAGGAGGAATTATGGCTATACTAATTAGAATACAACTAATGGAACCAGGAAATGATTTCTTAACTCAAGATCAGTATAACCAATTCTTCACACTACATGGAACAACAATGATATTTTTAGCAGCAATGCCTCTAATTAACGGGGCCGCCAATTGGATGGTGCCGCTACAAATTGGTGCTCCGGACCTTGCTTTCCCAAGACTAAATGCAATGAGTTTCTGGTTACAACCCGTTGGAGCAATGCTGATTTTTACAGGGGTATTTACAGGTACAGGGGCTGACACAGGTTGGACAGGTTATGCACCTTATATCGTTAGCGAAACTGCTCATTCCGGAACTACTATGTGGGTTGCTGGTCAGATATTACTAGTTGCATCTTCAACACTAACTGGTATCAACTTCCTAACCACCATAGCAGTAATGCGAGCAGAGGGAATGGGTTGGATGCATATGCCTTTGTTTACTTGGTCTATTCTAATTGCAAATCTTATGCTGTTCTTATCAATTCCAGCTTTCGGAGTAGGATTAATACAAGTTTACTTAGATAGAGTAATTGGGACTGCCTTTTATGATGCCGCGTCAGGAGGTGATCCTTTACTTTGGAGTCACTTATTCTGGTATTTCGGACATCCTGAGGTTTATGTTGTGATTGTTCCTGCTTTTGGAATTATATCAGAAGTAATTGCAACCAGTGCTAGACGCTCAGTATTTGGATATCGCTCAATGGTCTATGCAATGGCAGGTATCGGAGTTGTGTCGTTTATTGTTTATGGACACCACATGTTCACATCTGGAATGGATCCAACACTTAGATTTGTAACAATGTTAACTACGATGCTTGTTGCTGTTCCGACTGGAATCAAGATATTCAACTGGCTGATGACAATGAATGGTGGTTCCTTAGTATACCGAACACATACGCTTTGGGCGTTGGGATTCTTAGTTACCTTCACACTAGGAGGTATTTCGGGTATGTTCTTCCCGAGTATGGCTATGGATTTACATTTCCATGAGTCATACTTCGTAGTCGCTCACTTCCACTACGTTTTGGTCGGAGGAACTGTCTTTGGACTGTTCTGTGGAGTCTATTATTGGTTCCCGAAAATGACTGGTAAAATGCTAGATGAAAGACTTGGAGTTTTACATTTCCTAACTGCTTTCATAACTTATAATGGGGTATTCTGGCCTATGCACAGACTAGGTGTTTGGGGTATGGCACGTAGACATCACACCTACTTCATATCAGTTGATGAAGTAAGAGGAGTCGATGGCGAAGTAATTACTGAAGCAGTCATAGGTGCACTTCCTCCTGAAGCAGCTGGCTGGAATATGTTCATTACAGTCTCTGCCATATTGTTCTTCTTCAGTAACTTCTTGTTAATTATTAATGTAATTATATCAGTAGTTAGAGGGAAAGATGCTCCTGCAGATCCATGGGGTGGATGGTCGTTTGAATGGATGACAGAATCACCACCACCCACTCCTTCTTTTGGTAGATTTGAAAATGGAGAATGGCATGATTTACCGGTTCTGAGAGATGCAAATGAACATATAGCAAATGAACCAAGTAAACTTGCAGAATGGTTCAGTAGACTCATGGTTGCAGATAAAGAGGAGGGATCAAATTGAGCGGACAGCACGATGATCATCACCATCCAAGCGCATGGGGTCCACACCACTGGGATCATGGAGCACCACACAATTCATGGGCACCATTAATCATGAGTGTTGGATTTGGAATATTTTTGTTCATGCTGGCCAGTGCTTTCTCTAACGATGTAGTGGATGCTAGTCACATACCTATGGTGATGGTTGGACTACTCGTAGTTCTGTTTGGATTGATAATCTGGTGGAGACAAGATTTGTCTTTCGATGGAACATATGAACCTATGGCAACTGGAACGCCATTCAAAAATATCCAAATTCGTAAAGTCGGAATGTGGGTATTCTTAATGTCGGAAATGATGGTTTTCACATCGCTTTTTAGTACTTATATCAGATACAGGACAGGTATTGAAAACTGTCAAACAGTATTTGAGAGAGGAGACTGGGTAGAGCAAGGATATACTCTTGAAACTGGAGAGGCTTTAATTTGCTTTGAACCAGCAAGTCACTTAATCGCATCTTCATGGTGGCATATCGCTCCAGGAGCGATAAACACCTTTGCTCTAATTGTATCTTCATTTACAATCGTTCAAGCGCTGAGATACGCTAGCAAGCCAGTAGGAGAAATTGATGAAGGCAGGAGAAGGAAACTTGTAACTAGATATTTAGCAAGTACATGGCTCTTAGCTGTAATCTTCTTGACCCTTAAGATGATTGAATGGTTTATTGGGTTCTATGTACCAGAAATTAGTTTCCTAGGCATTCATGAACATGATATTAAATCGCTTGTAGCGGAAGGATACACGATTAATGCCGATCATTATCATCACCATAATTGGGTTGATGAAGAAACTGGTGCCACAATGCTTGCGGACGTTACTGTTGGGGCATCCACTTTCTATGTCACGACAGGGACACACGGTGTTCACGTCTTTGGAGGAATTGTGGGATTGACCTATATGACTCTCAAAGCTTGGAAAGGCGGTTACACTCCAGAGAATGCAGTATCTATCGAATACTTCGGTCTTTACTGGCACTTTGTTGACTTAGTTTGGGTAATAGTTTTCCCATTCTTCTATCTATATTGAGGTGAAAAAAATGGGACAACACAAAACAATAATGGGTAAAGATTTGTACTGGATGAACTTCTTTGGATTAATGATTCTGACTCTGATTGAAGTAGCAGCTGTTGGTCTAGATTTATCACCTGAAACAACTGGACTGAGTTATACAGAAAAAGAATTAACCTTGTTCATATTAGTAGGAATAGGACTTCCAAAATTTATAATGATTGCAGCAATTTTTATGCATTTGTGGGGAGATGAAGATTCAAAAATCCTTACTCTAACAGCACTATTTCCTGCATTTTTCATAATTGTAATGATACTATTCATCGGATTAACCCACCCAGAAGCAACCACTGGATTGCCAGAATGGTGTAGACCTGGATTTTACAGTTGATGATTGTAAAGTTCATTTCTAATGAGTGATTCGATAGAGCGCGGCCGAGATCGCATAGCCCGGTATTGCGGTGGATTTGAAATCCACTGTCCATTGGACGCGGGGGTTCAAATCCCTCTCTCGGCGCCACTATCACTCATTAGGAATTGATGCAGCGCCACGGACAGTAATTTGATTATCATGATAATTCATCGATACTGGCGTAGTTAAAACCGCCTCGCCATCAACATTGACATACATAGTTGGATTATGACTCTCATCTGTTGGTTGATTTTCAGAATCTACAGCTTTAACCTCAAGAGATGTTGCAGATTGCATACTTATCTTACCCCATTTTCCTAAATGGGTCCCTTTTTGTAAAGGACCCATTACCAAAAGCATTTGAACTTTTGAAAGACCAAAGGCTAGCAATAGAGAGGGTTTAGATTGTATTGGAGATGCCCCCGGAGTGACTTTGTATCCTCCTCCAAATGTTTGACATTGAGAAAGACAGAAAAGTCCTGAAAATTCAATTACTTCACCTGGATTGTCTTCGATTTTTATCCATCCACTCTGTTTTTTCCACCCTAAAACTGCGCTGATTCCTAGAAAAGTATACTTGAGTTGCCCTCTAATCCACTTGAATTTACCTTCATTTTTCATCCTATTAACTACCGATGTTACTCCACTATCGACTTCTAAGAAACTCCAACGGACCATGTTTCCTTCTTTCTCTGGTATACCATCTACTGAGTGATGTTGTGGATCAGGTATGGAATGGTGGCCAATAGCAGGTTTTCCCTCTACTCTAACTGCACCAACTCTTCGATCAATTCCATTACTTAGAATATTTATTGCTTCTTTCATTCCAGGAAATTTTTTCCCCCTTGGAATAGGAATACCATGTGCCCTTGCATAATCATTACCACTACCAATTGGAAGAATGCCGAGAGGAGTCTCTGAACCTCTCAAACCAGAGGCAACCTCATGGACTGTTCCATCACCTCCAACCGCCACTACTAGTTCATAGCCTTCATTAACGAGACTATGGGAAATCTCCGTAGCATGTCCCGAATATTCTGTTTTATGCAATGAAATATCAAAGCCTGCTTCTTCTAAAGCAGGAAGGAATAAGTCCCATTGTTTCAACGATAAACCGTCTCGGGCTTTCGGATTAAGGATGCATGCAATACGTGTCATGATTATCCGAGCGGGGATTTGAGACTTGAATGCTCGCAAAGCGAGGAATCTTGTATGAAGAATACTTCGAACGTCGTAAGGGAGTCGTATGCAAGACGAAGATTTCATGCGCCGAGCTATTGAATTAGCTGAAAAGGGACGCTTTTCAGTTCGTCCAAATCCGCTAGTTGGATGCGTATTAGTTAGAGATGGAAAAATAATCGCTGAAGGTTGGCACGATCATCTTGGGGGACTCCATGCAGAACAAATGGCAATTGCAGATGCTGAATCAAGAGGTGTCGAAACTCAGGGTTCTGTTGCATATGTCACACTAGAACCTTGTAATCACTTTGGGAGAACTCCTCCTTGTAGCGAGGCTTTAATGTGGGCAGGTGTAAAAAAAGTCATCATTGGTGTAGCGGATCCAAATCCTACCGTCAGAGGAGGAGGCGTTGAAGCCCTGTCAAAAGAAGGCATTGAAATTGAGATTGGCGTACTTGAGAAAGAATGCCATGACCAAATGTCAGGATTCATGCATTGGTGCGAACATAGAAGACCGCAAGTTCTACTAAAAGCAGCCACAGATAATAATGGAAGAATAGATGGTGATCCGGGGAAACCCGCCGTTAGATTCTCAACAAAGGAATCATTAGGTTTAGTCCATGAAATAAGAAGAGATTCAATGGCAATAATTGTAGGAGTAAACACCGTAATCAGAGATAATCCTAGATTAACTGTGAGAGGTGAAGAAAAATCTACCACCGACATAACTCCAAAAAGAGTGGTAATTGATCCAAATAATCGAATTCCTATGGATTGTCACTTGATGACAGTTCCAGGTGCTGAAACATATCTAATTAATGCAAAGAAATATGACTCTAGCAATGATAGAGACCATGTAAATAGAATTGTTTTACCTTCAGAAAATGGGGAAATAGATGTGGAAAAGATACTAGATTGCTTAGGTGATTTAGAGGTCCAAACTTTGTTAGTTGAAGGAGGGTTAGAAACTTGGAAGCGTTTCTTGGAACAAAAACTAGTAGATTCGGCTCATCTTTGTATTTCGAATATAGAATTAGATGCACAAAATGAAGATTATTTCTACAAAAGTTATCTTGAAGAAGCAGGATTAGTTTTGAAAGAAGAAATAACATTAGGTAATGATATTATTACTAAATGGGAGAGAAACTAATGAGTGATTCAAAAATCCAGAATTTTCTTGATAATAAGCTTGTTAAATCATTCATTGCATATTCAATATTCAGAGCATTTTATGGTTTCGGAATACTAATAGTAACTTATTTTATTGATAAAAATACGATAATTCCCTGGTGGCTGTTCCTATTATTCTCAATGGTATTCTCAAGAGTGTTATTCAAACAAATTAAGAAAAGAAAAAATATTGACAAAGATTTGCAATAGAATTGAGTTAATGGTGGGCCGTCCAGGATTCGAACCCGGGGCAAGGCGTCCGAAGCGCCCCATTTTATCCACTAAACTAACAGCCCAGTAATTGTATGTGCAAGGGTAATCTGATTTCAATGCAACGGATGACAAACAATAACCATTCTTGCTAAACTCTTGTGAACTTTTACTGGAGAACGTAGATTAACTCTCCAACCTCTTTGATTTATCGCCTTTTCAATTTCACTCCAACGACGACCCATTACAATATAATCAGTATCGGGATTATTTTCAAGTGACTCGGCTCCAGCAGGCAACATAGTAGATATTACTGAATCATGGTCTATCTTTAGCGCCTGTTCAAGTGCAGAAAGAAATAATTCCAAGCCATCATCTGATTTCCAAGCATTTCTCCCATAGGGTGGATCAAAGACAAATATACTATTCTCTTTTGCCCCCCATAAATCAGCAATATTCTTTACACTGCATTTCTCAACTTCTATTATATTCTCATCATCATCATTAGCCCAAGATAAATTCTTCTTAACTCCATAAACCATAGTGGGATCTAAATCGCTGACAAATATGTCCATTCCTTGTAGTAAAGCTTCTATTGCTATACCTCCTGTTCCACAGAATGGATCAATAAAATTTTGTGGAGTTTTTCCTTTCTTATGAGCGAGTGAAATTAATAATTTAGCTAATCTTGGTTCGAGAGAAATTGGCTTAAAGAATGGCCTTTCCATTGGTTGACGGCCAAGATAATCTGATTTTTCCCAGTTATTCTCTCTAATCCCCCAAACTATGCAAGAATCAAATTCAAGGGAATCTCTGTGAACTTCTCCTTCAACTTCTCCAGCAACGATAATCACAATTTCAAAGTCAGGATTATGAAGATTTACAGGATTTATTTCGGAAAATAGTTTCGCACCAACTTCTTTTTCCAAGTCTCTTCGAGATATATTTTCTACACCAGATCCTAGTTTCTTACTCCTTACTGCAAAACTTCCAGAAGGTAGATTTTCTTTACACCAATTAGAAATCTCATCAACTATTGATTCAAAGTCTGAATTGAAGGAATGTCCACCGAAATGCAGTAAGTCATCAACTAAAGCAGATCTAGAAATTCTAGAAAGGAAAATCTCATCTATTGATTCTTCAAGCAAAACTATTCTTGGATGTAATACTTTCATATCTCCAAATAATGCATTAATTTCTGAACGAAATAAAGGTGGATGCCAGCCGCTTCCAAGAAGGAGACTCTGTGACATAACAACACCTATGTTTCACCCGTGTAGGACTTCAACCCTAAATGCCTCGACGCCCGCCATAGCATATCAACAGAGGAGCGGGACAACCATGGGCTGTAATTTAAGAGACCTAGCACCTTCTCAGCCTATCGATTTAAATGAACTAAAAGGTGAAAAAGTCGCTGTAGATGTTTTTCTTAATGCCTACCAGTTCATTACTAGTCTAACAGGCCAAGATGGGAAACCATTATCGTATAATGGAAAGCCAGTAGCACATTTAATGGGATTCTTAGATAGGGCAACAATAATGATTGAAGAAGGGATAGATCCTGTGTTTGTTTTTGATGGTAAGCCTCATCAATTAAAGATGGAAACATTGGGTACTAGGAAAGAAAGGAAAATAAATGCGGTTTCTAAGTGGGAAGCTGCAATTGAATCCGGAGACCTAGCAGCAGCTAAGAAGTTAGGTCCGCAAACCGCAGAATATACTAGAGAAATGGTGGCAGAAACAAAAGAATTGTTTGATTGTCTGGGTGTTACCTGGTTAGAAGCACCGATGGAAGCAGAAGGCGCTGCTGCTGTAAGATGTAGAAATAAGGAAGTTTTTGCTGTAGCGAGTCAAGATTGGGATACGCTGCTTTATGGAGCGCCTGTTATGATTAGAAATTTGACATCTCATGGAACAAGAAAATTCGGAAGAGTATTACAGGCTGAAAAAATAGTATTACAAGAAATGCTGGAAATGCATGAGATAAATTATGAACAATTAGTCGACCTTGGAATAATGATAGGGACTGATTTTCATGAAGGGATTAGAGGAATTGGTCCAAAAACTGGCCTTAAGTTAATTAAAAAGCATGGGACAATGGAAAATGTTTCAATCGAAAAGGGATTCGATTTACCAGAGAATCTAGAAGAAATTAGAGAATTATTTAGAAATCATCCAGTACACCCTCAAAAATTGCCTGATTCATCTAAATCAAATGAAGAAAAACTTACGCAATTCGCCAAATCTAGAGGTTTTAGTGATAAGAGAATTTCAAGGGCAATCACTAGACTTGCTAATTCCAATAGACTAAAGTCCGAAAGTCAACCAACATTATTTGATTTTTGAAAGGGTTGCGACTCTCCCTAGGACTTAGTCGCCCTAGGGGAGTCTGTCGCTGCGTGACATCTAGGATGTTGCAGGCTAGCAAAACAATCTAGTCATCCAATTTTCCAATCAGAGGACTCCGCCGTTTTCGTCGGAATCTAAGATTCCGTCTCCATCGTCGTCGTCATCTAGATGATCGGGCACGCCATCATTGTCGTGATCGAATTGGCCGGTATTACTCCAGCCATCATTCTGCTCAAACCAGTCGGAAAGACCATCATTATCATCGTCTAGATCCCAATAATCTTGGATTCCATCGTTGTCATGATCGTATCTCCAAACGCCTACAACGCCATCGTTTTCGTCAACGTCAAGGATATCGTCGTTATCATCGTCAGTGTCAACACCGTCATTCAAACCGTCATTGTCGTGATCGCGTGAGTAATCCTCACCGTTCGGTCCAATATCGTTCCAATTATCAATGCCATCATTGTCAATATCAAAGTCTACGTTATCTCTGACACCGTCGTTGTCATGATCATAGATGTCTGTATTTGGGTTTCCATCATTGACTTCCTCTTGGTCGTCTATTCCGTCACCGTCATCGTCATCATCATCTGCATCGTCGATACCATCGTTATCGTGATCCTCTGGGTTAGCATCCTGATTATCAGGAATACCATCGTTGTCGTCATCGAAGTCTAGGTCATCAGGGATGCCATCTCCATCGTTGTCGTTTTCACCGTTCTGGTCTTGGTTCTCGAGCTGTTGGTTTTGCTGCTGATCGGATTGTTGTCCCTGTTGTCCTTGATTGGAGTCTTGGGTCTGACCTTGTTGCTGTTGGTTTTGACCATTCTGGTTGTTTCCATTCTGACTATCGCCAGTTTGGTCACCTTGTTGTCCAGATTGTTCTCCACCAGATTGCTGGCCTTGTCCATTATCTTGCTGCTGACCTTGCGATCCATCTTGACTGTCTTGGCCTTGTTGACCATCTTGTCCAGATTGTGATCCTTGATCTTGGCCCTGGCCTTGTTGGCCATCTTGTCCTTGTCCTTGTCCTTGTCCTTGTCCTTGACCTTGGTTACCTTGGCCTTGACCTTGTCCTTGACCTTGTCCTTGACCTTGTCCTTGTCCTTGACCTTGTCCTTGACCTTGACCTTGACCTTGACCTTGTCCTTGACCTTGTCCTTGTCCTTGACCTTGACCTTGTCCTTGACCTTCGCCTTCACCATCTTCTCCTTCGCC
>Ga0115011_10001349_pt1 | contig 17747 bp, 12 predicted proteins | sample TroAtlMetagenome_2_FD_88705 | JGI IMG/M metagenome (GOLD analysis project Ga0115011, IMG submission 88705) | Marine eukaryotic phytoplankton communities from Atlantic Ocean - Tropical Atlantic ANT8 Metagenome | ecosystem: Environmental > Aquatic > Marine > Oceanic | place: Tropical Atlantic...
TATTAGCCAATGATTTGAATCCAGAATGTATTCCTTATTTGTTTAGGAACCTATCACCATTAAAATCCAAACCAGTTCCAAATTTTGAAGGTATTTTTCACATTACTGAAGATATTCAGGTAGCAAATATGGATGCTTTAGACTTGGCATCTGATACCAATCAACACGGCTGTTGGGATGTATTGTTTGTTAATCTCCCTCACGAATCATTAGAACATCTTCCTCACCTTATTCCTCTATTGAGACAAGATACTCCCTCCATAGTTCGTGGGTGGAGCATTCTCCCTACAGATGAATTATCGACATTATCTAATAGATTACATTTAATTTCATCAAATAGATCATCTCATTCAGAAATTTCTTTCAAAGTAAGAAAACAACATGGAGCAGCCAAATCAATGGTTGGATTTTGGATTAGAATAGAACCCAAGTAAGGTCTTTTTCCAGTTGTAAATGGCGCCCCGACCGGGATTTGAACCCGGGTCGCAGCCTCGACAGGGCTGCATGATAGGCCACTACACCATCGGGGCAGGGATTCTTCCCAAGGCCAACCTGTATATAATCGGCTTGCTACATTAGAAACCCGATGGACGACGAAACTGAGCCCCCAACTTTCCCACAAACGCGCCAAACTCCTCGAAATCGTGCTCGCCCCTCGATGGGTGGATCCGGACTATTTGGATCTCCTCAACCAACTCCAAATCCTCAACAAATAAATTCAGAAAAAACAGAATTTACTGACATGATTCAACAAGCATCCATTCAACCTTCCCCACCAACACTACCCCCTAATCCAATTCAAGATACTGTTATTGGTGGAGATGAAAATCTCAATTTACATTCATTTTTCAAAAAGATTGGAACACGAATTCACATGGATTCTTTGATTCGATCAAATGGTGGAATTATTGCACAATTAGATCCCGCCAATCCAGGGATTGTACATATGAGTAAGAAGGGAGCAATATTGTCTGAGTTCAGTGAAATCGATCTAATCTCATCTAATTTAGGAATGAGTGCATCCCATGAAGCTCCAGAACACCATAGGTTGATTTTCGTTTTACTCGCTCAACTTTCTCTAAATAATCCTGGTAAAGCGGCTGCAATTTTGACCCATTCTCCATGGACAATTGCAGCAACTAGTAATGAAGATGTTTTTGTGTTGGATGTAAGTCATCTCGGCCTTGGTCGGATTGCTATTGTCGATGAAGGTAGTGAAGAAAGTCAAATTTCTGAGATTACAGAAGCCATAACTCAAATGAATGGTTTAGCAATAGTAATTCGAAATCAGTTTGTTCTTGGATTTGGAACAGATCTTGAATCAATCGCTTCAAATCTTACAATTATCGAACAAGAAATGCAAAGAAAAACTCTCAATTAGGTTCATGGAGTGACTGATTAGGGCATATTCATGGGTGGCGAATCTGTATCTCGCTTGGTTATCGACGTTATCGATAATGGGGGTCAATGGACACATAGGGAGTGGCGAATGCTTCGATATCTAGGAGTAGATACCAAAATCCTACCAAATGACACTCCCTTAGAAGAATTGAGGGAGCTAGATGGACTCATTCTTTCAGGGGGCGCGGCCCGTGTCGGAATAACTGGAGAACTGGCAAATTGTGAACAATATCTCACGTTAGAAATTCCAATTTTGGGAATTTGTGCCGGGCATCAGTTCATGGCAGGATATTATGGAGGGATTGCTGCACCAGCCCCAGCCCCAGAATTTGGTGCCGCAGAAATCAATCTTATCGATGGCGGGGGCCTAATTTTTGAAGGAACACCAGAGACACAACAAGTTTGGGAATCACACAATGATGAGGTGACTATTGTTCCCCCTGGATTTCGTATTACTGCATCTAGTGAGTCATGCAAGGTTCAAGCAATGGAGAATGAATTCGGAGATAGGTTTGGACTTCAATTCCATCCAGAGGTGGACCATTCAGAACACGGCCGAAAGATGTTTGATAATTTCGTAGAAGTATGTAGGTCTAGAAAGAAAACATAACAATTCTAATTTATTGAATCACTTAATTGCTGTTTGAATGCATCCAGAAGATTTTCTCTATCTTCATTGTCATTATTTTCACTGACTTGAATGGTTATTGCACCCTCAACATCATTCCATTCATGTGTACCAAATGGTATATTATTGTGAGACATAGGTGGGATCCATCCACCATTGAACCAATCTTTTCCACCATTATCAATTCTATCATCTAGGGACCATCCACTGGACCCCCCTTCATTCTCATCATAGAAATACAGGCGCTGAGTCCCCCCAATTTTTCTATACCAATCCTTTCCATTGATGATATTTGATTGCCGCTCATATATGCCTGAGTAATATAATTCTGGATGCTCAATCTGAATTGATTCAGGACCAATCGATCCATTACGTGGAATCAAGGCAGGATCTTTCGGCTTAATCAATCCAATCCCTCTACCCAATGTATGTAGACCAGCAAATACCATTGTACCCCCAACACCCATGAAAACCAAACCAAAAGAAATCAAAAATAACCCCTCAAACCTACCCTCGGAAATTAACAAAGCACCTCCCTCAAAGAACGGAAATAGTCCAGCTATGAAGAATGGGGAACCAAAAAGAGCTCCAAATATTCCTCCAACGACCTCTCCAAGTTGTTCTTCTTCCATATGTTCACGTTTACTTGTTTTGTTTTCAACCTTCTACCGTCGGATTGAATAATGACCCACTTGTCGCGAGGTTATGGCTGAAGTCGATTACCGATGTCTTCGATGTGGACACATGATTGCAATTGATACAATGGGAGAGACTAGTACTCTTCAGTGCAAAGCTTGTGGATACAGGATTTTCTCTAAACCTCGCCGTGGCGGTTACAAATCTGTAATTGCAGAATAAGTCCGTTCAACGTTGAATTGAAAGACCACCGCTTTGCTCAACATCTGTGGCACTTTGGTTGACAGCACATGCTCCTCGTCGATTTGACGATTTATTGTTACCCAAACACCTACGTGAAGCCCTCTTTTCTGCTAGTATGGAAGGAGATCCCCCCCATTTGTTGATATCTGGTCCCACCGGGTGTGGTAAAACAGCAGCGTGGAAATTAGTAGCACGTCAAGTATTGGGACCAGGTTGGGAAGCGACACATCATGTGCTACAAGCTAGAGATTTAGCAGGTTCTTCTGGGGCTATGGGGAAATTTGAGGATTTTTTGAAAGGTGGATCATCATCATCATCATCATTAGCAAATAGAACCAGTTTGGATGCATTTGATAGATCGTTATGGGATTCGGATTCAGCAGAACCTCCACCAGCTGGTGAGGAAATAGATCTTGAAGATGGTAGGATTCCTATTTCTAGATTAATCATAATAGAAGACGCTGATCATTTGGGGATGAAGAGACAAGCATATCTTCGAAGAATGATGGAAAAATCTGGCAAGACATCCAGATTTATTTTGGTAGCTCGATCACCAAGTAGGATTATTGATGCTTTACGATCAAGAACCAGGTCGATACGATTACCTGCTCCCTCATTTGAAGAGATTGAGACATTGCTCCGGGAGATCGTTTCAAAGGAAAAGGCCAAAGTTTCAGATGGTGTTTTTGGAGATATAGCACATATTTCAAATGGTGATTTGCGTAAGGCAATTTTTACACTTGATTTATTGGTCCATAGAGGATTAGCAGAAGATAGAGAAGCAGTTGTAAAATTAGTTAATGTAGTGACACTACAAGCAGGCCGTCATATGGTAGAATTAGCCATTAGGGGCCGAGTCAATGAATGGAAAACCGAACAAGTAGGTAATAGAAGAAAACGCACTCCAGCTGGAGCATTACGTGAATTAGATAGCATGCTCCGTGAACATGCACTAGAAGGAAGCGACATAGTAAATCAAGTCCACATGGCTGTAATGAATGGGCGCCTATCAATTCCAGATTCAATGCGTCAGGAGTTGTTGGACGCATTGGCATTAACTGAGGTTGAAATGATTGGAACCCAAAATCCTCGTATCTATCTACAAGATCTATTGCATCATTATGGCACTATAGGACGGTCTTATGGCCTTTCTGTTGGGTAAACGGGCGCGGCAGGATTCGAACCCGCGGTCCCCGGCTTAGGAGGCCGGTGCATTATCCAGGCTATGCTACACGCCCATTCCCAATGGAATCGGCCCCCCTTCATGAATCGTTGCGATGGGATGAAGTTGGTTGACGTTAACGGAGTGTTATGGAGGGCGACGAATCTCTCGATCTTTCAGCCTCCACGCCCTTGGAAATACCTGACCCAGATGGTAATTTACCTTCATTAGTGGAATATACTCATGTCAAAGAAGATCGAACAGATAGAATTAGAAATTTATCAGTAAATTTTTCATCTTCATTACCACTTAAATTTCTAAGATTAATATTGGGCCCTCTAATGATTTTCTCATTGATTGTATTGATGGTATTTACTGAACAAGTAGATCCAATAAATATCGGATTATTCATGGTCATATTTCCTTTAATTATCCTCCTTCCTTCTTGGCATGCAGCAGAAATGCAATTTCGAACTGCTGAGAATGATTTTGGTCCAAATAAGGGGACTGATAGAATGTCTCTAAATTCATTTCCAGGCGCTGAACGAATCAGAAGTATGATTAGAGAAAATAGATTGAATGAACGAATCCGATTAGTAACTATATCTTCAGTAGGAATTCTAGTTATGCTTCAAGATAACTTTGAAGCAGGCAGTCTTGGTAATGTATTAATTTTGATGACTAGTTTGATTCTACTAGCAATTGGAGTTGCCCAGACAATACGTTTGGAACGGTCCATTCAAATGAGGTCTACTGAATTCAAATATCTTCCATTCCATGCACCTACTCAACATAGCAGTCAAATGCATACTGTATTGAGTGATTTAATTGAAGCACATATGGATCCAGATTCAGCATCTCAATGGTCAGCATGGCTAGACGAACTCAAACCCTCTATCCGAAATAAACTTCCAGCATCTTTAGCTAGAGAAAGGATTGTTCAGGCAGTCTATCTTTCAAAAATGTCTGGAGAAGATGGAACAAATGCTTGGAAATTGAACAATATTTTGACTTCCATAGTTAGAAGAGAAATGCGTGATAGAATAATGCAACAAGATGACCAAAATCCGCTTGAATTTGATGACGCAGAATCACCTACAAAAGAAGAAAAACCACTGCCATTTAACATTACAACTCTATCGCGTTTGTTAGAACATACTGAGGCTTGGCAACCCGGCTTATTCCGAATCATCCGTAGAGTAAGGAATGATATACTTTCAGGAAATACCTCTCTCACTGATTCTGAATGGAGAATGGATCATGATCTACCTCTTGCTTGTTCAGATGGTCAAGGAGACTTATTCCTAATGATTCATAATTTTGGAGAAATCGGAGAAACTGTAGAAGTGGAAGTAGTTGTTCCAGATGGATTGCCAATTACTCAAACTTTCCGAGTAACTCCTCAACCAACTCCTAGTTTACCAGCAGCCATTCCATTGAATACTATGTCAATGACAGAAACACTTGCAGATCGGCTTTCAATTTTAATGGAACGCGGTTTAGTATTATGGATTGGAATAGCCTGGTCTGCGAAGAGTAGGGGCCGACACCCAGTTCAGATACATTTGCGAAAAGAAGGTGGCGAAACTATTTCATCAGTAGTGCTATCTACAGATGTTCTACAACGTAGCGGTGGTTCAGGAAGTACACAAGTTCGAATGCGTCGAGCCAGTAGCTTAGGAATTGATGCTCTTCGTGAAGTCCAAAGTACTTTGAAGATGAGATAAATCCACCCTCCATCCAGCCGCCGCGTTTATGTTGTTGCTTCATGTGGGCGATACATCGGGTGAGTCAATGGAGTCATGGGATGTTGTTGTCATTGGTTCGGGAATTGCAGCATTGAGGTCAGCGATAGCTGCATCTGATGGTGGGGCTACAGTGGCAATCATCGAAAGCGGTGGCCCAAGTAACGCTCAATCCACAACCTGTTCGACAGGGTTTGCAGCATCTATTTCAGAAAGTGATCATATTCATCATGGAAAGAATACATCATCTGCAGGGTTTGGCTTAACTGATTCAAAAGTTGTAGATCAAAGATGTTCGTCTGCATTGGATAATTTAATTGAACTAGAAAGATGGGGATTCAACTTCCAAAGAAATGAATCTGGATCACCCCTTCCATCCGAAAGTATTGGTCACACATCTCCTCGACTATGTTGTGCAGGAGATTCTACAGGTAGAGAGATTATTCGTATTCTTGAAGAACAGTGTATGAAAAGAGGAATCCCTCGAAAATATGACTTATTTTCTGTTTCGATTTCAACCGAGAGCCAAAGAGTCCGAGGATTAGTTGTATTAGACATTCAGACTGGCGTTATTACTTCAATTCAAGCCAAGGCAATAATTTTGGCAACTCAAGACCACTCAGGTCTATGGAATGAAGAAGGAGGCAATGGGTTAGGTGCTTCACTAGCGCTTAGAGCAGGTGCAAAATTACGAGGTATGGAATTCGTTTCATGGCATCCATTATGTGTCCCTACCTCTAATTATCGTCTCCCAATTTCATTGTTATCCTTTGGAGCACGCATTCGAAAATCCAACGGAGACGATATTGAATTATCAGGCACAATGACTGAAGCTGCAATTTCGTTGATGGATGCTGATTACGTATTAGATGCTAGAAACGTCCCAGCATCACAACGTGATTGGTTTACAACTACTGCAAACATTCTCGATTTAAGATTCGGAATCAATCTTTGGAAACAAGTAGTTCCAATTGAATCCCAACCCGATTTCACAATTGGTGGAGTAGCAGTAGATGATCAAGGTAGGGCTCTTCTTTCAGCAGATCTTTGGTTAACTGGATTATATGCGGCAGGAGGTTCTGCAGATTCAGGAATGCATGGCGCAGATACAATTCCAGGGAATCGTATGTTAGATGATTTGATTGGAGGCTCTAATGCTGGACAATCTGCAGCTAAGTGGAGTAATAAAGTAGGATTTGGAAGCCAAGATTTGTTGCATGAAATGGTATTAATTTCTGAAGAATTTATTGAATCATTATCTCGTTCTGAAACTGGAATATCTGTAGGTGCAAGCCTTGCTGGTTTACGCCGATTGATGAATTCCAACATGGGTTTAGAAAGAGACGGCTCTAACATTTCATCCTGTTCTGCAAAGATAGAGGAAATGGTAAAGGAAAATATCCGATTATCTGACGAATCTTTTGTAATGAATACTGAATTAATTAGTGCCTTGGAATTACAAGGAATGCTAGCGCTTGCTAGAACAATAGCATCAACAGCAGAAGCACGCGAAGAAAGTCGAGGATCCCATAGAAGGACCGACTATCCTGAATTAGATGAGAAACATTCCGAATCATTGGTTGTTGATGCTGAAGGTATAATCACAACCCTAAATTAGATTCGGGCTATAACATAGCAATCGAGGGGGACTTAATATCGACGAAGAAGAATTTTTTCGAGGTACTCGAAACCCTTCCTCATCTCAACAAAAAAACCCTAGACATGTACGTGTGATTATCCAACAAGGTCCACAAAATTCTGCAGGCGGATCACTTCTTAATGCCTTCATGAACAACATGTATTTTCAGCAACCAGTGATTAAACACGAAGGCTCATTTTGGCATTTTTCAAAGAGAGAAATGAATGATTTGGTTTTAGCTACTCTTGCCTTCGGCCTTGCATTAGCATTTATGCGAATGGGTGGAATTTTCAGTATTTTATCCTCACAGAACTCTCTTTATTCAGTAATTATACAAATGGTAATTTGGGGAGTTTTGTATATTTTAGCGTTAGGTCCAGCATTCATAATTCATGAATTAGCACACAAATATCTGGCCCGTCATTATGGTTGTTGGGCCGAATTTAGAGCAGACCCCAAGGGGCTAAAAACAGGGATATTGATTGCAGCTTTGTTGGGTATTGTTTTCATGGCCCCAGGCGCAGTGATGGTTGCAGGCAATATTTCAAAATCACAAAATGGGAAAATTGCATTGGTTGGACCAATATCTAATCTAATTCTTTTTGCCATTGGAATCATTTGCGGCGGCCTCCTTCTTGGTTTAACCTCAAATGTGTTTGTTGAACAATTTGTAATGGCTTGGTTATGGGGGAACTCTGTATTGGCAGCTTTCAATATGATACCATATGGTCCTCTTGATGGACGAAAAGTGAAGAACTGGTCAGACTCAATTTTTTGGATTTTTATGATATTCACATTATGGTTAGCCTTTGCAACGATTACTGGAGATATTGATCCGATATTGAATACAATTTCTGGTTTAATTTAGAATATGATTTTCTCATAAATCATCAATAGAGATATCATTTTCATCACCGGAATCTAAATTTTTGATTTTTACCATCCCTGAATTCCACTCTTCAGGCATTATCATTACAAGACGAGAAGCACCTATCCTATCTGCATGTCTAAAAGCCCATTTTAATTTTTTATTCTCTAATATTATATCGACTGCTCTCCCGTTTTCTCGTAATTTTGATGCAACAATCATCGCCGCTGGGCGTAAATCTTCACTGAGTGAAATTACCACATCTTGACATCCTGAAGAAATGGTTGGCAATAATCCTCGATCGTTTAATAATTCCATTATGACCATATCACCAAATCCAAATCCACTTGCCGGCAAGTCATTTCCACCCAAACTAGAGAGTAAACGGTTGTATCGCCCTCCTCCACAAATGGCTCTTAACTCACCCCTTCGATCATGTGCTTCGAATACTGGGCCAGTGTAATATGCAAGCCCTCTTACAATAGATGCATCTAATTCTACCCATTCTAGAATTTGATAAGAATCTAACATAGCGAACAAATTACTTAGTTCTTTAACCGCTATACTTTCCGTTCCCAATTGTTTTTCTAAAACATTCAAATTTTTTATTCCAAGCACAGTTTGAATGGTAGAAATTGAAGATTGATTTAATCCGATGTCCCCCAATTGAGTTTCAATAACTTCTGGAGGAAGTTTGTCCATTTTGTCAACAATTATGCATGTTTTGGTAAAACCATCATCTTGAATTCCTAGTGTGCCTAATACTTCTTCAAGCACCTTTCTACTACTAATTTTAATGACAAGGTCGTTGGAATTTAATCCCACACTCTTGAAAAAATGAACCATCACAGATATTAATTCTGCATCCGCTGAAATACTTTCAGTACCCCAGATATCTACATTCCATTGATAGTGCTCTCTCCCCCTTCCTCGTTGTGTCCTTTCGTATCTCCAACATTGTGGGATAGAATACCATTTTAGTGGTAAAGGCAAAGTTTTCGCTTGAGCCATAACCATTCTTGCGAGAGAAGGAGTCATTTCTGGTCGTAGAGAAACTTTCCTTCCACCTTTATCCTCAAAGTTGAACAATTGTTGAGTTATTTCTTCTCCTTGTTTTCTCGTATACAATTCTTCATTCTCCAAAATCGGAGCATCATATTCTTCGAATCCGTGGACTTTAGAGGCCGTATGGAATTTTTCAAACAACCAACTTCGTAATCTCATATCGTCTGGATAGAAGTCTCTAGTTCCCCGAGTACGTTCCACCATATTGCCCCATGAATCGACACTGGTTCATCAGTCATCCGCCCAATAATTGGTTGAAAGTGGGAATACTGTTATTCATCCTACTCACCCAGTATCTTACATGACAGACGCACAAACCTACTATGATGGCCTGATTTCTCAAGGATATACATCTGATCAAGCCGTATCTTACACTCAACAATATTATCCCGACTTCCAAGCAACTCCAACAGTTCCAGTTGCAGATGTAACACCTCCCACGCCGTCGCCCATGGAAACCCCGCAGATGATGGCTCCAACAATTTCTCAACCCACGGCCACCAATCCGTCTGGGGAGGGTGGAATTGACATCATGGCAATAGCAGCTGTAGCATGCATCGCCCTCGCCTTAATTTTTTCAGGAATGGCCCAATTTAATGGCTCATGGCTAAGCTCAGATGCAGATGAAACAGGACAATCTTCCTCCTCTGGCCTTCGAACGGTTACTTTAGATTGTTCAGAGGTTACAAATGAAACATTACAAACTGGATGTATGCAATTGGGGATTTCAATCCTTTCAGAAGGAATGACAAATGAATCTATTGCATCAATGACGGAGAAATTTAGTGGAGAAACTGCAGTAACAGGATCCATGTCTGATTATTGTTCAAATCTTTATGATTATACAATTGGATTGATCACTCTCGGTGAAACAATGACTTCAGCTGCCACTGGGACAACAGTTGAATTTACAGAAGAACGTGCAAATGCATCTGCAGCCAAAACCAACTGTGATGACGGCGTATCTGCTGGCTCCACAGGTGGAATTGTCCTTTGGGTTGGAACTGTTGTGGCATTAACAGCCCTTATCTTTACAATTCTTGGAATGGTGGGAATCAACCTACCAGGTGGAATAGAAGCGCATGGAAAGTGGGTTTCACTAGCTAGTGGCGTTCTAATGATGTTAGCAGTACTTGTTTGGTATCTGATGCTTCCAAGTTCTGAGGGAAGCGCAATGGGTGCATCTACTGGAGTATTCATAACAGTCTTTGGTGGTGTATTTGCAATTGTATCAGCAGTTTTAGGAATTGTTGGTGGGATGAGCAAGTCAAATTAAATTCAGGATGGAATGGGATGCGCATTTGTGCATTGCTACTTTTTCTTGTATTGATTATCTCTAGTTCTTCCAGTGTTTTAGCATCTTCATCACGTTCGAATGTAATTATAGATCACGAATTACCAAAGAAAGATTGGCTTTCTGATGAGATAGTTTCAGTAACAGTTACTATACGAAATTCCCCTTACAATACAAACTATACAATTTCATGGGAATTATTTGGAGAAAGTGGAAACTCAATTCTTACTGGAATGAATGAAGTTAGAACAACCGGGTCAAATGCAAATGTAGAACTCGAAATTTCACAATTTTTTACAGGAGAACATTTCTATCAATTATCAATTGATACAATACAATCATCAAATGGGAATTTAGTTGATACTACATCTATGGAATTCATGGTCTTTAGAAATACGATACCACCATCAATTAGCGACTTGATTATTTTTGGAGATTCTTTGAGTGATATGGGTAATGCAAAATCATCGTTAAATGTTCCTGATACCCCACCATATTGGCAGGGTCGCTTTTCTAATGGTCCGGTTTGGGTAGAGTATCTTTCTGATGCATATGGTGTTTCTACAACAGTTGGAACTGGAAGTTCAGTTGGTGACAATCGTGCATTTGGTGGATCCCAAACAGGTAGCGGATATTCATATGTTTTACTTCCAAACGTAGGGACTCAGATTAACACCTATTTGGCAAATGTTCAGAGTTCCATTCCATCAGGCACTGTAGTTTCATTATGGGCTGGAGGAAATGATTTTCTCTATGGTACAGCGAATTCAAATGTAATTATTGCCAACATGGAATCACATATACGTCAATTGGAATTAGTTGGTGCAACCGAACTCATAATCCCAAATTTACCTCCCCTTGAATTAACTCCAGAAGTACAAAGCAGAAGTCAAAATCAACAATCTAATATTCGTTCAGAAGTTATTTCTTATAATCAGAAATTGAATTCATTATTGAACAATCTGACTATTGAATTAAACATAACAATTCATACAATAGATACTTGGACAATTTTCAACGATATTTTACAAAATAAAGAGGCTTTAGGATTTACAGATACTCAAAACGCAGCTTGCAGGGGAGGTAGTACCTTACTCCCCCTTCCAATTTGTGACAATGGTGACCCAGTCTCTCCTCGTGCGGACGAATTCCTTTTCTTCGACAAAGCCCACCCAACCAGAGTAATGCATCGATTTATAGGTCATTATGGAATTGAAAAAATCGGGTCACCAGATACTGATGGAGATATGATTATTGATTCTGAAGATAGTTGTGCATGGACTCTGAATATGACCTTAGTCGACTCAAATGGTTGTTCATGGGAACAAAGAGACGATGATTTAGATGGTATTCCAAATGAAAATGATTTGTGTCCATCTACGATAAACGGAGAATCAGTTGACTCGAATGGTTGCGCCCTAAGCCAGAAGGATAGTGATGGAGATGGCAAGAATGATGCAATAGATCCTTGTCCAAATCTAGGAGGTTTAGATCACGATTTAGATGGGTGTCCAGATGCCGTGGATTCAGATGATGATGATGACGGACATCTAGATGAAAACGATTCATGCCCCTTGGGGATTATTGGGTTAACTGGAGGTGATTTAGACAATGATGGATGTAAAGATCAGGAAGATACCGATACCGATGGAGATGGGATGTTAAATTCAGAAGAAGAACAACAAGGAACCAATCCATTAGATTCAGATTCAGATGATGATGGAGTAATAGATGGTTTAGATTCCTTCCCCAAGGACCCCTCTGAATGGTCTGATATGGATTCTGATGGATGCGGGGATAATACAGATCAATTCCCTGAAAATTCTACAGAATGCCTCGATTCTGATGGAGATGGATATGGGGACAATTCTGATCTTTTTCCCCTAGATAATAGTGAATGGTATGATACTGATGATGACGGTATAGGAGACAATTCTGACAATTGCCCTTCAGAATTTGGTTCCTCTATATTCCCTTTAGGGTGCCATGATACAGATGGTGATGGGTATGCAGATATTATTGATAAATTTCCCACCAATTCAAATGAATGGAATGATACTGATGATGATGGATATGGAGATAATTCTGATGATTTCATGAACGATTCTTCAGAATGGCTTGATTCTGATGGAGATCGTGTAGGAGATAATAGCGACGCTTTTCCAAATGATCCACAAGAATGGAATGATTCTGATGGAGATGGAGTTGGCAACAATTCTGATGTATTCCCCTTAGATCCATTAGATTGGCTTGATTCTGATGGTGATGGTTGTGGAGATAATACAGATGGTTGGCCACAAGACCCCCTGGAATGTTTAGATAGCGATGGGGATAGAATAGGGGATAATTTAGACGCATTTCCATTTGATAAAATGGAATGGGCAGATAGAGATGGAGATGGAGTTGGAGATAATTTAGATGCTGATCCAGACAATCCATTGATACGTACAGCAGAGGATATTCAATTGAATCAACCAATTTCAATAGCTTCAATTCTTCTAATTTTGATTTTCCTTTCAGGAATTATTGGAGGTAGTATATTATTATTGAAAAATAACCAATTCGAAGAATTCAAATCAACATTTATTCCAACAAATATATCGAGGGAGGACACACCTCTTGCCCCACCATCATCATCTTTTTTCAATCCAGAAGAGTTTGAAGATGAAGTCTAAATTAAGGTGTTATATTTTTCCAGGCGGCAATAAATCTCGGCACAGAAGGAAAATCTCCAATGGAGTTGTTTTCTGTCATAAATCGAGTAAAATTTACTAGAGATAGGCCCTGAAATTTACTTTCCAACCAAACCCTCCCCAATGGCCACGGTGGAGTTGGTTGTTCTACAATATTTGATTCATATAACCGTCCAATACATAGGACATGGCCATTATTATTCAATAACAAAGCAAGATTTTTTGCCGCCTCGTCTCGAATATTTTCTGGAATAACTTGCAAAATATGTATCTCTACAATTAGATCGAATTTATTTTTCCAATCTTCAGGCGGAGATAGCAAGTCAGCAACGCAATAATTCACTGTGGAATCTGGAAATCGTTCTTGACACCAATCGATTGAGGATTTTGAAATATCAAATGCAGTAACATCGAAACCAATATCTTCGAGCCATTCGGCATCATCTCCTAGCCCACATCCTACAACCAATGCCTTGCCATTGATTTCTGGCCGGTTTGCAATCCATTCGACCATTTGTGGATGAGGCTCCATTCGTGCCCATGGAACATCATCAGACTCACGATTTGCATTTTCATAGAGTTCTTCGAACCAAGCAAAAGGCTCTCCATTAACATCTGCTAATTCGGCCATTTTTTGGATTTTTATTCGAATATCTTGTAGATTTTCATCCATACATTCAACTCACATATGGTTGATTATTGCATTTCCAAATTCAGAACATTTGAGTAAAGTAGCATCATCCATTAACCGCTCAAAATCATATGTTACAGTCTTTGCAGAAATTGCACCTTCCATTCCTTTTACAATTAGGTCAGCAGCATCTTCCCAACCCATATGGCGTAGCATCATCTCAGCAGATAGAATCAATGAACCTGGATTGACTTTGTCTTGCCCTGTATATTTTGGAGCAGTTCCATGTGTTGCTTCAAAGATAGAAATTCCAGTATCATAGTTGATATTAGCCCCAGGAGCAATACCAATTCCACCTACTTGGGCAGCGAGGGCATCAGAAATATAGTCTCCATTCAGATTCATTGTTGCTAGAACGCCGTATTCACGAGGGCGTGTCAATACTTGTTGAAGCATAGCATCAGCAATTACATCCTTAATTGTAATTTTATTCCCGGTATTTGGATTCTTTAACGTGCACCAAGGCCCCCCATCTAGTAATTCAGCGCCAAATTCATCTTGTGCAAGTTGATATCCCCAATCTCTGAATCCTCCTTCAGTGAATTTCATGATGTTTCCCTTATGCACTAATGTAACACTATCTTTGTCATTATCTATTGCGTATTGTATTGCAGCTCTAACGATTCGCCCAGTTCCTTCACTAGAAATTGGCTTGATTCCAATTCCACTTGTTTCCGGAAATCTAATTTTTGTAACTCCCATTTCATTTTGTAAGAAATCAATTACTTTTGCAACTTCTTCAGATCCGGCTTCCCATTCAATTCCTGCATAAACATCTTCACTATTTTCTCTAAAGATAATCATATCCACTGCACCCGGATCTCTAACAGGACTCGGTGTACCTGAATACCAACGGACAGGCCTGACACAGGCGAACAAATCAAGTCTCTGGCGTAGTGCCACATTTAGACTTCGAATGCCACCACCAACAGGAGTTGTCAAAGGCCCTTTGATGGATACCAAACCATTTTTTATAGAATCTAATGTTTCATCAGGCAACCATTCTCCAGTAGCGTTGAAAGCCTTCTCTCCAGCTAAGACTTCATTCCAATGAATTTTCTTTTCGCCATTGTATGCTTTTTCTACACTAGCATCGACTACACTAATCATTACTGGAGTAATATCAATACCAATTCCATCACCTTCAATAAAATGAACAATTGGATCATTTGGCACACTCAAGGTTCCATTTTGCATTGTAATACTCGTACCTGACATCGTAATCATTCTTTGGGACCAAGACTCCATTCATCAATGAACCGCCCAAGGTGATGAGTCATTTGTCGCAGTCAAGAAAGTTCATCCGGCGTGGTATCGCTCGCATTGAATGCCTGATCGTGGAAGAATGAACCATCTTCCTGCTTCCACCACCAACGACCTTCTGGGTCAATGTAAACCGTGTGTCCTGTGGACTGATCGTACACTCCACCACCGACGAGATGGTTGTAATCTGGGACATGCAAAGTTTCGGCTTGATGTTGAGTGGTGTGCGCCAAATCTGAATCGTTTGCATCATCATCTGAATCTTCTTCCACATCTTCATCAGTAAGGCCCTGTTCTCGTAATCGAATCGCAAGCATGACTGTAAAAATTGATATGGCTACTATGGCTAGAGCAAAAATCAGCGTAAGCAATGTACTGACCCCTCCCCTTCCTTTTGATCCTGAATTTTCATTGTCTGAAGTTTCGATGTTTTCTGATTCATCTGGAGGTGCATCGATTTCAACTTGCACAACTGTCTGCAAATTTGCCCCATCCGTCACCCGAACAAACAATTCTGTGTTGTTCCAATCCCACCACAAAATCATGCCATCTTCACTATGTGTATTCCAAGATAAATTATCATCAGACCATTCAATGCTTGTTGGTCCACTACCGAGCCCATCATCAATCGTCAACTCAACAACCAATTTGGATACTGGCAAGCGTGAGGCATTGATCTGCTCAATGGAAACTATTGGTAGGTTTCGATCAACACGAATCCAAGTTGCATTCGCAGATCCTATGTTTCCTGCCTCGTCAACAGCTCGAACTTCAAACGAATACCTACCATCCATGAGCATCGTCAGATTCACAATCGATTCATTTTGTGTGACTGGGGCCCACAAACCACCTGCCCATCGGACTTCATAGTGTGATATTCCAGATAGGTCATCAGCAACAGGTTGCCAATAAATCGTGAGTTCGTCAGCGTTTTTCCATTCATCCATGGGGGTGATTTGAGGTGCTGGAGGTGGATTCAAATCTGTCTCAATACTTGCATTTGCCGTTACGAATCTCAATTGATAGGGGCCACCCGGCGTCGCTGGATCCCAAGTAACTCGAATGTGGTACAACAGCCCAACACCATCAAGATCATCATTCAATGCTGAAATTGTCACCCAACGGACCTCATCATCGACCATTCCTTGCCCTAGTGCACCTGAACCATTCAGTACGGCGACTTCTAGATGTGCACCTTCAGCACTCAATGCAACCGATGTTCGGTTTCCTGAATCGATGATAATCGCATACCAATCGACCACATCTAAACCTATGAGGCAACCATCCAACGTGAGGTTTGCATTCGCGCCCAAGTGATGCGCTGACGAACGTGTCGACGCCGCATCCGATTCAAAGCCACCATCCGTCTGCGGATTATCACATCCAGAGAGTGTATCACCTGCTGGTGGGGGACTGCTTGAATCAATCGTGAATGTTGTATTAGATATACGAATATTGTTTGATTCATCATCCTCATAGTGCTCACCTCCAGAATCAATGACTAGAACAACCCACCAAACACCATCTGTATCACCAACCAAATTGACTACTTGTGAATCGGCGATGGTTGAGCCACTCAGTAGTGCTGGAACTCGAGATTGTGAAAGGCGGATGTCTCCACTTCCCAATGCACGATCTTCAGAAAGCCAAATCTCGATGTCGAAACCAAGAGATTCTTGCCCTAGATTTTCAGCTCCCCATTCAATCGATACCGTTTGGCCAGGTTCGGCCGAAACTGGAGATTCAACCCATGCGGCTAGAAGGTCGCGGGCAGGTGCTGAAATCGTGAAGGAGGTACTTGCAGCTGCATTGTTCGACTCGTCGTCTTCTTCAACCTCAGATGCTGTGTCGACAATAACGACCCAGTGGAAATCTCCAATATGCTGACCCGGGATGATGATATTCCGTACAATATTTACTGAAGAACCACTGGTCAACGGGTCGACCCGGAAACTGTCCACTTGTGTGTCATCGGTTCCCGACTGGGCATCAAGCGATAACAACAGACGGGCGGTGAAAGAAGGTGCATCAGAACCACCAATATTGCTGACGTTGACGAATACAGTGCTCGATTGGCCGCTCACAGCATTGTTGGAATAGCCTATTGAATCAATTACAATATCCGCTTGCTCTAAACAGAACTGTCCACTTGATGGCATTGCATTGTTCGTTTCATCCATCTCTACAATCGAGTCATTTGGATCAACAAGAATACCCCAATACCAACAACCGTCTCCGAGATTGGAAGGGATACCAAGGTTGACTGATCCTGACCATGCACTACTTTGTGCAATGGTACCGGCCACATCTGAACCGACCAGTACATCGTTACCGGTCCCACTGATTGAAGAATCACTGGAAAGATAGATGCTGTAATCAACACTGCTGGCATCCTCCAGTCCTATGTTTGAAATTTGAA
>Ga0115011_10001351_pt1 | contig 17708 bp, 3 predicted proteins | sample TroAtlMetagenome_2_FD_88705 | JGI IMG/M metagenome (GOLD analysis project Ga0115011, IMG submission 88705) | Marine eukaryotic phytoplankton communities from Atlantic Ocean - Tropical Atlantic ANT8 Metagenome | ecosystem: Environmental > Aquatic > Marine > Oceanic | place: Tropical Atlantic...
ACAGTGCGACATTAAGGGAGAATGTAGTCTCTCTAGCACGTAATATAGGATATGTACCAAGATCACGTAAAGCATCAACTAGTAATATTAGTTTTACTGTAGATGTAAGTAATACTACCGCCGTTACAGTCACTCTTAAGGCTGGAGCAGTAGTTACTTCTAGATCTACCGGTGTAAATAAGACGCAAAATTTCATATTTTCGATCCCAAATGACATTACAGTCCCTGTTGATTCATTTGGACGTGCAAATTTCAATGAAATAAAGGTATATGAAGGAACTTACATCACGCAAACATTTACTGTAGATACAGAAAACCCAAATCAGAAGTTTATATTGCCAAATTCTGGTATTGATACGGATTTATTGTCTGTTATTGTCAAAAATACCAAAGAATCGACAGTTGAGAGAAAATTTGACCTCTTCGATAGCCTTTTTAAGGTTACAGCTTCGACTAGATCTTACTTTATTCAGGAAATAGGGCAAGAAAGGTACGAACTTTTGTTTGGAGACGGCGTTTTTGGCGTAAAATTAGAAAATAAGAACTATATAGAGGCCAGTTACATCACTACATCTGGTGCTGTTGCCAATAATATCACTAATTTTACCTTTATTGGTAACATGGTTGGTAATAATGGTAATGCCATTAGTCAGGGGGTGTCTATTGTAACCGCTGAGATGAAATCTAAAGGTGGCAAACCCATCGAAAGTGTTGAATCAGTCAAGAAATACGCTCCACAGATCTACGCTTCTCAGAATAGGGCAGTTACAGCAGCCGATTATGAGGGTCTAATTCCTCAAATTTACCCAGAAGCCGAATCAGTATCGGCATTTGGTGGTGAAGACCTTACTCCGCCACAATTTGGTAAGGTGTTTATCAGTATTAAGCCTTATAATGGTGTGTATTTGTCTAGTGCCATTAAACGAAACCTTCAATTTCAGATTAAAAACTACTCTGTTGCCGGTATTAGGCCTGAAATTATCGATCTAAAGTATCTTTATGTTGAAGCCAATTGTGATGTTTACTACAACACTAACTTAGCACCCTCCCCATCTTACGTTAATAACATTGTTACACAGAATATTGCTAGTTATTCAGACTCTTCTGCATTAAATCAGTTTGGTGCTAGGTTCAAATATTCTCAGTTCCAACAAATTATTGATCAAAGTAACGAGTCAATCACCTCTAATATTACCAACATTGATATGAGGAGGGATATGGTTGCCAAACTCAACCAATTTGCTGAGTATGAACTATGTTATGGTAACCGTTTTTATGTTAAAAACCACGGACACTCTGCAGTATTCAGTGGTAATTTGGTAGGTTACAATATTAGATCAAGTGGATTCACCGTAAGTGGTATTAGTGGAACAGTGTATTTGGGTGATAAGCCTAATATGGACCTTGAAAAAGGTAAATTGTTCTTATTTAAACTCAATTCTCCTTCTGAACCAATTATTGTAAAACAAAATATAGGTACAATTAACTATATTACAGGTGAAATTCGTTTAAATCCAATAAATATCATTTCAACCACAATTAATAGAGATTCACCCTTAGTAGAAATCTCTGCTCAACCATATTCAAATGACGTGATTGGTCTCCAAGATCTCTATCTACAATTGGATGTAAATAATACAACAGTTAACGTTATCGTAGATAACATTGCCTCGGGTAATGATATCTCAGGAACTAATTACATAGTCTCTTCAAGTTACGGTTCCAACCGTTTAGTAAGGGGTATACCTATTACAACTGTTGATGCCGGAGTTATTTCTGAAACTTCGTCAATAGCAAGTTCGGTAAGACAATCAACGCCCTTAGGCAGAGCGATTGTATCAACTACAAACTCAGCCAGATCATCCTACTAATATAAAATGACCGTAGATAGAGTAAAGTTTCAGGAAATTGTTTCTAGTCAACTTCCTCAGTACGTTAGAGAAGATTTTCCTCTCCTAACGGAGTTTTTGGAGCAATATTACATATCTCAAGAATATGAAAGTGGACCTATTGATCTTGTCAATAATATTGATCAATATGTTAAAGTAGAAAATTTAACCAATCTTACAACTGATACCACGTTAGCCGAGGATGTAGATTATAGTCAGGATGAAATTACAGTTGATTCCACATTAGGGTTTTCTGAAACTAATGGAATCATAAAAATTGATAATGAGATCATATTTTATGCCACAAAAACTGATACAGTTTTTGAAAGATGTTCTAGAGGATTTAGTGGTATTACCACATATATCACTACAGGTGCTCCAGATGAATGCACATTTGATATAACAGAGGCCAATTCCCATCCCAAGGGATCAAAAGTAAATAATTTAAATATTTTATTTCTACAACAGTTTTTAAATAAACTAAAATATCAGTTTACACCAGGATTTACTGAGAGAAACTTTTTTTCTGGATTAGACCAACAGAACTTTATCTATAACGCAGATAGTTTTTACTCATCAAAGGGTACAGATCAATCTTATGAGATCTTGTTTAGGGCGTTATATGGTGAAGATGTTGAACTTATCCGACCATCACAGTTTCTTCTTACACCCTCGAATGCTGATTATAAAGTAACTCAAGATTTTGTTGTTGAGAAATTACAGGGTGATCCTCTTGAGTTACAGAACCTCACCATATATCAACGTGAGACTAACGCTAGAGGGTCTGTAACCAACGTTCAAGTGATTCCTTATGATAGATATCAATTCTATCAGATTAGTATTGACACGGGATATGATAGGGACTCAGATGTAAAGGGTTCTATTTACGGTGAGTTTAAACCTAACCCACTTACAAAGATTTTGGAAAATGTTGCAATTGGTGCAACTATTATTAATGTGGACTCTACCATTGATTTTCCCGAATTTGGTAAAATTGCTGTAGTTAATCAGAATGACGAAGAAGTAAGTATTGCTTATAGTGGTAAGACATCAAATCAATTCTTCAATGTAGTAGGAGTTGATGTCCCTCTTCTTAATAGAATGGATGCCAAGTTGGACAACTATTCTTATGCATATGTTGGAATTGGTACAAGAACAGAGATAAAGGTCAGATTTACTAATACTCTGAAGGATTTTGTTAAAAATGGTCCTACTGCATACTTTAGACCGAATGATACTGTTCAAATAAAGTCATTAGGATATGAAGCACCTGGTAAAAAGAACAATAATTATATACTGAATGTAAAATCAAAATTTAAAATTGCAAAAACTGAAGTAGTCGATGCAAATTCATATGTTTATAAATTTAATGTTTATGATGGTACATTCTTTAAAGAAGGGTATTTTGTAAAATATGAGAATGCTGATGCTACGGTATCAATTTTAGGTCAGATTACTAGAACGATTGATCCTTCTACCGTTAATGTAACCTTCAATACTCCTATTCCACTAATAGGTGAATTTTATATTGAGAACCAACTATTAAAGGGTAATTCATCTAGACAACCATACATTAGTAATTTTGTTGCAAACGTTCAAAACACGTATGCTAAATTTAATGGCGATACGATGATCGCCTCTAATTCTATTCCAAGATATTATGATTTAGAGACTAATCCATATGACAAGAAGATTACGTTCTCGGTCGCACTTTTAAGTACACAAGATTTACCACTTCCAACCAATCCAACTACTTTACCGGATCATGGTTTCTATACTGGTGATGCTGTATGGTTCCAGTCAGAAGGTAATGGCTTTGATGGTATTGCATCTGGTGCTTATTTTGTATATCGTGTTGATGAGAGTAATATTAAACTTGCTAGAAGTAAAGCTGACCTATCAAGAAAAACATATTTCACATTTAACGGTTCGGTAGTCAACGCATCTATTAGCTATCTTCCATTTTATGGTAAAAATATCGAACCTCAAGGTTTGTATAGAAAAATTCTTGAGCCCGTTAACAGAAAAGAGACAATTTTAACAGAAGCCGGTTATACCGGTATGTTTATTAATGGATTAGAACTTCTTAATTATAAGTCTTCTAATAGTGTATATTTTGGTGATATTAAAGACTTTACCATGACAAATGGAGGTCAGGGTTATGATGTTATTAATCCACCAATTCTATACATCACCGATGAAGTGGGTGTAGGAGCCACTGGTGCTTGTAATGTTTTAGGTCAATTAGAAAGACTTGAAGTTACAGATACTGGTATGGGGTATGCTGAACCTCCTACTATTACAATTACTGGTGGTAATGGTTTTGGTGCTGCAGCAGAACCAAGGATGCTTTCTGTTAAATTAGAAAATTCCTTTGTTGCCAATTTTCCTTCTGATGTTGGATTACTTACCAATGAAATTCGTTTTAATAAAGATCACCGATTCCAAGATGGAGAAAGTGTTATCTATGAAACTAGAAATACTAAAGGTATTGGTGGCTTAACTACCGAGAGTGAATACTTCGTATTTGTTACTGGACAAACGTCCATGACATTACATGAGACACAGGCTGACGGATTTGCTGGTATCAATACAGTCAATTTGACATCGTTTGGTAATGGTGTACAATATTTTTCCGCAACTGAACTTAAGCAGGTTGTATCGAGTGTTGTTGTCACTAATCCTGGTTTTGGTTACGAGAATAAGCAAAGGGATGTTCCTCCTATAGGGGTGAATACAGTATCAAATTATGTTCAAATACCTAACCACGGTTTTCAATCAAAAGAAGAAGTAGTCTATTCTTTCACACCTGAAGGACCTAAAGAAGCAATTAAGGCATTACGTAAGGGTCAATCATATTTTATCAAAAAAATTAATAATGACGAGTTTGGTTTAACGGAAATTGGGACCAAATCAGTACCCAGAAATTATTATTATGATAATGATATTCTAATTGACTTTACAAATCCTGGTAGAGGTTCCTTCAACTATCCTCCAATTCAAGTTGATGTTCAGGGTGCTGCAGCATCATTCGATAAAACTTTTGTTGAAGAGTTCCAGGAACTCTTTATTATTGAATCTCCGATTGAAGAAAACATTCTTACTCCTGTCGCAACTCTGGCTTGGACTGGTCCTGATGGCGGTGAAGCAGAGATTACAAATAATGGTTCGATGACGGAAGAATATTATGTAGAAATAAACGCCATGTCGAATTGGTTGATTAGTGATGACCCATTCATCGGTAATATCCTTCTGTATGAGGCTAAACTACAACCAATTTTTAGAGGTTCTATTGCAACTATCAATCTTAACAGTGGTGGTATAGGATATGGGTCTTCTACTATTATTGACTTTAATAGACAGCCCGAAGTTGTGTTCTTCTCGGGAGACAAAGCAGATCTGACACCGGTTATTAATAACGGTCAAATTGCCGAAGTTATTATCAATAATCCTGGATTTGGATATAACTCTCCACCTAATCTTGAGATTGTAAGTGAGACCGGAAAATTTGCTGTACTTATTCCTATCGTAGAAAATGGTCAAATTAAAGAGGTAATTGTAAGAAAGGGTGGTACTGGATATGAAGTTGGTAAGACTTCAATAGTAGTATTTTCAGCTGGTCAAGGTGCAAGAACTCAAGCTAATATCAAAGCTTGGAATATCAATTTATTTGAGAAGAACTTTGATAATATAGGAGATAGTGATACAGTAGTAGAAGAAAATATTAACAACAAATCACTACAGTATTCTGCTTTATATGCTCCTAGACCACTAAGAGAAGAAGTTTTTACTCTTAGTGGATTTAACAAAGATAATATTAATTTTGGTATTCCTGATCTTACCCTCAGTACTGGAGGTGAGGAAGAACAAAATACATTCCACTCACCTATCGTAGGTTGGGCTTACGACGGTAATCCAATCTACGGACCATATGGATTTGCCAATATTGATGGGTCTGGTGGTATTGCCAGAATGACGAGTGGATATAAACTTAAGACCACGGGAATTAATAGACCTTCTTATGATGCATTTGAAAATGGGTTCTTTGTTGATGATTTTATATTTGCAGCAGATGGAGATTTAGATGCTTCAAATGGAAGATTTTGTGTTACACCAGACTTTCCCCATGGTGTATATGCATATTTCTGTACGATAGCGGCTAATGTTGATTCCCAAGGCCCATTTAATAAGTATAGAAGACCAGTCTTCCCCTATGTAATTGGAGACCAATATCATTCTTTACCAGAGGCGTTTAATTACAAATCCGACTCCAATCAAGTAGCATACAACATAACCGCAGATAGTTGGTTTAGAAATACAAGTTTCTACTTTACCAATGGTGGTAATAGTCAATATGATTACATATACAACTCAGATTTGATTAGAAATCAATCTGTTGATATTACAGCCACTTCAATTGGTTCTGTTGATGGGTTACAAATTATTTCTGCTGGTGAAGATTATGCAATCAATGATAGAGTTGTATTTGACTCTACTGATACCGGTGGTAGAAATATTAACTATAAGGTTTCAGAAATCCAAGGAAAGAAAGTAGACACTGTTAGTCTTGCATCCACATTTGCTTCTAATGTGGAATTTAGTGGTGGTACAAATGTAAACTCCTTTATAGGAATAACATCTATCCCTCATAATTTCTTAGCAGGAGATATTATCAATATTGACGCCCTGTCAGATTATTATAAGAACTTTGATGGAGCATATTACATAGGTGTTTCAAGTGAGAGATGGTATCTAACTGTAGGTGTAGCAACAGACACACAAACGGGAATACAAACTTACATTTATGTCACGGGTTCTTTAGATCCTAAATTTATTAGACCTAATGATATTTTGAAGTGTGAACGTGAAGAGATGAAAGTTCTCAACATCGATCCTCCTTCAGGTAGAATTAGAGTATTGAGAGGAGTCAATAATACATTGGCTGTAAGGCATGTAGCTGGGTCACTCCTTCGTGATGATCCCAGAAAGATTAGTTTTACAAACGTTGCTATCACAACTCAAAGATCTTTAGTTCAAAATAGACAGTATTATTTCCAACCTAACGAATCTGTTGGTATTGGAACTTCTACTACAAGTGGTATTACAACACTTACCTTCTCTAATCCTGGTGTTGGCGCCACACAATTTAGAATTGATCCACAACAGATCTTAATTCCTGACCATAAACTTCTACTCAATACACCTATGACTTACTATCCCAATACGGGAATAAGTCTTGAGGTATGGAGTGGTGTTAATAATACGCCTGAGTACCTTCTTGAAGAAACAAGATTTGTTTATGCTGTACCATTCTCAAAGGATGTGATTGGTATTGCTACACAACCAGTTGGTGTTAATTCAGTGGGTGAGTATGTTGGTGTGAATAGTGAAGCTGGTGGTTTACTTTACTTTAAAAATAATATTGGACTGGGAAGTTATCATAGTTTTAATACTAATATTAAAGAAGTTCTGAGTGGTAGAGTTTCTGAAAATATTGTCACTGTTGCCACGGCAAAAACCCATGGTATGGAGAGAGGTGATATTGTTACTGTTGATGTAAATCCAATTTCTACAACATGTATTTCTGTCCAGTATAATGACTATAATAGAAGAATTGTCTTTGATCCCGATATTATTCCTGCAGCCGGAATTAATACTACCAAAAATACTTTTACCGTTCCAATCAATAAGTATGTTACCGGTGATAAAATCATCTATTCTGCAGATGTTGCATCTGAAGGTCTATATGATGAGATGATGTACTATGTCTATAGTTATGATAGAACTAGTATTAAATTGGTTTTAAATGAAGTTGAGCTTACAAGTGAAAATCCTCAGTTTATCAATGTTGGATCGGCTCAAACAGCCACAATTGCAAGAATCAATCCAACTGTCCATATTCAAAAAAATCAAAAACTGAAATTTGACCTATCAGATAAATCCCTAGCATTTACTGAGAAGGGAGTTGAATATTCAGCCTTTGATATGAACATTTATAGTGATTTTCAAAAAGTTAATCAGTTCTGGACAACTAAAACTAGTAACAAGTTTGAAGTTACTAAACTTGGGGTTGTAGGTGTTACTTCGGACGCTGCACTTTGTATTGATATTACCAATAATATTCCATCTAGTCTATATTATGGGTTTGTTCCTGATAATTTTGATATTATTCCTCCAGTAAAACTGAGAATTTTTGAAGATACTACAGTATATGATTATAATACTCTGAATATCTTTAATAATAAGTTTGATGGTACATTTAGTATAACTGGAGTTACGTCAGAGACCTTTAATTATACTATTCCGTTTAGTGATGATGATATTACTTCTTATGACAACACAACTGCAACAATTTCTTATGATACTGTTTCCGCAAATACTGTTGGACCTATTAATAGAGTAACCTCGATTGATAATGGAACCGGTTATAGGACACTTCCTGGATATGTTAAGGTTAATAGTGAGAAAGGTACCGGTGCTTTATTGAAACCAACCAGTACCTCAATTGGTAGTATTTTACAAACAAAACTTAATAATATTGGTTTTGGATATCCTTCAGATACTACATTAAATGCTGTAGGCAATCTTCCTCAGGTATTGGAAGTTGAACCTCTTGGTAGTTTTGAATCTGTCGGTATTTCTTCTGCTGGTGTTAATTATAGTCAGGCTCCTGACTTAATAGTTCTGGATGGTGTTACTCATAAACAAATTCTCGATGTAAAACTCATCTACGAGTTAGGTGATACTGAGGTATTCATTCTTGCTAACACTAATTCTCTTAATGATGTTCAGCCTGAAATTATTCCAACCAATAATACTAACGGATTTAGTATTAGTTCTGTTGCTTATAATGAAGTTTCTAAGATTGTTCGTCTTGAGTTCTCTAACCAGTTTAGTGATCCTGAGGATTGGCCCTTTAAGGTTGGGGAACGGGTTATTGTTGAAAATGTAGCCATTGGTTTTGGTACAACTGGTAGAGGTTACAACTCTCAGAACTATGGATATACCTTGTTTGAAGTATCTGCTCTAGACAGTCAGTTAGGTGGATCTGGTGCTTATATTGAATATAGTCTTGAAGATTATCTTGCTCCTGGTGAAGTACCAGGAACGGTTACTTCTCAAGTAGTTGGTTCTGTAACACCTAAAACATATTTCCCAGTATTTGACTCTGTAATTGTTACTCGTCCATTCTTTACAGGAGAAAAAGTAGTTAATGGTCCTCGTACAGGTGTTGTTGAGAGATTTGATGATGTAAGTGGGTATCTATTCATTACATCAGAAGATGACTTTGAAGTTGGGACTGTTATTAGATCAGAAACATCTGGTAATCAGGGTATTGTGGACTCAGCAATTGATTATGACTCTACGATTACCTTAGGTGTAGGTGCGACATTCATTTATGGTTGGCAATCCAACTCTGGTATGTTGAATGACAATCTTCAAGTCATCCCCAATAATGAATATTATCAAAACTTCTCATATTCACTAAAATCTAGAGTACCACTAGGTGTATGGGATGACCCAGTAAGTGCACTTAATCATACTGCAGGATTTGAGAAATTTGGTGATTTGGTAATTGATAATAATGCTCCTGCTATCGTGAAAGCCATTGAGACCGATATTTCTACAGTTGTAGATATTGTTGGCGAAAAGTCAATGTACTGTTATCCAGATTTTGATGGTGCAACAGAAAGGACTGTCAATATTTCCGGTAATAAGATCGTTTCGAATAAAATTATCTTTGAGAATAAGGTACTTATTGATTACTTCGAATCAAGAGGTAACAGAGTACTGGGAATTGATGATTTTAGTAATCAGTTTGACAGTAATCCTAGAGAGACTGAGTATTCCATTGTTGACATTTTTGATGACAAGTATAAGTGGAACAAAATTCTGACTCTTGCTACAGATACTGAAGTTCGTAACAGAAAGCAGTTTAGTATTGTTAATTTGGTTCAAGATGGTACTGATGGTTATGCTAGTGAATATGCCACAATTGATAATGGTATGCCACTGGGTTCTTATGGTTACATCGCTATTGGATCGAGTGAGTGGGGTCTTACATTCTTCCCCAATTTACCAACATACAATAATTATCAGATTTCCTATCAGACCTTCAGTGGATCTACCATTATTGCTGGTATTGGGTCTACCTCAATCGGTAATATTGTCTCTATTGCTGCCACTACTACTGATATTCCTGTCGGAACTGCAACAACTGTTGTTACTTTCCCAACATCTGTTAGATCAGCCAAAATTCTTGCCCAATTTGAAGATACAAATCAGAGATACTTCTTTAATGAACTAAATCTACTCCAAAATGGAACAAAAGTAGAAAGTCTTCATTATGGTGATATTGATAACAATCAAGGATTGGCTGGTATCTCCGGTTTTGGTACTTATCACACATATATTGATGGTTCTAATGTCATTGTCGAATTTGTTCCAAATGTAGGAACAGCTTTGACTGCTGATTGTAGTATTGTTGAAATTGCAGCTGGAGGATCTGGTGTAGGAACTGAAAGTTTGATAGTTTCCAACCTATCTTCTTACGACACCACAATTGCTGCATCTGGATCTCCTACAGCCAATTTAGTTGCAAGTTATAGCAATCCTTTTGCTTGTGAATACTTTATTGTTCAGGTTCAGGACACAACTAACAGTGAATATGAAATGTTTGAAGTCGCAGTCCTTGATTCGGTTAGTAATGAGGCTTTTGTCAAATATGGTGACATTGTAACCAATGTAGGACTTGGAACGGTCGGTATTACGAAAACTGGTTCCACTACAAACCTTGTTTATACTCCAATTGCAGGTATTGACGTAAATGTAAGGGCATTTGGTATTTCTATGAAGAACTACGATAATATCGTTGGTCCTTCTTCAATTACAATTGATAGTAACGTACTTTTCTCCGAATTTGGTACTTATACCGGCACTGCACTGGATACCAAGAAAAACTTTGCACTGTTCCATCAAGAGAAGCCAATTTTCCAAAGGGTGTTTAGAGGAAATAGTGATACTGCGGTTGATTTGCCCAATAACATCATTAAGCTGCCCGATCACTACTTTGTAACCGGTGAAAAACTTAAGTATGCGTATGAGAACTCTCAATTCTCTTCGGCCAATGCTATTGGGATTGGAACTACAGTAATTGCGGGTGTATCTACTGATAAGTTACCATCTACAGTATATGCAGTCAAAATAAATTCTGTAAATGTTGGTTTAGCCGTCAGTGCAACTGACGCACTTACAGTTCCCCCAACTTTGATTGATTTGACGAATTTGGGTATTGGTACATTCCATAAACTGACTTGTACCAATCAAAATGCAAGAGCTCTTCTTGCACTAGACAATATGATCCAGGCACCAGTTACAGAGACCCAAAATAACACAACTCTTCAAGAAGATATTGTATTTGCTGTTGATTTTACTGTTGCAGGTATTGCTTCCTTTAAAGCCAACGATATTATTAAAATTGACGAAGAGTTGATGCTTATTCAGGATGTCGGTGTTGGTGTAACTAACAACCTTAGAGTTCTTAGAGCTCAAATGGGTACAGGTGTTGCAACTCACGTAAGTGGGTCATCAGTAGAACTTATGGGTGGTAACTACAACATTGTAGATAATACCGTTCACTTCGTAGAGGCACCTTATGGTAAGACACCTCTGAGTACTACTACTGGTGCTCCTGATGAAAGATATTGGGGTCCTGGTATCACCACCTACTCGTCATTCCAAGGTAGAACCTTTATGAGGAGTGGTATTAAGGATAGTGAGCAGAACACCTACGAAACCAACTATACATTTGATAATATTCAACTTCAGTTCAACGGTCAAACCAAAAACTTCAGTCTTCTTCAGAATGGTGCAAACGTAGTTGGTTTCTCCACACAACAAGCGATTATCCTTAACTCTAACATCCTTCAGGAACCACAGGGTGCTCAGGCAACCTTAGGTGACTTCAGACTGGAAGAAAGAGCAGGTATTACCAGTATTACCTATCTTGGTGATAGTGTGTCTTCTGAAGAGGATCCTAATAAAGCTACTATACCTAGAGGTGGTAATCTTACATCGGTTGGATCTACACCAGGTTTGGGGTATCAACCTCTAATTGGTGCTGGTGCTTCAGTATTTGTATCTATTGCAGGTACTATCAATTCTGTTGCTATTGGTAACAGTGGATCTGGTTACCGGGTTGGTGTTCAAACCGTAAATGTTGGTTATGCAGTTTCTACGGTTGGTATTACCACTGTGGTTCATATTGGAACAGCTACTGTTGAGAATGGTCATGTTGTCGCTATAACCACATCTTATATTGGTGCTAATCTCGACCCAGAACATCCTCCCGTTATTGTTATTGATAAACCACTACCTTATGCAGGGATCCCTCTAGTTTATTCATCTGGTATCTCTGGTGTTGGTACTGGTGCTCGTGCTGATATTGTAGTTGGACAAGGTTCTAGTGTTATTGCATTCGATATTGTTAGTGCTGGTTTTGGTTACAGAGAGGGTGAAGTTCTTAGAGCATCTATAGGTGGTACTATGGGTATTCCTCTTGAACCCAGTATTCCATATAATGAGTTCCAACTTAGTGTTACCGATGTATATCGTGACCAGTTCAACGGATTTACTGTGGGAGAATTGGATGTCTTTGATTCACTTGGTCCACAATTTAACGGAATAGATAAACAGTTCAATCTTACTATTGCTGGACAACAATTTGCTATTGAAGTTGCCGATGGATCAAACATCAATTTAGCACAATGTTTGATTGTGACAATTAATGATATTCTTCAGGTTCCTAACCAAGCATACAAGTTTAATGGTGGTGCCGTTATAGAATTTACAGAACCTCCTAGGAAAGGTGATACTTCTAAGATTATTTTTTATAAGGGAACGCCTGATGTTGATGTTGTCCTGGTCGATATTCTGGAAACAGTTAAGGTGGGTGATACATTACGACTGGTAAATGATTATAGAAAGGGTCAGACTTTTGGTTTAACCCAAGAACCAAGAGTTGTGACTGGTATTACAACTTTAGATACTGTAACTACCTTTGCATATGATGGACCTGGTGTTACAACTAATAGGTCACTGGTTAGACCAGTTACCTGGTGTAAGCAACAGAATGATATTGTAATCAATGGTCAGTTTGTTACTAAGGATAGGGTTGAATATGAGCCATTTATCCAACCTGCTGCGTATCTAATTTCTTATGTTGGTCCATCTAGTGCATTTGCTTACACTGATACTGCAAGACCATTCTTCAATTCTACAAATGAGACTAATCTTATAGATTATCAGGATAGAATTACTATTATTGATCAAAATACAATTGTGGGGGCTACAGCAACTACCGGAATTGGTACTACTAGTGTCACAACTATCACTGCTAACCTGGTTGGATCTGGATATTCCACATTTACTCCAACAGTCTCTATTTCAGCACCAAATGATCCTAATGGTATTCGAGCAACAGCTACAGCAAATGTAACAGGTAGTGGTGTTACCTCATATACAATTACAAATGCTGGTACCGGTTATACCCAAGCCCCTGTTGTTCAAGTTGAAGTACCGAGTGTCAGAATTGAAAATATTGGTGTTGCCTCATACTTTGGTGATCAGGGTCAAATTGTTGGTTATGCCCAATCAACTGGTGGACTTGGAACTCTGGAATTGTATATACCTGAGGATTCTTATATGAGAGACCCCACTATTGTTGGAACCGCAGTTACTGTTAGTGGTTTGAAGAAAGGTGATTGGTTCACAGTTAATCTATCCCATTCTAAGACCGTTAACAATTTTGATGGAATTTATCAAGTTGCTGAGGCTTACACCGTTATTAAAAATTCACAATCAGTTGGTGTTGGAACTACTGCACTTAGAAGAATTGAAGTCAACAATGTTGCCTTTGGTGCTACTGGAAGTGGTGGTGTTTATAATAACGAAGTTATCTGGGGTGAGTTTAGTTGGGGTAAGATGGCTTTCAGAAATAGAGTTTTAAAAACTGCTTTGGAATTTACACCAAACCCCTATACAGGTATAACAACCTCACCTCTGGTTCAAAGAGAAAAACCACTTAAAAACAACAACTACGTTGTTTAAAATAAATAAAAACATACAAAAGGATCTTGTAGATGGCATACCAAGGGATTAATACAGGTACGTCCCCCAATAGTGGGACAGGTGATACCCTGTTATCAGGTGCTGAAAAAATCAATAGTAATTTTATTGAACTCTTTACAGTAGTTGGTCTTGGTTCTACCGGAACAACTGGTGTTGGAACAACTGGTGTTGTTACCAGTATTATTGGGGGTGATAATATTGGAGTAAGTACCAACACTGGGGCTGTGACAGTCTCGGCAGTTGGAGTTATTACTTCTGTTGTTAGTGGTACTAATATTTTAGTTACTACTAACTCTGGGGTCTCCACTATTTCTCTTTCAGATACGGCTAACGTTCGAGCTGAAACACTGGTTGTTTCTGGTGTATCTACACTTACGAATTTAGGTGTCAGTGGGCTATCTACATTTACAAATTTAGTTGTTAGTGGTGTATCCACATTTACGAATAATGTTGTTTTAGGAAATAATTCAGCAAATAGAGTAACTATAAATGGACTTATAAATTCAGCATTAACACCTGATCTAAATCAAATCCATGATCTAGGTGCCCCGGCTGATAAATGGAACAATGTATATGCATCAGTAGGTAATTTTATTAATATAGATGCTAATACAATCTCGGCTGCATCTTCAATTACAGCTGATAATGGTTTCTATGGTGATGGTTCTGGATTAACTAATCTACCTACTGGTATCACTACATCAAATGTATCTGCAAATACTTTAGTTGTTGCTGGTGTCTCTACTCTTGGTGTAGTAAATGCCAATATAGTAAATTCGACAGTATTTGGTGGTGATGGTTCTACTTTATCAAACATACCTACATCAATTATTGCAGGTGATAATATTAGTGTAAGTGGTTCTACTGGTAATGTTACTATCACTGGTCTTGCAAATACGGCAAACGTCGTAACAAATACTTTAGTTGTATCTGGAGTATCTACTCTTGGTGTAGTTACAGGTGCAACATATTATGGTGATGGTTCTGGATTAACTAATCTACCTGCTGGTATCACTACATCAAATGTATCTGCAAATACTTTAGTTGTTACAGGTGTTTCTACCTTGACAAATGTAGTTGTGGGAACCACTACAGACCATACATTGACCGTAACCGGAAAAGTTGATTCCAACTTAATTCCTGCACTTAATCAAACGTATAATATTGGTAAATTTGATGGTAAGTGGAATAATATCTATGGAAACATAGTACACTCTACAATTTTAACTACTAATACAGTTTCTGCTTCGTCTTCCATTACAGCTAATAATGGGTTCTATGGTGATGGATCAAATCTGACGGGTATTGCCAACACTTCTAATATTAATACAGATTCTATCAATGTAGCAGGAGTGACCACCTCTTCTGGAGGATTCTCTAGTGGAACTGGTTCACCTGTTAAGATTTCTGTAGTAGGAACTACCTTGACATTTACTGTTGATGGTATTGGATCTACTAGTCTCACATTGTCATAATAAATAACAAAAAAGTACTACAACAATGCCGGCAATAATTACTGATCAATTGCGCATTTCTAATGCAAGGAATTTTGTAGATTCAGTACAAAATACCAATAATTCTTATTATGCATGGATTGGTCTCCCTAACGCAACCGCATATCAATCTGACTGGAATTCCAACCCTCCTGCTCCCATGGACAGTTTGGACCAGTCTAACTGGTACTGGGATACCATGTTGGCTCTTAAAAAGATCAACGCTGGTGATGTAAGTCAGGTTGTAAGGAAGATCCAGTGGCAATCTGGTACCACATATGATATGTGGAGAAACGATATTACAAGAGATAATCCATCTCAACCCTCTGGTGCCTTTGACATCTATGATGCAAACTACTATGTGTTGAATAGTGAGTTTAAGGTTTATGTTTGTCTGTTTAATAATGCCAATCCAGAAAACAGTTTTAGGGGTGGTCCTTCTCTAGACGAACCAAACTTTACAGATCTAGAACCCAGAGAGGCTGGTAGTAGTGGTGACGGTTATATTTGGAAGTATCTTTACACGATCAAACCAAATGAGATCATCAAGTTTGATTCTACAAACTACATGCCAGTTCCTATAGACTGGTTTACCAATCCTGCTTACGATGCAGTAAGAGAGAATGCAAAGACCAGTGGTGAAATTAAGATTGTAACCATTAGAAACCGTGGTGTTGGTATCGGTACTGCAAACGTCACTTACACCAGAGTTCCTATTCTAGGTGATGGACGTGGTGCAGAGGCTACAGTCGTAGTTAATAATGATTCTAAGATTGAGTCAGTGACTGTATCTAATGGTGGTGATGGTTATTCTTTTGGAACTTTGGATTTAGAAAATGGTGGTGTTCCTGAAGGAACTGTTGCACCTGTTTTCAATGTCATCATTCCTCCTCCTGGTGGAACTGGTGCTGACATTTATCGTGAGTTGGGAGCGTATAATGTTCTCTCTTATGCTAGATTTGAGAATGATACTCAAAACCCAGATTTTATTACAGGTAACCAATTTGCCCAAGTAGGAATTGTTAAAAATCCTACCAACTACAACTCATCCACACTACTTACGATTGATAAGGCTAGTGCTGTTTATGCATTAAAACTTGTTGGAACTGGATATAGTGAGGCAACCTTTGTTGCTGACTCTTTTGTTACACAAACGGTTGGTCTAGGTTCAACAGCTGTTGGTAGGGTTGTTTCTTACGATCAAGCAACAGGTGTTCTTAAGTATTGGCAAGATAGAACAACAGCTGGTTTTAATACCAATGGTTCACAAAATCCATATCCTGTTTATGGATTTGAACAGTTGCAGTTTACAGCTGCTCCTGGAGCTAGTGGTAGTTTGCAAATTATTCCTAATGAAGGTAATATTTTGAGTATTGATACCAAATTTACAGGTGTATCAACCACGATAAATAGTCGTACATACTTTCTGGGTCAGGAATTCAATCTAGGAGTTTCTAAGCCAGAGTCTCAAAAACGTTCTGGTGACATCATATATGTTGATAACAGACCTTCTGTTACTAGATCATCTTCACAGAAAGAAGACGTTAAAGTTATCTTGCAATTCTAAGAGATATGCCACAGGAAACTAATCTCAATGTCGCTCCGTATTTTGACGACTTTGACCCTCAATCTAATTATTATAAGGTTCTATTTAAACCTGGTTTCCCGGTTCAAGCAAGAGAACTAACAGGTTTACAGTCTATTCTTCAAAATCAAGTTGAAGAAATGGGTAACCACTTCTTCAAAGAAGGTGCGAAAGTTATTCCTGGTGATTTAACGTATATTCGTAATTTTTATGGTATTCAAATTGAACCCGAGTTTCTAGGTATCCCTGTAGGTATCTACCTTGACCAGTTGGTTGGTACAACAATTACTGGATCCACAACAGGGGTTACTGCAAAAGTTGTTACATATATCACTGACCAAGAATCGGACAGAGGAGTATATACCCTTTATGTTAACTATGAGAACAATGCTACTTCCGATGAGGATCCTGATGTATTCTCAAGTAGTGAAGTTCTGACTACAAGTAAGAATATAACGTATGCATCTACCTTTATCTCTGCAGGAGAAGGATTTGCAACAACAATTCCACAGAGTGCCTCTATTATTGGTTCGTCATTTAATATTGCACAAGGTGTATATTTCCTGAGGGGATATTTTGTCAATGTTAATGCTCAAACTCTAATTCTTGATC
>Ga0115011_10001353_pt1 | contig 17688 bp, 9 predicted proteins | sample TroAtlMetagenome_2_FD_88705 | JGI IMG/M metagenome (GOLD analysis project Ga0115011, IMG submission 88705) | Marine eukaryotic phytoplankton communities from Atlantic Ocean - Tropical Atlantic ANT8 Metagenome | ecosystem: Environmental > Aquatic > Marine > Oceanic | place: Tropical Atlantic...
CAACCTTGTCACCGGGCTGATCAAACTGGAGCGATACAGCGATGCGCTGCGTCATATCGAGGCGTTGGCCACCAAAAACCCTCGAGACATCCAGGTGCAACGCTATCTCGAGTTCGTCCGAGCGAAACTCCGTGAGGCAGCGGAACCGCAACGGTGACTTTAGGCCTCGCAAAAATTTATCCGATGCTTTGCCCCCTCATCCTGACCCTTTAGACGGAAAAGTAAGCTGCTAAATTATAGAGAACTCAAGGGCGCTAAAAATACGCTTGGCTAAGCTCCCTCTCCCGCTGAGACAGAGTCAGGGTGAGGGGGAAGGTACGAAGGTACACGATTTTTTCAGAAGTTTACTGTCTTAAGCGACGCCAATTCCGTTGCTGCGGCATCGGGCTTCGGCTAAAAACCCGGCGGTCATGTGGCGGCTCTTTAAAGAATGCCTCTCCTTTGCGTGGCGGGAAAAGAAATGGTGGCTTATCCCGCTGATTGTGGTGCTGGTGTTGTTGGCCGCGCTCATCCTGTTCAGCACCGGGTCGGCGCTGGCGCCATTCATGTATCCCTTCATGTGATCTGAGCGCATGCGTATCCTCCTCGGCATTTCCGCTTATTACCACGACTCGGCTGCCTCGCTGTTGGTCGATGGCAGGATCGTTGCCGCCGCGCAGGAGGAACGCTTTTCGCGCCGCAAAAACGATGAACGCTTTCCCGAAAACGCTGTTCGTTTTTGCTTGAAGCAGGGCGATGTCAGCTTGGCCGATCTCGATGCGGTTGTGTTTTACGACAAACCGGTCATCAAATTTTCACGAATGCTAGAGAGTTTTTTGGCCATCGCGCCGGCCGGCTTGCCGGCGTGGCTGAGGGTGCTGCCAACCTGGCTCTCGGAGAAACTCAATCTTCGCCAAACCATCCGCGACGAGCTCGACGGCCTGCCGTCCGGCTGCCCGATCCTGTTCACCGAGCATCACGTCGCCCACGCGGCGAGTGCGTTTTATCCTTCGCCGTTCGATCGGGCCTCCATACTCACGGTGGACGGCGTGGGCGAGTGGGCGACCACGACGATCAGTCGAGGTGCGGACGACCGAATTAAGATGCTGCGCGAGCTTCACTTCCCGCACTCGCTGGGGTTGCTCTATTCCGCGTTCACGGCGTACTGCGGGTTTCGTGTCAACTCCGGCGAGTACAAGCTGATGGGCCTCGCGCCGTACGGCAAGCCGCGTTTTGCCGGTGCGATTATTGAAAACATAATCGACCTGAAGCCGGACGGCTCGTTTCGGCTGAACATGGATTACTTCGGTTTTCTAAAGGGTAGCAAAATGACCAACCACCGGTTCGAGCAACTGTTGGGAGGGTCGCCGCGCGATCCCGAGTCGCCGTTCGAGCAGCGGCACATGGACGTCGCCGCCTCGGTGCAGGAGGTTGTCAGCGAGGCGATGTTGCGCCTGGCCAAACAGGCCCGCGAGGTGACCGGCGAAAACCGGCTCTGCCTCGCCGGTGGCGTCGCGCTCAACTGCGTGGCAAACGGCAAACTTCAGCGCGCCGGTTTGTTCGACGAGATTTGGATCCAGCCGGCCGCTGGTGACGCCGGCGGCGCTCTCGGTGCAGCCCTCGAGGCGTGGCATCAATTCAAAAATGCCGAGCCGATAGGGGAGGGCGAGCCCGCTTGGTCAAGCGTGGGCGGCGACTCTATGCGCGGCAGCCTGCTTGGCCCGGAGTTCTCGGAGTCGGAGATTCGCCGGGCGCTGGAGGCGCACGGCGCGGTGTTCGAGCAACTCGACGAGACGGCGATACTCGAGCGCGCTGCCGCGTTGTTGGCCGATGGCGCGATGCTTGGCTGGTTTCAGGGACGGATGGAATTCGGGCCACGCTCGCTTGGCGGCCGCTCGATACTGGGCGACGCCCGCTTGGCTTCGATGCAGTCGGCGATCAACCAAAAGGTCAAGTTTCGCGAATCGTTCCGGCCGTTTGCCCCGGCGGTGCTGGAGGAGCGGGCGGGCGAATATTTCGACCTCACTGCCGAGTCGCCGTACATGCTGCTGGTTGCAGACGTGGCGAAGAGCCAGCGCCTGGCCAGACCAGCGGACGAGTTGGCCGGCTTTGCGAGGCTGAGGCACGCGCGCTCGACGCTGCCGGCTGTGACACACGTTGATGGCTCGGCGCGCGTGCAGACGGTGGGCCGCGAACGACACCCGTTTTTTTGGCGGCTGCTCAGGCAGTTCGAGCAGCGCACCGGCTGCGGCGTGTTGCTGAACACCTCCTTCAACGTTCGTGGCGAGCCGGTGGTCTGCACGCCTGATGACGCCTATCGTTGCTTTGTTAACACGGCCATCGACTGGCTGGCCATCGGGCCGTTTTTACTCAGCCGCGAACGACAACCGGTGGAAAAACCGCAGCCCACGTTCGACCCCATCCCTGATTGATGCGCATGCGATTCAAGGATACTCCAAGCGAGCGGCGAAAGTTTCTGCTGTCACTGAGCGTGATGTTGTCCGCCGTGGCCGGTGTGTTGTTGTGGCGGGCAGTCATCGCTTTTCCAGGAGCCTGTCTGGCGTGGGGTTCAGTCGCTTTGCTTCTGTGCGTTTGCTTGGTTTGGGATGCCACGGGCCGGCGTGTTCACCGGGCGGGGATGACTCTTGGCTTTTGTATGGGACGGGTGTTCGGCACGCTGTTTTTGCTGCTACTTTTTTTCACTGTACTGCTGCCACTTGGCCTGGCACTCAGGCTATTAGGGAAGGATCTGCTGCAAATGCGAAAATGGCCGCTCGGTGCCGAGTCATACTGGAAGATTCCCCGCCCGCCCGGCTCACTCGACCGGATGCATTAGACAAGTTCCAGATCATCGTGTATTTTTCGACGGATGGCTCCGGGTGGTTTTGTGTCAGGGGTTGTGGCGATTAGTTCCAGTTGATTGTACTTGCTAGTCGACAATCAGAATTTTGATATCTATTATTACCACTGCGTGAAGGCAACATGGAACAACAGCGACCACCGGCTCGAGTTCCTCAATTTTTTTCGGATTCTCACTATCGCTCTCTGCTTTTCGTCGTCCGGTTGTACTCGAACTTCGGCTCCGGAAGAGCCCAACCCCATTCCACCATCACCCGACTCAATCCCCATCGTAGAAGGTATTCAAACCGCGCCAGGGCTCGAACAAACGACCTTCATCGCTCCTCTCACGGATGCCTACAAGCGGATTGATCCGATTGAGGACGGCTGGGGTAGTGAAGCATTCAGTGCAGCCGCGACCAAACAACTCAAACTGCTAGCCAAACAACTGTCCGTTCCCTCGAAACTATCCAACGATTCCATCGCAAAATTCTTTAGCCAAGACACTAACTTGAAGCTACAACTTAAGCCTGCCCGATTATCAGAGTTCTACCGTGACGCCGAGTTCCAGATCCAACGCGGTGGCCCTGAGTCCGCACCCTTTCAGGACGACCCGGTCATTGCATTCCAGTCCCTCCTGTCCACCATTCAATCGACCAATATTCTTCAAACCGAAGTTAAACTATACAGGGTGGATACGGCCGAAAATGACTTCACAAGTCATGTCCTCTTTAACGCCACCGGCCAATCTACCGAGGGACGAATACAAATAAACACCGAGTGGCTTTGCCATTGGACACGAGACATCGAAACACCGCATATCAAGAAGATCGCTCTCCTTTCCTACGAGGAGTCCACCCGACTTGCCAAAAATAAATCCGCTCTCCTGAAAGACTGCACCGCCGACCTCCTTGGGCACAATCAGGCTTACCAGGAACAGTTGCTCCGTTCCACCGACCACTGGCGCTCACGCATTCCCGCAAATCTTGGGCTTGATGTCGTTGCCAACCACGGACTTGCATTAGGCGATGTGAATGGTGATGGGCTGGATGATCTATACCTCTGCCAGCAGGGAGGACTGCCCAACCGCCTTTTCCTGCAAAACCCCGACGGAACCCTTACCGATCACACGGCCCAAAGCGGCACCGACTGGCTCGACTACTGTGCCAGTGCACTGATCGTAGATCTTGATAACGACGGTGATCGCGACTTGGTTGTCTCGCAGGACTTCAAGTTGCTACTCATGGAAAACGACGGTTCCGGCCGCTTTGAACTTAGTTTCGGCACTTCCACTCATGCACAAACCTTTTCAATCACTGCCGCCGATTTCGATCTCGACGGTGACCTCGACATCTACGCCTGTGGCTACAACCCATCCCCCGACCGAGTTCGCTCCGGCACACTCGGTGAACCGCTACCCTACCATGACGCTCAAAACGGTGGACGAAACATGATCCTTCGAAACGAAGGCGTGTGGAAGTTTAACGACGTCACCAAAACTGTCGGTCTTGGCCATAACAACAACCGGTTCAGCTTTGCTGCTGCATGGGAAGATTACGACAACGACGGCGATCCTGATCTCTATGTTGCCAACGATTACGGACGAAACAACCTCTATCAGAATACCAACGGCAGGTTTGTTGATGTCGCCGCCGAACTGGGCATCGAGGATATGTCTGCCGGAATGTCAGCCAGTTGGGGGGATTTCAACAGGGATGGTCGCTTTGATATCTACATCAGCAATATGTTTTCGGCTGCCGGCAATCGCATCACCTTCCAGCGCCAGTTTAAACCCGGCGCCCCCGAAACAATGCTTGCCCAATACCAGCGCCATGCCCGCGGCAACTCACTTTTCCAGGCCGGTCTCGATGGAAGCGGATTCAACGACGTCAGCATCGAACAGGGTGTGACCATGGGTCGATGGGCGTGGGGATCCCGCTTCGTGGACCTTAATAACGACGGCTGGGAGGATCTTGTTGTTGCCAACGGCTTTATCAGCACGGAGGACACCGGCGACTTGTGAAGTGTCTATTGGCGGCAGGTCGTGTCGCAATCACCGGTCGGCAAGATCACTCCGGAAAACACCATGCGTTACCGGCAGGGATGGAAGGCGCTCAACAGGCTTCTCCACGAGGACCGTTCCTTTAGTGGCAACGAGCGTAATTGTGCGTTTCTGAATTGCAGAGGCACCGGTTTCGCCGACATCTCCTCGGCCTCCGGATTTGATTTTCCCGATGACTCACGGGCTGTCACGGCTGTCGACTGGGATTTTGACGGCGATCTCGACCTGTGGATGACAGCACGTACCGCTCCACGCCTGCGGTTTTTGAGAAACGACTTAGCTACCAACGTCGACTGGGTCGCTGTCAAGTTGTCGGGCAATGGTGAAACAACCAATCGCGATGCTGTTGGTGCCCGTGTCCAACTCTACCTCAAGAATCAGCAGGTTCCCCTGATTCGAAGTGTGACCGCCGGCGATGCGTTCCTGTCCCAATCCAGCGGCTGGCTCCATTTTGGACTTGGTCCAAACGCCAGTATCGAAAAGTTACTGGTTCGCTGGCCGGGAGGAACACAAGAATCAATTTCAGGTATCGTACCGGGCGAGCGTTTTCTTATTACACAGGGAGTTGCCACCGCAAAACCATGGAGTCCGCCGGCTAACCGCAAAAGCCTCACTCCATTGCCACCAGTATTTCCTGATCCGGAGCCTTCCGCCCGGATCGTGCTTTCGGCACGGTTGTCGCCCCCTCCGGTCTATATTCAATCTGAAAACGGTGTGTCCGAACTACCGGCTGATCGCTTGAAGGGACCCTTGCTCATCAACCTCTGGGCGAGTTGGTGTGCCCCCTGCATCTCTGAACTTCGTGAATGGACAGCGGCCGAGTCGAGAATTCGCTCAAAGGGTTTACGCATACTCGCACTTCACGCTGATCCTGAAAATACTGTTGCTGCTAGGCGGGCATTGGCCAAACTAAAATTCCCTTTTGACGCCGACATCACGACCTCACAAACCGTTCGTAATCTTGATCTATTCCAACGCTCACTTCTCGACCGATGGCTGCCCATGCCGGTCCCTGGCAGTTTTCTTATTGATCGATATGGACGCGTGGCTGTTGTCTACAAGGGCCCGGTCAGTGTCGATCAACTCCTTGCCGATACCGATCTACTTGATGCCGACTCGAAACTCTGGCGTGATCATTCTGTGCCGTTTTCAGGGCAATGGGTTGGGCCTCCTCCAGATGTCGACCCACTTCGAGTCAACAGCCAGTTTGTCGATCACAACGAGATTGCCGAGGGTCTGAACTATCTCCAGCGACATGTTGTAGTCGCGGAAACAGTTCCTGGAACCAGTCGAAAGGAACTGGCCGATATACATTTTATCATTGGAGTCATTCAGCAGGAACGCAAGAATACCAAAGCTGCACTTGACGCATTAGAGAAAGCACGTTTAATGAATCCACAGGATTTTCGGGTTCTCAGCGAACTTGGTTCCATCCTGCTCAATTTGTCACGCTATGAAGAAGCACTCACACATCTGAATGCTGCCTTCAAGATTAACTCTGCCGACGTTCGACTCAAGCGATCCCTTGGAAATGCCCATTTTCAATTTGCCAACTCCCTCCGTAACAAAGGTCTAATTTCCGAAGCCATCGCCAACTATCAGGATGCCCTCCGCAACGACAGCAAACAACTTGATGCCGCCAATCAACTTTCCCTGCTCCTAAGCACCACATCGAACGCAACGCTACGAAGACCGACTGAAGCTCTTTCATTGGCTGGGCGCCTTTCCAAGATTACCCAAAACAAAAACGCCGAATTCCTTGACACCCTTTCCATCGCCCATGCTGCGAACAAGAACTTTGAGGCTGCTGCTGCCTCTGCTAAACGGGCACTTCAAATCTGGGAACAATCCAATAAGCCGAACGCCGCCGCCGCCACTCGTTCTCGCCTTAGACTCTACACCGACAAACAGTAGGCTCGGTCTGCTGTTTTAATGATAATTGGAGAGAAACCTCTTGATGCTTTCATCTAATCTCCCCGGCCTTGGGGTTGCTTGGAAATGAATTCCGGCCTGCGGTCCAGCAAACTTAACTTTGGTATGAGTGGTAAAAAAACTAGACATCTTCCCGCGGATTTAAAAGGGGCAAAAGCTCTTGAAACTGCAGCTTTCAATTCTTCAGCTATCTTAGTTACTAGTTTTTTGTGATCGCCAACTCAAGCCAGATCCTTAAAACTTCCTTTTGGAAGAGGAGGCACTCATCCTTTGATCGGAAAATACTAAGCCCTTCAGAGACTCGACTCCGTCAATCACCGCCGTTCTTTTTTTCTAAGTTTCGGGGGGTGTCGGTTATTTTTTTTGAGTCCTAGTCGGGGTGCTGAAATTCACAATGGAGCAGGAATCATTAAATAAAACTTGGTTTATCGATATCGATGGAACAATTGTAAAATCTCGCAACAACGAACAATTAGACGAAGCTATAGACTCAATGGGGGACAAAAGTCACCTCTCAGAAGAACCTATAAAAAAGAGTCTAGGATTCATCCAATCTATCCCTGTTAACGATTCGATAGTATTAACAACAGCGAGGGACAGCAGGCACGAAGATCATACTTTAAAAATGCTTAATCATTTTAAAATTAGGTATGACAGGATTCTGTTCAATTTAAGGTCTGGAGCAAGAATTTTAATTAATGATATTAAACCTGTCGGTATCGCTGGAAACAGCGAGCCACTCAAAACGGCATACGCTATAAATGTTGAGAGAAACGAAGGAATTCCTATTGAATCTCTTCCATGACTTTTCTATTCGTTGGCTTTTTTCTTAGGGTCTATTTAAGTTATTTTCATTAATCAATTCGGCAATACTTTTTATAGTGGCGAAATTATCAAAATTAGGCCCAAAGATTGCACCCTAATAACCAAAATCGGAGGGGGGAGAATGAAGGTGTGAAGTTAAAGTTGCTTCAGTTAGACTTTTTCAACTGATTCCCATCGCTCTCATTTCGATTTATTCATGATGTTAAATTAAGGTAAGTGGGGTAAAAGCAATCAGTAAGTAGGCAGCAGTACGGCTTGCCTTTGTGCGGTGTGTCCTCCACCTTGTGCGTGTCTTACCAGTGTGACTGTCAACGGTGGTTTCGATTTGAACCTTAATCAGCACGACTTTCTAGGAAGAGACACTTGGCTTTTTCAGTTTTGCCATGGGCGTCAGTTGGGCGTGAATCAAACTTTTCTCAAGGAATAATTCACCCCAAAAAAGTAATACTTTAAAATGCTGCGTCATTTTTGAAGCAATGGAAAATGATTGTTACGTTGATATTATTAAACAAAACTAACAAAAGGAGAGTGAAGCGTGACTGGTGTTCGCCGCGGTCTTCAAAACCGTTGTCGGTTCGTGAACGGGCCGGGGTAGGTTCGATTCCTACCCTCTCCGCCAATTTTCCTTAATCCATGGATGATCAAGTTCGGCTTACGCAATACTGCCGCAGTGCTGGGTGTGGATGTAAGATAGAGCCCAGGATACTTGAGGAAATCCTGTCCTTCGATGGTCAGGCCGCGCCCAGCGACCACCTGCTGGTGGGCAACGACTCCAGGGATGATGCCGCCGTGTTCGACCTCGGCAACGGGCAGTCCATTGTCAGCACGACCGATTTTTTCATGCCCATTGTCGATGATCCGTTCGACTTCGGCCAGATCGCCTCCGTCAACGCCATCAGTGACATCTATGCCATGGGTGGAAAGCCGCTGATGGCCATCGCGGTGCTCGGTTGGCCTTTAGATAAACTGCCCCCCGGGGTTGCCGCTTGTGTGATTGAAGGCGGCCGTGCTGGCTGTGCTGCCGCGGGTATTCCCCTTGCTGGTGGCCACAGTATCGACTCGCCCGAGCCAATCTTTGGACTCGCTGTCACCGGCCAGGTTGCAGTGGAGAATTTAAAGCGCAACAATCGTGCCGTACCCGGATGCAAACTATTTCTAACAAAACCTCTCGGTGTCGGGCTGGTTGCTACTGCGCACAAGCGCGGCCTTGTGGATCAACTCGATTTCGAGCGTGCCGTTGAACAAATGATGAAGATCAACAGCCTCGGCATATCATTGGGTAGCCAGCCCGGGGTGAAGGCAATGACTGATGTGTCTGGATTCGGACTGTTGGGGCACCTCACTGAGATGTGCGAGGGCAGCGGCGTCAGTGCCACCCTGGACAGTGCGCGCGTGCCCCATCTGGAGAATATCGACCGGTATATCGATGAGGGTTGCACTTCCGGAGGCACCGATCGCAACTTCGATAGTTACGGCTCAAAAATTGGTCCCCTTAATAAGCGCCAAAAAGCTCTGCTTTGTGATCCTCAAACCAGTGGCGGTTTGCTCGTTGCCGTCGCTCCCGATGGCCTCTCCGCCTTTGAGGAGGTGAGCGCCGAACTTAATCTTCTATCCTTCGGTCAAATCACCGAGGCCACCGACCCGCTCATTACTGTGAACTAGTGGCCAGAAAGAGTAACAACCTGAGAGCAATTCCTGGGGTCGACACGCTGCTTGAATCGGTGGCGGATTGTCCGTTGCCTCGCCCCCTTGTCGTTTCTGTCATTCGTGCCGAGTTGCGGTCGCTACGCAAGGCCGGGTTCGTTCCCGGACGAGACAAAATTACTGCAACTATCCGGCAGCTTCTTGGCGACCTGGCATTATCCCGGCTGCAGCCGGTGATCAACGGCACCGGAGTGGTCGTGCATACCAACCTGGGTCGTTCGCTCATGAATCCCTTGGCCGCCACAGGGTTTGTCAACCTTGAAATGGACCTGGTGACCGGCCGTCGGGGGGTGCGTGCTGCCTACTTGGAGCGGTGCCTTGCCGAGTTATGTGGGGCTGAGGCTGCAACTGTCGTCAACAACTGTGCTGCTGCGCTGGTGCTCAACGTGCGCCATTTCACGGCGGACAAAAAAGAGGTTATTGTTTCGAGGGGCGAACTGGTGCAAATCGGTGGCGGTTTTCGCCTACCGGACATTCTCGAATCGAGCGGTGCAAAACTGCGCGAGATTGGCACCACCAACCACACTTCCATGGATGACTATGCTGGTGCCATCGGTCCGCAGACCGGCCTGATTCTGAAAGTGCATCGCAGCAATTTTTTCATGAAAGGGTTTGTGTCTGCACCCGAGCGTCGTGAGTTGGCAGTGCTTGCCAAAAAAAAACGTGTGCCATTCATGGAGGACCTTGGGAGTGGTGTGCTGCTTCCAACAGGGGACTGGGCCGAAGGGCGCCATGAACCGATGCCAAGGGAAGTTCTGAAGGATGGCGCGGATATTGTATGCTTCAGTGGTGACAAGTTGATGGGAGGACCCCAGTCGGGAATCATTGCAGGCAGGGCACGCCATGTGCAGGCATTGAAGAAGCACCCCTTTTTTCGAGCGCTTCGTTGCGACAAAATGGTGTTAAGTGTGCTGCAATCGACTGCCGAGCATTATCTTGATGATCAGGCCGGCGAACTGCCTCTGCAGGGGATGCTGACGGCTGACCTTGCCTCAATCCAACGACGCACTCGTAAGTTGGCCAAGATGCTCAAGGGGGTGCCGGCTAAAATCGATATAACCCCGGGCCACTCCCAGGTTGGCGGGGGAGCCCTGCCTGAAGTGTCGCTTCCCACCGTGACGCTGAATATAGTCCCGAATGATATCCGACTTGTCGATTTTGCCGCACGGTTGCGTCGGGCCACGCCTCCAGTGATCGGATCCATCGGCAGCCGGCGCTTCAGTCTTGATTTGCGAACCATTCTTCCGGAACAGGAAAAACTGCTCATGAATTCCATCAGGCAATCCCTCGTGTCAAAATGACGATAAATCCCTGCCCTCGCCAAATCCCTGGCGGCCACCATCTCTGAATCAAACTTTTGTCGGTAAACCAATAATGACCCAGCGGCATGCCATCCTCGCCACGGCCGGCCATATCGATCACGGTAAGAGTTCCTTGGTAAAGGCACTTTCCGGCATCGATCCAGATAGGTTGCCGGAGGAAAAAGCGCGCGGCATGACCATTGATCTCGGTTTCGCCCATCTGGAATTATCTGGTAGCAACCTCGGCATTGTGGATGTGCCGGGACATCAGGACTTTGTGAAAAACATGGTGGCCGGGGTAGGTGCGGTGGACCTCGCTCTGCTCGTAGTGGCTGCCGATGACGGCTGGATGCCCCAGACGGAGGAACATTTGCAAATCCTTAGTTACTTGGGTGTGACGCGCGGCGTGGTGGCTCTTACCAAGGCTGATCTTGTTCGGGACATCACTGTGCGGGTGGAAGAAATACGGGATCAACTTCGCAACAGTCCATTTGCCGGGGCCGACATCATACCCCTTTCCACTCACACAGGTGCTGGATTAGATGATTTAAAGAAAGCCCTGTCCACTTTCGTTGATCAGATACCGCCTCATGAAGATCACAAGCAACCCCGTCTAGCAGTGGATCGCATCTTCACGGTCCAGGGTATTGGCACGGTGGTCACCGGAACACTCACTCGCGGCACATTGCAAAAGGGGCAAATCGTCGTTGCTCATCCCCCAGGCCGTGAAACACGTATTCGCGGTTTGCAATCTCACAACCGCGAGCAGGAAGTGGCCCAGCCTGGCACGCGTACAGCGATCAACCTTGCGGGCCTGTCTCGCGATGCCGTGCCGCGTGGCGCGACGATAACCTTGCCCGAGCTGGCTCAAACTACTACGACACTTGATGTCTGCCTCGAGCGTTCGCCACGCCTTCCCGCTGAAGCTGCGCCATTGAGAAATAACACGCGTGTGCGCGTGCATCATGGCACCGGCCATGGGCCGGCAAGACTTGTTTTAGCGGTCGGCAAGGTCATTGAATCAGGCCAAAACCGACTAGCCCAGTTGCGGCTTGAACGGCCTATATGTATTTGGCCTGGAGATCGCATCATTATTCGAAATTGGCAGGAAACAGCTACACTTGCGGGGGGGCTTGTGCTTGATGTGAATGGAGATCGAAAGAAAATGCGCGCCCCTGCCAGAATGCAACTGCTTGAGGCGCGGATTTCGGCCCCTAAGAATCCGGAAACGTGGATCGAGACACAACTGACACGCGATGGCATTGTTAAACGTGACTCCCTTTTGCGCCCCTCCTCTTTTTCGCCAGCAGAAATCGACAAGGCTGTAACGCGGTTATTGACCTCAGGCAAGGCACGCCAGGCGGGCGATTGGTTCGCTGACATGGGCCGCTGGCAATCGACGATTGCCGCAATGTCACAACGCGTGGATGCCGAGCATCTCCACCGCCCTGAATTGCCCGGACTCTCCCTGGAAAAATTGCATCCGATGATGGAACAGGCTTTTCCCGGTAACGATCTTTTTCCTGAACTCATTGAGAATCTTTGCAGCAATGGGTTTAATCGTCGGCAGAATCATATTGCACGCAACAGTCACAAGCCTGCTCTTCCACCGCATTTGAGGGATGCGGGCGAAAAAATTCGGAAGTCCTTGCAAATGCCAGATCCGCCGGCGCGCAAATACTTCACTGAAAATTCAACTGGGCGTCAGGCCCTGCAGTTTCTCATTGATGCAGGTGAAGTGGTTGATGTGAGCCCCGATTTGGTGCTTTGGGCAGCCCAGTTCTATAGTTATCGATTGTTGGTCAAGCAGCACTTGCGCAAACATGGCCAAGCAACCGCGAGCGAATTGCGGATGGCGACGGATACCACGCGACGAATTGTGATTCCGCTTCTGGAAAAAATGGATCGAGAGGGTATAACGGTCCGGCGAGGTAATGTGAGAGCGCTGCGTTAGGCCGTTTAAGTAGAGGATTCAACGTTCTCCCCCTCGGCTGTGCATTCAGGGGTTATTTTTTGGGCTGATCCCCAGTTCACAGGGTGGTCTTCGACAGCAGGCGCTTTGAAATTTTGATGGAGGGGGATTTTGTGTCGGGGTTGGCCTTGGTGGTTTGCCCGTCCGGCCAGCGTATTTCAAGTTCACTGATCGGCGAGCCTGCAACGTTGAAATAAACAATCGGCTGGGATTGAGAAAGATAACCGTTGCCGGCCGTCATCTCCGCGGCATGAATTGTGCCGTCGTTATAATGAGCTATGATCCGTGCGCCGATGCCGTCCGGGTTGCCGGGTGATCCGTTCAAGTGCACGGAGAATAGAGGTTGGCTGTCGCTCCGGTTTTTCCATGCGAGCAATTTGCCGTTGTTTTGGCAGACGACGAAGTCGGGCCGGTTGTCGCCGTCGAGGTCGCAGAGGGTCAGTCCCTTGGCGTCGCCGTCCACGATGAAGCCGGTCTCGGCGGGCGGCTCGACGCGGAACACGCCATCGGCCTCGTACTCGAGGATCACCCCGATGCCGCCCCGCCACAGGCCGGTCTCCGGCTCGCGGGTGAACATGTTTTGCACGGCGACAACCTCGACGAGTCCGTCGGCGTCGATATCCGAGGCGACGACTCCGTAGCCGGGCGCGGCCTGCGCAAAGCGGGGCAGGGGTTGAAATGTAAAATTCCCTTTCCCGTCGTTGATGAGTGCACCGGACTCGAATGCGGTCGCCTTAAACTGCTCGGAGTCGGAGAGGCGTGCCTCTGTGTAAATCTCTGGGAGAATGGAGGCCGCGAAGGCCCGGTAGGTGGGAAACTTTTTACCGAGCATAGGCATGCAGTGAGTGCTGCAGCTCTTGCCGCGAACCGGTACGAGGCCGCCTTTCTTGTCCTGCTTGGCCTCGATGAGGCGCTTACGGCCGTTGCCCTCCATGTCGCCATAATAGAGCAGAGACGGTTTTTTTGCCGACGGGGTGCCGTACTTGGTGTTCAGGCCGACGTTCATCGCGATGTAATCCATATCGCCGTCGTGGTCGAGGTCGACTTGGGTGATCGAGTTCCACCATCCAAGCCGATCGGCGAGCCCGGCCTGTTTGGTCGCGTCGGCGAGTTGGCTTCCGTTGTTGACGAACAGCGCAACCGGCCCCCACTCGAGGGTGACGAGTAGATCCTGCTTTCCATTGCCGTTGGTGTCTGACCAAAGCGCCGAGGTGACGAGTCCTACCCGCTCCAGTCCCGGCGCAACGTCTCTGGTCACGTCGACAAACCGGCCGTCGTCATTTCGCAGCAGACGACTGCGCGGGGTCTCCGGATATTGGCCGGGGATGGATCGGCTGCCGATGAAAATGTCGAGGTCGCCATCGGCGTCGAAGTCGCCCGCCACGGCTGTGCTGCTTGATTCGCTACCGGGAGGGAACACTGATGCGGCGGCACGGGTTAACCCGCCGGTGCCGTCATTTAAATAGAGTCTGTCGGCGAGCACGGTCGCGCCCGGTTCACACTCGACGCCGCCGCTGGTCACGAGTAAATCGAAATCTCCATCGGCGTCGGCGTCGAGCCACAGTGCCGCCATATCCTCGGCCGCTTTGTCGGCCTCGAGCGCGGGCTGTGCCGCGGCGCTTAGCTGGAATTTCCCATCTGCTTGGCGGAGAAAGACGGCTCCGGTTTGACCAGCCGCTCCGCTGACGAAGAGATCATGATCACCGTCGCCATCGATATCGCCCCAGGCGAGGCCACCGCCAAGTTGCGAGAGTTTGCTTGGAAGCAGTGGCTGTCGAGCGTAGTCGTCATAAGGTGTTTCGCTGTGCTTGAAGTCGAGGCCGACAGATTCTGAGACCTCGGTTAAGAGGGTTTCCTGCTCGCTAGGATTGGCCGGCTCTGGCGTCTGTCCACTGCTTGGCTCGGTGATAGTGTATTGGCGGTCGGCGGCGAGGTCGTTGAAGGTTTGCACCGCACCGCTTGGCCAACGCACGCTGAGGGTGTCGATGGTGTCGGCTTGACCAAGGCCGAAGTGCACCGTGTCGTCGTTGCAGGAAAGAAAGCCGGTCATCGGGTTGACTTGTCGGATTTGTTTCCCCGCTTGGCTCTCGATCTCGATGACCGCTCCCAGCCCGGCGCGATTGCTCCCGGTGCCGGCCAGTCGGACGACAATGCGGTGGCCTTCATGGCCGAGGTTCCTGTAGATACTCGTCGGCTCGTCGATATTGGCCACAACGAGGTCAAGGTCGCCGTCACCGTCGAGGTCGCTGTAGGCGGCGGAGTAGCTTATGCCCTCGTGGTCAAGGCCCCACGGTTTGGAGGTCTGCTCGAACTGCAAATCGCCTTTGTTTTGGAAGGCTAGGTTGACCTCCTTCATTGTGGGCTGTTCCTTCCACAGTTCCCACTCAGTCTTGCCGACGAGCATATTGGCGGTGACCGGGAAATCGGCGTCGGTATTCATGCGCGAGGCGCCGTTGGTGACGAAGACATCGACGCGGCTGTCGTTGTCGAAGTCGGCCAGCTTAATGGCCCATGTCCAGTCTGTGCCGGCCAGTCCGCAGAGAAAGGCCGTCTCCATGAAGCGCTTCGTGCCGGTATTGAGGAAGAGATTATTGCGCATAATCTGGCGCGGCCAGGCATTCTCAAGGAACCAGCGCCGGTCGCCCATGTCGCCCATGGTGACTTTGGCCTTGTAGTGTGTCGTAGCAGCCATGTCGGCGACAAACAGGTCGAGCAGTCCGTCGTTATTCAAATCGGCGCAGTCCGCCCCCATCGAGGACCAGCTAGTGTAAGGCATCGCCTGCTCCAGAACATCGGTGAATGTGCCGTCGCCGTTATTGCGGTAGAGGTGCTCCGGGTCGGTGAAATCGTTGGCTACATACAGATCGGGCCAACCGTCCCGGTCGTGATCCCACCACGTCGCCGAGAGACCATGACCTTTTTCCGTGATCCCGGCGCTCTCGCTGATATCGGTGAAATGCCCCGTACCGTCATTCTGGAAAAGGCGATCTGGACGGCCGCAAGTGTCGACGGTGTAGTTTGACGGCCCAACCTTACGCAGGTCGTAGTATTTCTCGAAATTAGGGAGGATTTTCGGGCGGCCGTTGTGCATGATGATGGGATCTTTAGAGGGTCGCCCACCAGGGCGGTAGTAGCGGTTGGTCAGTACAAACAGGTCTAGATCGCCATCCCGGTCATGATCGACAAACGACGGCGTCAGCGAGGCATCAATCATCGCCAGTCCCCGCGCTTCTGCCTCGTCGGAGAACTGCTTTCCGGTGCCGTCATTGATGAAAAGCTGGTTGGGCGAATCGTAGTTGCAAACATACAGGTCCAAGTCGCCGTCTCCGTCGAAATCGACCGTCGCAGCCCCGGCTCCCCAAGCATCCCCCCCGTCAACCCCGGCCTGTTGGGTCACATCTTCAAAACGGAAATCGTCTTTCTGGAGAAACAAACCGTTCTTGTCCGGGCCGTTGACCAAAAAAAGGTCCGGTTTGCCGTCCCCGTTGAAGTCGCCGATGCAGACCCCCCCACAGACAAAGCCAGAACTGTTGAGTCGGCTAAGCCGGTGATCCTTCGCGAGCCGTTGGGAGAACTCGACACCGGACTGCGCCGGCGAAAGCCGTTCAAACAAGGGAGCGCCTTCTCCCCGGGCGGTTCGTTCGCGAAGGGGCTCGGAAACAATGGGTGCCGAACCTGACTCTTCCGTGAAGGGGAGGGGAGAGCGATTACAGCCCACAGTAAAAAAAAGTAGACAGACTACCCAACTCAAAGTGGATTTGCTCATCGGCCGGAAATTCGTCGGCCATTTGAGAGGAATTGTCAATGCCAACAGTGAATATACGCAATATTTGGGTGCTATTGTAACCTGTTTGTGACAAATAATTGTAAGAAAACTGGAAGTATAACGAAATATTAATAAATTTATTCAAAAAAGGCTTGCCGTAACTTCTGCTTTTGGATAGTTACCTCCCCCCTCAACGTATTGGAGATACTGAGCTTTGAAGGAAAATTGTATTTTTCTGTCAGGGTTGGCGTATGTCCAATCTGAATTTTTTATTTTTTAGAAGTTAGTTTATAAAACTTAAAACAACCCCAAACCATAACTAAACCATGATTAGAAAACTAATGTCGGCCCGTCGCTTTATTGCAGCGGGAATGTTGATGACTATGGCCTTCGCCGTAGGGCAGAAAAGCGCATTTGCGCAGGCTCCTCCAGTGCCAGATCACGGATGGACATTCGATGATAAGGCTGGAACAACAGCAGCTGCCAAGTTTGGTAGTGCAGACGGCGAGTTGTCTGGCGGAGCGACTTGGAGCAACGAAGATCCATTTGGTGGTGCCGGTTCAGTTTCGTTTGACGGAACAGACGGGACCGTGGTGATGGAAGACTTGGCCGAAGCCTTCAACGGCCTGTCGAACTTTTCTCTCTCTATGTGGATCAAAGCCAACGAGACCGGCATTGACAAGGGTTTCTTCGAGGCGGTCGACAGTGGTGGTGCCGACGCTTGGGGTTTGCGCTACGACAGCACCGGTGCGAGCGCAGGCGGTTCCAATGTGATCAAGTTGGGTATCACCACAAGCGAGGCTGGTGGCGACACCAACCGAGGTGCAGACCAGCAGGAGACAAAGGAGGATGTACAGACGACGGAGTGGCAGCATCTGCTTATGACCTGGGAGGACGGCGTTGGATTTAACTTATACATTGATGGCGTGTTGGATGAACCCACATTGGCCATGGTAACGACCGCCGGCACGCTGGAGAACATGGACCGATTTGTGCTCGGTGATGGTGCCAAAAGTTATTGGGATGGAGCCATTGATGAAGTTGCGGTTTGGACGTCGACATTATCGGCTGATCATGCTGCATGGTTGGCCAGCAACAGCATATCTGGAATAGGTCAGGGAGGTGCTTCCGGCCCAACTCCAATCGCCCACTTCACACTTGATAGTAATGGCGATTCATCGGTTGGAGAGTTCACTGCGGCCACCGTAACTGACGTTGAATTCGGAGCAGAAGGCGCAAACGGCAGTACAGGAACATCAGCAACATTCAATGGTACATCGAGCATCATCCAGCACGACTGGATCGCTGA
>Ga0115011_10001354_pt1 | contig 17666 bp, 10 predicted proteins | sample TroAtlMetagenome_2_FD_88705 | JGI IMG/M metagenome (GOLD analysis project Ga0115011, IMG submission 88705) | Marine eukaryotic phytoplankton communities from Atlantic Ocean - Tropical Atlantic ANT8 Metagenome | ecosystem: Environmental > Aquatic > Marine > Oceanic | place: Tropical Atlantic...
AGTTTGAAAGTGCTGCGGAAGACAAGGCAACCAGCGCATCCAAAGCCCCTTCTACGGTTGATAACTTGCTCAATATCGTCCCAACCAACCCGGTGGCGAGTCTGATTAAAGGGAAGAATCATCAGGGAGATATGCTCCAGATTATCTTCTTCGCCCTCATATTCGGAATTGCCCTCACAATGATGGGCCCGGGAGAAGGAACGCTGATCGTCACCTTCTTTGATAAAATACAGCAGGCCATGGTGATGATTATTCACATGGTCATGAAAGTCGCCCCATTCGGAGTGGCTGCCCTCCTGGCGGATGTGATCGGGAACAGTGGTTGGTCCGTCCTGAAGGGGCTTTTTGCCTATGGAATGACAGTGGTGATTGGCCTGAGTATTCACGCTATCTTTGTCTACGGGGGACTGGTCAGGGCCATCGTTAAAATTTCGATACCCAATTTCTTGAAGGCCATTCGACCCGCTCAATTGTTGTCATTTTCCACCTCATCATCCTCAGCAGCTCTTCCCGTATCGATGGAATGCGCAGAAGAAAACCTCGGTGTGAGTAACTCCGTTTCAAGCTTCGTTCTTCCTCTGGGTTCGACTGTAAATATGGATGGAACAGCACTCTACCAGGGAGTTGCGGCCATCTTCATCGCCCAGGCCTTTCAGGTGGATTTGAGTCTTGCTGATCAACTCACAATCGTATTGAGCGCAACCGTAGCGTCCATCGGGGCGGCCGGTGTCCCAGGCGCGGGAATGATTACCCTTGCCATGGTGCTGACAGCAGTCGGAATTCCCGCCTCGGGTGTCGCCCTTATTCTCGGTATGGACAGACTTCTCGACATGTTCAGAACTGCGGTCAATGTGACCGGAGACCTCTCCGTTACAGCAGTCATGGCCGTCACCGAGGGAGAAAATGTACGCATTTTAAGTCATCAGGACGATGTGTCGAACCCAGATGCTGGATTCGAGAACCGCCTCGAACAGGAAGAAAAATCGATCGACCCTGAGTAATCAGTTGTGCTGATTCCCTTCTTTTGGAAGCGCTGCTCTCAACTTGCGGTGAGCATCCTGGAGCAGGTGAAGACAAACAGCTGGATGTTGAATGAGCACCCGCTCAAGACCTTCCCGATCCAGGGACAGGAAACGACAAGAACCGGTACACACCACGGAGGCTGACCGAGATTCACCGGACACCAGAGACATGTCACCGAAGGATTCGATAGGCTTCAAGGTGGCAACAACTCTCTCATTGGGCTCCCGGTGGTTGGAGACCACCTTCACCTCACCCACGAGAAGCACGTACATGGTTTCGCCAATGTCACCCTCCTGGATGAGAACATCACCCACATTCCCACTCTCCACGGTAAGCGCGGGACGAAGAAGCTCTAATTCTTCATCAGAGAGCGGGGAAAAAAGAGGAAGCGCACGTAGCGTTTGAATATCGAACTGTTCACCTAGCATGAGATTTCTCCGACGTTGTGTTCTCGGCCATCATAACGCGGCACAAGAATGCCTTCAACTCCCAGGGAAGTAGCGACTCAATCCCACGAATTAGAAACCAGGGTCAGCCCTGTAGACCCCTCAACTTTCGGCCGCCGGGATTCTTTTTGCGGCTTTGGAGTCACCGTCTTCGTTTTTTTCATTCGCCGAGGAGGCTCCTCTGCGACTGCAGGCGCTGGAAGATGATCATCATTCCCAGTAAGGCCTTGAACCAGGAGAGCCCGTACCACGTCCGCTCGGGTCACCCTCACACCAGGTCTGCTAGCACTCCAATCCTCTACTTGAGCATCTATCTTTTCTACCAAGGCAGATGGAAGACGAAAGGCGACTTGACGATCATTATTCATGGGAACCTCCGCTGTTGCACCCTTTCAGGTGTAAACGGAATCCATTAACTGTCAACAATATGTCGGTTTTAAAGAGGGTTCGGGTTATTCGGGTTTCGCTTCAAATTGAACAATCTTATTCCTTCCACTCGACTTTGCCGCATACAAAGCTTCGTCAGCTTTTCGAATCAATTCAGCCACCGTATCCCCGTCTTCTGGAAACGAAGAGACCCCTCCGCTGACGGTCACAACACCCACATCGCAGCCATCCCCATCCTCGTAGTTGGATGCAGAAACTCGATTTCGTACATTTTCACCTACTGCCAGTCCCCCCGTTTTATTGGTATCCGGTAAAATGGCAATAAACTCCTCTCCTCCATAGCGACCCAGGGCATCGGTATTCCGAAGGCATCCTTTCATCCGCCCCACTGTTTCCGTCAACACGTAGTCCCCTATCAGATGCCCATGGGTGTCATTGAAGTTCTTGAAGTGGTCAATGTCGATCAGCATCACACTAAAATTCACACCCGTACGCTGACATCGGCGCAATTCCCGGTTGAGTAACTCCATGATGTGTCCACGATTCGAAATGCCTGTCAGACGATCGGTTCGCGCCAACTTGTCCAACTCCTGAACCACTTCTTCCAATCGGCGATTCACCTGCTCAAGTTCACCGTTCTTCGCATTCAGTTCCTGGGTCCTCTCCTCCACTTTTTCCTGCAAACGAGACGTATATTCTTCCAATTCACCTGTCATGTCGTTGAACGATGACACCAGGTCACCCAATTCATCGCTCCGATCCATTTGAATCCGTGTAGAAAGATCCCCAGAACGAACAGCAGACGCCCCTTTCGCAAGCGCCCTTACTGGACGGACCACAATTCTCCACAATCCAAACAGCAAGCCCACGGTCATGGACAACGCGATGGCAAAGGTTATCCAGATGAGACTCCATCCAACGGTTTGAATCCTCTGTTCATGAGAAGTCAGTTCAAAATATCCCACAAGGGTCCCCCACCTCAGACCAGAAACCGCGGGAATGGACATGGCCAACAGGGGGGAGTCATCACTGATAACAATTCGCTTCCATAAGCCATCCGGGGATTGAATGGCCTCCTCATAAAATGATGCCTGGGGCACTTCTTTGGTAGGAGCCATAATGATCCCGTCTTCATCTCTCGCATAGGCTTGTGCAAGAACCCGACCCCGGTGATCGAGCATCGCCACATGGACAAGGCCATGAAGGCGACCTCCCGCTTGCGCCATTCTGATCATATTGGAGTCCAGACTCTCCAGATTTTGAGTCGCGACAGCAATCGAGGAAGATACAGCAAAACTCTCAAGAAGGGCCGTAGACCGCTCTCTTTTCTCTTCAAATGCCCCGGATACAAACTGATCGAAAATGAGAAAACCAAGAGTCGTCATGACGAGAACCATGGGAAATCCCGAGACTGCTATGACACGACTTCGCAACCCAAATGGGCTGGTCGTATTTTTCCCGGACATCAGGGTCATTGACTCACCCGCTCTCCTTTGGACTCACTGCGCCATTTCCTGACTCGACTTAATTTGCGTCTCAACCCCGCATAGACCAGGTCGTTGGGAAGCATCCACCCTGTAATATCCCCCGAAGCTCTCCAAATGGTTCGCCCTTGTGGAGACATGGTGTTCAACTGGAGAAAGGCCCTTCGAACCTTGCGGATGCCCGCCTCCGGAAAACCTGAACGGGCACAGACAGCACCATAGGGAATGGGACCTGCATTGGCCAAGATCCTGAGCCGGGTGTCTCCAGCACCATCCACATCCTGCAATTCAGACTTGAGGATTTCGCGAATACCTGAGCCTGAAGCGGCCGCGTCCACTTGCCCCAGTGCCAGCATCCGCAGTGCGGCAGCATGGGAACCCGCAAAGGTCATGGATTTGAGATCATCCTCAGGATCGATTCCGTTTCTCATGAGATAGTCATAGGGAAGGAGAAAACCACTGGACGATGTAGGGTCAACAAAGGCCAAACGCTTCCCTTTCAAATCTTTAAGGTTCTGCAACGAGCCTTCGGCCCGAACCAGCACATAGGAGGAGTAATGACTCGCTCCTCTCCCGATTTTCCCCACAACGGGAACCAAGTCTTCTACTTCCTCTTTCGCTTTCACGTAGGACAAGGGAGGAAGCAGAGCCAGTTCAACCTCTTCATTCGCAATGAGGGTGGTCAATTGATCGTAGGAATCCGCCACCACGATATCTACTGGAATTCTAAGTACATCACTGAGGTATGATCCCAAGGGGGCATTGGACTTCTGGGCTACATCAATCCCCAGAGCTGGAGTCACTCCAAGTCGGAGTCGGGTCATTCCTTCCGGAAGATCCAGGGGAAAGAGTTCCACCGGTTCTGCAAGCCCGACTTCTGCCTGCTGGGGAACTTCAATCGTCGTGAATGAGCCCTCTTCAGGCATATCTTCGCAACCCAGGTGGGTCCCTAGAAATGCTGCAATCATCACTAAGATTATGTATACCTTCCTCCACATGGCCGGAGAATGCCACGGGCATTGATAGGTCGCAATGGACCTGGAGCCAAAAAAACGGAGGAGAAGATGAACACTAAACACAAAAGATTCGGTCATCAGCCCGCAAGGCGGCTTTTTATCAATGGTTCAATATGGGTTACGCTACTCCTTATTTTTGGCGGATGTCAGGAAAAACCCCTGGACAATTTTGGCGTCACAAATTCCTTTGAATTGACGAGTCAAAGCGGTGAAACGTTTTCAAGCGACAGCATGAAAGGGAAAATATGGGTCGCGAGTTTCTTCTTCACGCGCTGCAAGACCATCTGTCCCAAGCTACTGGGACACCTCAAATCCGTACAAGACGGGGCAAAGGCTGAAGAAATTGAACTCAATATGGTCTCCATCACAGTGGACCCGGATCACGACACTCCGGAACGCCTTGCAGCAAAACACGAAGAGGTCAAAGCCGGGGACAACTGGACATTCCTGACGGGCTCGAAAGAGGCCATCACTGACGTTGTTGTAAAGGGATTCAAAACCCACATGGGCGAACAGGAAATTCTGGAAGACGGTCTCATTGAAATTGGACACGGCTCAAAACTCCTTTTAATTGACTCCGAAGGGATCATAAGGGGGCTATTCGACACCAACCCCGAAGAACAGGCCCAGTTATTGGAGTTGGCCAAACGGCTGCAAGGATAACAAAGGGTCTGCGCTCGCCCTCTTCCCTTGTAAATCAATGAACTTCGGACTTTTGAAAGACAATTCGAACAAACTGCTCGAAGGATTCCCCCCCAATAATCCATTCTTTTCCCTCTCCCTATGACTTTCTAACTCTTGCATCTAACCCACTTGGGTGCTAGGTTCCGCGCGCAGGTCAAATTATGACGAGCCCCCTATGGGGGGTGGAAAGACCGAAGCAAGCAGTTGGAAATTAAGAGACAGCATTTGTCTCAAGAGGTTAGACCTTTGGCTATATTGTTTCCCCGGTGGTCGAATAAAATACCCGCTATGATTGCGGGAGGGGTGTTGATTGTGGGTCCTCTTTTGGTGGGCGCGATCAATTATTACTTCTCTCCTGAATTTACAGATGTGGGCTACGCACCCGAGCAACCCGTTCCCTTCAGTCACAAGATTCACGCAGGTGATCTGGGGATGGATTGCCGTTACTGTCACAATACGGTTGAGGCAGCGGCACACGCTGCTGTCCCACCCGCAGGAACCTGCATGAATTGCCATGGGGTAATCGACGCTGAGTTGGACATTCTCGCTCCAGTTCGTGACAGCTACAATGAGGACAAGCCCATCGAATGGGTCCGTGTCCACATGCTTCCCGACTATGCCTATTTCAATCACGACGTACATTTGGCCGCAGGAGTTGGATGTACTTCCTGCCATGGACGAATTGATCAAATGGAGGTGGTCGCTCAAGATCAACCTCTAAGCATGAGCTGGTGCCTGGATTGCCATCGAAATCCAACTCCGCACCTTCGCCCATTAAACGAAATCACAAATATGGCGTATGACCCAGCAGAGGCTGGATACGTCGCAAGTGAGGATCCGGATCGCCAGCGCGAACTGCATCCCCCGGAGCATTGCTCAGGTTGTCATCGATAAGGAATGAACGGATGAACAAGGGTGTGACAATGAAGAATCAAGCACAAAACGAGAGCCTAACGAATATGGATCGACGGGACTTTCTCAAAACAGCGGGAATCGGTGCTGCAGCAGCGGGAACCACGATTGTAGCTGGCTGTCGAAAGCCTACTCAATACATTCTTCCCTACGGAAAACGCCCTGAGGACGTCATTCCTGGCAAACCAACCTATTATGCAACAGGCATGAATATTGGAGCCACAGTCGAACCTCTTCTGGTGGAGAGTCACGATGGACGACCTACAAAAATTGAAGGGAACCCTGGACATCCATTAAGCAACGGAGCCACATCGGGTTGGGGCCAATCTTCTATTCTCGACCTTTACGATCCGGACCGAAGCCGCCAAGCCAATCACGGGGCAGATACAAAAACACCTGAGGAAGTCGATGCAGCATTAGGCGCCCTGGCAAAGTCGTTTGCCGCCAACGGGGGAAAAGGACTGGCATTGCTGACCCAATGGGTTCCTTCTCCGTCTTACTCACGTGCCCTGCGAGACCTGAAGAAGGCCCTTCCAAACGCCAAAATGTTCATGCATGACCCCATGTGGTCAAGTAGTGCTCACGCTGGAGCCCAGATGGTGAACCTCAATGGAGTTTCCACCACACTGGAGTTGGACAACGCAAAAGTCATCGTCTCTCTTGATTCCGACTTTCTTGGGAGCGAAGGCGATACTGTTCGAAACACTCGAGGGTTTAGTGCCGGGCGACAAGTCGATGAAGAGCCAGAGAAGCTCAATCGTCTGTATACAGTTGAACCTCGCTACACGCTTACGGGTACATCTGCAGACCATCGTCTGCAGATTCGAGGATCACAGGTTGGAGAGTTTCTCGCTGAATTGGCTCGAACATTGAAGTCAAAAGGACTGGCTGTCCCTGCTGGAGCCATTCTCCCAGTGCCGAAGCTGGATGCTGGAGTCAATGCTGAATTGGCCAAGAAATGGCTTACGGTTTTGGCCGATGACCTGGTGGCGAACAAAGGAAAGAGTCTTGTTGTGGTCGGAGATCACCAACCCTCACATGTTCATGCATTGGGCCATCTGGTCAACAGCATGCTCGGAGCATTTGGAACCACCATTTCCATGAGTAAAGGTCTGGACCTTCCCGTTCAAGGCGGTGTGTCAGAACTGGCTGCCTTGCTGGACTCTGGGGAAGCTGAGACCGTTGTTATTCTGGGCTCAAACCCCGTTTACACCACGAGTGGTGACTTGGACTTCAGTGCAAAACTGGCCAAGGCGAAGACAACCCTTCACTTGGGACAGCGAAAAGACGAAACAGGAAAGGATTGCACCTGGCACATCCCCATGAGTCACTTCCTGGAAGCCTGGGGAGACCTGCAGGGATCAGATGGCTCTGCGCTGATTCAACAGCCCCTCATCGCACCTCTCTTCGAGGCGCGCTCGGCTTTGGAAATTGTCCTTGCCCTTCAAGGATATGAAGGAAACGCTCACGATTACGTGAAAGCCACCTGGATGAGTGCTACTCAACAAGAGGCACCCTTCCTGGCGGAAAAGAAGAAAGCCCTGGAAAATGCACAAGAGGCTCTCAAGGGAGCTGAGGCTGAAAAGGCGCTTCTTGGAAATGCTGCACCTGCTGATGCAGAAGGCGCTGCTGATACAGCTGCCACTTCGATGGCTGCTGCTGCAGAGAAAGTCGAGCGAGCAAAAACAGCAGTAGACACTGCCCAGAAAGACCTCACATCGGCAGAAGTTGCTGCGAAGGCTGCCGCTGACAAAGCTGCTGCGGAGCGAACCGCTGCCTGGGGAACCTGGATTCAGAAAGGCATCATCAACAATGGTTCCACTGACACGAATGCTGCTTTCTCCTGGGACAAGATTGCCGGGGCATGGGCTTCACGCAACACACCTGCTGATTCCGGTTTTGAGTTGAACTTCATCTCTGATTACTCAGTTGGAGACGGACGATTCGCCAACAATTCCTGGCTCCAGGAAATGCCAGAGCCCATTACCAAGATCACATGGGACAATGCGGCTTCCATCAGTAAAGGAACGGCTCGAGAATTGAATATCAACACCGGTGATATGGTGAAGATCACGTCCAATGGTGCAACCCTGGAGATCGCTGCTTGCGTGACCCACGGTGTCGCTGAAGGAAGCATTATTCTTCCTCTTGGCTACGGTCGAACCCACGGTGGGAAATTCGCAACGGGTGCAGGCTTCAATGCCTACTCGCTGATGAATGGCTCCGACTGGATTCAATCAGGAGCAACCCTTGCCAAGTCCATGGGCAGCTACCAACTGGCCATTACCCAGATGGAGAAGGGGGATTTCAGTGGTGAAATCCAAACCCGGATTGATGGGTTGGTTCGAGAGAACACGGTAGACGGATACAAGAAAGAAAAAGACTTCGTGAAAAAATATGAAGTCATGCCAAAAGACAAGCTCAAGTCTCTTTTCAATGTTCCTGATAACTCTGAAGGAGAGCAGTGGAACTCCGTTGGCCAACAATGGGGAATGACCGTCGACCTGAGTAGCTGCAACGGCTGTAACGCCTGCGCCATTGCTTGCCAGGCAGAGAACAACGTGGCCGTTGTCGGAAAGAAAGAAGTGGCTAACGGACGTGAAATGCATTGGCTGCGAATGGACCGTTACTTCGACGGAACCGATGAGAACCCAGACAGTGCGATTCAGCCCATGTCATGTTCACACTGCGAGAACGCTCCATGTGAGACAGTATGTCCGGTTGCTGCAACAGCACACGGGCCAGAGGGAACCAACGACATCGCCTACAACCGATGTATCGGTACTCGTTACTGTGCCAACAACTGTCCTTACAAGGTACGTCGCTTCAACTACTACAACTTCAGCAAGCGAATGGATGAGGACTACGGTCCACTTATCGCCATGCAGCGAAACCCGGACGTTACCGTACGCTTCCGTGGAGTGATTGAGAAATGCTCCTATTGTGTGCAGCGAATTACAGAAGCGCACATTGAAGCAAAAACCACTGGAGACCGTACAGGAATTGTTCCCGACGGTGGAATTCAGGCTGCATGTAGTCAAGCATGCGCCGCTGGAGCCATTACCTTCGGTGACGTAAACGACCCGACAACAGCGGTTTCCAAGAAGAAGGCTTCGCCTCGGAATTACGCAATGCTTGCGGAATTAAATATTCACCCGCGGACCACTTATTTGGCCCGAATTCGTAATCCTAATCCTGCATTGGTGGAGGGATAATCATGAAGATCACCTGGAACACAATAGCCATCGCACTTTGTTGTCCTATCGCTGTCCTTTCCATGGGCTGCCAGGGAGACATTACCGGTTCTGCTCCTGTTCACTTGAATCCAAATATGGACAATGTGGCGTACATCGAGGCACAGGAGCCCAACCCCTTCTTCGCTGACGGACGCGGAATGCGCCCCCATGTTGAAGGAACAGCGGCGTATAATGGCACTGCCATCTCTGGTCCTGCGAAAACTCACTTGTATGAGGGTAAGCTCAACGGTGAGTTTGTAGCCGCCCTTCCCAAGTTAGGACCTAGCGGTGAAGAGATGACCTTCGGTGTCGAGATGGTGGAACGTGGACAAGAGCGCTACAACATCTATTGCGCTCCATGCCACTCTGAAGCTGGAGATGGGCAAGGAATTGTGATCAAGCGCGGTATGGTAATGCCTCCGAGCTTCCACGAGGACCGCATCATGGCCATGACTCTCGGTCAGCTTTACAACACCATCACCTACGGAATTCGGAACATGAAAGGGTATCAATCACAGATCCCCGTGAAAGACCGATGGGCCATCGCCACATACCTACGCGCCCTTCAGTTCTCCCGAAACACGCCTGAATCCTAAGCCTCGGCTTCATTCAAATCTTCCAGAATTTCAAAGGCTGCCCCATGGGTTGTCACCAGTGAGATTTGCTCACCACCCTCCGTGGTCAATCTCACATTCGCCCGAGCCACCTTGCTATTGTGACAGCGCTTGAGACCACCAGGGGGGTTTCTATAGGGCAAAGAGACCCATGCGGACTCTTCACAGTCCATCTCTACCTCAAGCTGCTCACGTCCGTTACGGACAGCCAATGCCCATTGCCCCTTCTCGAAATGTCCCTTGGAACGAAAGGCCCGCAGCAAGGAATCGAATCGGTACTCCATTCCTCCCAAACGAAGAATGGCCAGGGACAATGGAGGAGTCCAAAGACCCGCCAGTTTCAACCGCGCTGTGGCACATTCCAGAGAAGCCTCAGGATGGGAATCAAAACCCATCACTTGTCCCCAGGCATAGGCATCCGTGTGCTGACTCCCCCAATTGTGATTCTGGCTTCCTGGCCAACCGTTCACCTTCCAGGCCAGATCTCCCAAACAAATCTGCCCTGTGAATTGAACCATGGGGCGAGGAACCACTGCTTTGGCCTTGGGAAAGCCACCTCGATAAAGTCTCGGAGACAACAGCGTCAACGGCTCAGCATCTCCCTCCCAGCTCAGGTTCCAGGAAACGTCCGTCCCCTGGTCATGGATCTTTCCCGAGGCTTCTCCCTCCCTGAGAAAAGCCTCTCGAATGGAGACATCAAGTTTGTCGGGATTCCAGGATGATTGATTCATAGGGATACGCTCATGCCCACCAAAGACAGCCTTTCCCTCTTCGAATAGAGCCACCCATAGCTCCGCTTCCGGCCCTGTGGCGGCATCGGCTGAATGAAAAATGGTGTACCGAATCCAGAATGCTTGAGCCCTATCCGGATGATTGCCCCGAAGAAAATAACTTTCGTACATGGGCCCTGGACGCACCGCATACCGACAGCCATTCCACATCACTGAATCCACGGTCTCTTCTCCTTGGATGGGGTAGGCCTGAAGTATGACAGGAGCAAAGGGGGTTGGGAAGAGCATCCACAGAACATAGAACTCACGAAAAAAGCCCCTCCCTTCGACAAGCGAAGAGAGGGGCCGGAGAGAGAACCTCCATTGGATTATGAACGGTTCACAACACTTCGACGGAGTGAAGCGAGACCCACCATGAGAAGCATCATCCATCCCAGGTTGTTCTGGCCCGCTGCTCCCGTTGAGCAACCACCTGATCGAATGTTGGTACCCGTTGTGGTCAAATTCACATCTTCCACCAGGTCAGCACCGGGAACTTCCACCTGCTCAGAAGGAAGGATGTCCAACTGCTCATCTACATACGCTGCGTCATCTCTTTCCACAGTTCTTGGAGCTGCACCCGGGGTGAAGAGTTCAATTCGCTCAGCAGCAGGGAGTGCTGCAATATCCTCAGCAGCGCTGCCTCCATTGGCGGTCTCATCAATGCCCCACCATTGTGGCAAGTTGGTTGGGATGAAAGTCTCACCATTCTCCAACTCCATTTCGTAGGTCATTCCCTCTGTACCGCAAGTCATCTTGAAAATAGCCTTGTGCTGGTTGGACACATCCTCTCCAGCCTGGAAGTCAAAGATGGGGTCACGGTCCATGGAATCAATGCCTACCCGGCTGTAGAGACGAGTGAGGTAAGGATGCTTGTCGAACATATCCTGCGCTTCCTGAATCGGCGTCACAATCACCTCGATCAACTCGTTGTAGAGAGCCTCCAGGTCCACATCCATGGCCGCATACTCAGCGCTGTAGCCTTCTGGCCAGTTGTAGAAGTCGTTCTCGTTGTATCCCTCGGGCACTGGAATGTGCGTACGGAGGATATTGAGCAACTGGGTACTTCCTGTGAAGTAGTTCTGAAGGGCCATCACGAAGTCAGCTGGATCTTCAAGCTCGAGCAACTGAGACACATTGTCGTACTGACCATTGTCCAATTGCTTGTCCATGATTTTGGCGTCCCCTGCAAACTCAGTCGTGAATGCATGGCCCTCTGCCTCAGCAATCGCGTCAATCAATGTAGTGTGGTAGGAATCCTCCAGGTTTTCTCCACCCCACCAGTTGTTTTGAAGCGAGAACCAGTCCAGCTTCTTCTCGTTGACCGTCACGTGGAGCCAGTTGGTTGGTACAGCGCGCTCTTTTCCGAGAACGTAGGCCTTCACGGGCATATCCGGGCTTGCTGCGACCTGTGTCAGCACGAGGGGTACACATGGGCTCTGCTCCTGGAAGTCCAGGATAATGGGCGCAATGTCTCCCACGTCTTTTGCAGGCTGAAGCTTGACCGCCACAAAGAGCATCTCGTTGGCCACGTAGTGCTCAATCAACGGGAGGGCTTCCGGGGGCTGTGCATAGTCGTTCTCATTCAGCCAGGCCACAAGGAGATCCGAGTTGTTGGATTCCAATGTGGTGTAGTTGTATGGACCGGCATCCCCTTGAGCAAGCACATTGACGTACTCACCTCCGCCTTCGCCGCCCTCGTCTTCGCTAACCGCATTGGGGGAAGCCCCTGCCTCGTCAGCAAACCCGAAATAACCAATACCCTGGTCGTAGCATTCATCGGCAATATTCATCTCGAGTTCAAAACGCGGGCTCGTGAGCTGGTCCAAACGGGTGAAGACCTCGTCTGTTCCCACACCCACATCCGGGTTACTGGCCACGGGAATAATCCATGCAAAGTCATCTGCAGGACCGTCATAATACACCTGCACATAGGCACGGATATTTTCGTCTTCTACTGAAAACAGAATCCGTTCACCGGTTTGAACCGTTGGATTCGTGTTGTTACAGAAGAATCCCCCACAGGCTTCAGCCTCGGGAGTACCCAGACCAAAGGACAATAGGGCAGCAGCAGCCGCCAACCCTGAGCTTTTCAACATCTTCTCTACAAGTTTCATCGTTATCTCCTTCTTCAATGGGGTCGTCTTGGCGACCATGCCCTTCTATAGAGCAATGCCCGTGCCAACTTCATAAAGTCAGAGCAGTGTTGCGTTTAGGCAGATTTCAGAAGAAAGTATTGTGTAGAATTAATTCACATGTGGGTATTTGTGTACCAGGATCGGCTGGTCGTCAGTCTCGACTTCTACCCCTTAGAGAACCCCTGGTTCACAAGAAAGTGCTTTGCACAGGGTGAAGTCTTCACTCTTGGAAGGAAGAAATACGGTCTCGCCAGTTCCAGAAATCATGGCGAATCCATCCATGTGGCGCCAGGTACGTGGACGAACGGTGATGCACAAGTCAGGATTGATGTCTTCCACAACAAGTCCATCATTGGCGTACTTTCGCCACTTCCAGTAGAACATCTCAAGCACATGGGGATCTTCATCCACATCCACTTTGGAACCAAAATGCCAGCCATTGAGAATGCCGGCATTCTCCTCACCCACGGTGATGTTCCCTTCTTCAAGCCCATCCACAACAAGGCTCAAGTGGCCCCCGTTACGGGTATCCGGAGCATCATTCTGGATGATCAAACTCATGGCGCCTTCTTGATTTTCATGAAGCATCCACACCGAGGTGTTATTGACCTCAAATCCCGTATTGGAGGACCCATTGTAGGTTTCATCATAAAATACAGTTGCCGAGGTCTCTCCGGCCCATGGATACACATTGGCAGTGAAAGAGCCCTGAGTCACCACGTAGTGTGAAGCCACCGTATCTTCGTCTACTTCTCCATCACAGTCGTTATCGGCACCATCACATACCTCAGGAGTCGGCTGTCCGGGCTCACAGGTGTTGACCACTTGACCTTCCTCACACAGGAGCTCTCCCCAGGAAGCGCAGGCGCCCACACCGCAGGACACGTTCTCCACCCGGAAGTCCTCATCCACCTGACCATCACAATCGTTATCGATTCCATCACAGAGGCGATCGAACTCTGTGGCTTCCCCCTCCTGACAGGTATTGGCCCAAGCTCCGTCTACACAGGCAATTTCTCCCGTACTCGCGCAAGCACCCTGACCACAGGACACCTCTGCTGAAGTGGTGTCGTCGTCGATCTCTCCATCACAGTCATCATCGATTCCGTCGCAGGTATCGTCGTAGTTGGAAATGGGCTCACAAGCCTCTTCCTCTTCCTCTTCTTCCTCACAGGAGTTCTTCCAGCATACGGTGATTGGCTCATCCATGCTGGGCACACTGGCGTACTCCATCTCTTCCCCACCCGTGAAGGCTGTAAACTGAGTGAGCCCCGAAGACTCTCGTGGAGACAAAGTGAAGCAGGCATCTTCTTCAAGGTGCTCAAATGCCAGTCCATCGGTACAGCAGCTGTACCATACCCAGGAAAAGAGGCCCATGGAGTGTGCATAGAGGTCCTGCTGATGGGCTGCATCGTCCTGAACCATGAGGTCTGTATCCTCAAGGCCCTTGATCTCCAGCTTCAAAGACCCCCCTGAACCATCTCCCGGTGCATCGTGAATCATCACGAAACTCAACACGCCCTCAGGATCCCGGTGCAGGAAGAAGACCGATTCATTGGAGAGTTCAAGACCCGTGTTGGCACTGAAGTTTGTTGGGTTTCCATACGAGTAGAAGTCCACCACTGTCTGACCACTCTCAAATGGAGCCACGGGCTGTGCCCAGTCTCCCTGACTCACCACAAATCCTTCTTCGCACTGAGGCGGGGTATTGTCACAATCCTCATCCACCACACCATCACAATCATTATCAATGGCGTCACAAGTAGCTGTTTCCTCCGTAGGTTGACCCGCTTCACACTGCTCGACGATAGCCCCCTCGACACAGAGGCTTTCCCCTTCAGCAGCACAAGAACCCTGCCCACATGTGACCACGCTTGAGACAAAGTCCTCGTCTGCAGCCCCATCACAATCATCGTCCACTCCGTCACAGGTCGCATCTGCGAGGGCAGGAACTCCTGGTTCACAAGCACTCACCTCTTCTCCTGCCTCACAGGTGGTTTCTCCCTCCGCTCCACAAGCTCCTACTCCACAGAACAAGGGCTCTCCAGAGAAGTCCTCATCCACATCCCCGTTGCAGTTGTCATCCACACCGTCACAGGTCGCATCCACCGCAGACAGGGGTGCACCAGGTACACAGAAGTGCTCCACCAAACCAGCAATACACTGGGTCTCTCCCGTATTCAGGCAAGCGCCTATTCCACAGTGAGTCGGCTCAGAGATATAGTCTTCATCCACCAACCCGTCGCAGTCATCATCCACACCGTCACACGTGGCATCTGTTCGATGAGGTGAATCCTTGGGAAGACAGGTATCTAGCACAGCTCCGTCTACGCAGAAGGCGCGACCTTTCCCGGTACAAAGACCCTCTCCACATTGAGTGATGGCAATCTGATAGTCCTCGTCCACCTCTCCATCACAGTCGTTGTCGATCCCATCACAAATAGAATCGTCGCTGGCAGGAACTGGCTCTACACAGGTGTCTACAACAGTGCCATTCTTGCACTGGGTTTCTCCAGAGGCTGTACAGGTTCCCGTTGCACACGTTGTGGCCACTCCCACAAAATCTTCATCCACCTCCCCATCACAATCATTGTCGATTCCATCACAGGAGGCATCGCCGACTGCGGGGGCACCTGGAACACATTGAGTCACCACCTCTTCTCCATCCACACAAGCGGTTGGACCTTGAGAGACACAGGCACCTACACCGCAAGAACCCACCCCAGGAATAAAGTCCTCATCAATTTGTCCGTCACAGTCATCATCACGACCATCACAGGTCGTATCTGATTCGCTCACATTGGGTGCCTTGCAGGTATCTACAATCTCTCCACCCTTGCACGTGAGGAGCCCGGAAGAAGCACAGGCGCCCACGTCACAAGAAGTCGTTTCCTCCGCGAAGTCCTCATCCACCTCTCCATCACAATCATCGTCGACCCCGTCACAAGTGGCATCACTGGCTGCAGGTATCCCTGCTGTACATCCAACCACTTCTTCCTGGCCGTCTACGCAAGCAGTGGGGCCCTCAGCTGCGCAAGCACCCACACCACAGGTTCCGGTTCCAGGAACAAAGTCCTCATCCACCTGACCGTCGCAATCATCATCCTGACCGTTACAAGCCAGGTCTACCTCAGCAGGCTGAGGCGCCACGCAAGTATCGAGGACTTGCCCCGCGACACAGATAGTGACCCCAGCAGCAGCACAAGCTCCCACATCACAGGAAGTGGCCTCGCCAATGAAATCCTCATCCACCTGGCCATCACAATCATCATCCACCCCGTCGCAGGTCATATCCGATACGGCTGGAGTTCCGGGCACACACCCGGTCACTACCGTTACACCGTCCTGACACTGGGTCATTCCCGTGGAGATGCAAGCCCCAAGCCCACAGGTACCGTCCACAGATGCATAGTCTTCATCCACCTGACCGTCACAATCATCATCCACTCCATTGCAAGTGGAGTCATCGAGAGCGGGTTCTGGAGATTCACAACTGTCCACAATCACACCAGATTGACACGTGGTCTTTCCATTGGCTGCGCAAGACCCCACATCACAAGTGGTGTCTTCTCCAAGGAAGTCTTCATCCACCAGGCCATCGCAGTCGTCATCCACTCCGTCACAGGTGACATCTCCCTCTGCGGGGAGGCCTGGTGTGCAGTTGAGAACCACTTCCACCCCTTCAATACAGGATGTCATTCCCTCTGTCGTACAAGCACCCACGCCGCAAGACCCTGGCTGACTGACAAAGTCCTCATCCACTTCTCCATCACAATCATTGTCCAGGCCATCACAGGCACCGTCATTTTCCGCCACAACAGGGGCTTCACAAGTGTCTACCACTGCACCGTTCAGGCACTGAGTTTCTCCTATTGCATCGCAGGAACCCACGCCACATGACGTGCTCTCTCCCACAAAGTCCTCGTCCACCTCTCCATCACAGTCATTATCGATTCCATCACAGAAGTCTTCGTCTCCCGGGAACCCTGGCATGCAGGTATTGACCACCTGACCCTCTACACAGGCAGCCTCACCCTCTGAAGCACATCCACCCACACCGCATGTGGTCGCTTCACCTGCGTAATCTTCATCCACTTGACCATCGCAGTCGTCATCAATCCCGTTGCAAGTGTCATCCGCACAATCTTCACAGCAGCTCACAGGCTCCTCACACACATCACAAGCCAGGCTCGCAGCCAATGCGCAAGTGGCGTCCCACAGCACTCCACAACAGTAGGCATCCGCATCACAGATGATTTGCTCACAGGTAGCATCATCGCACCCAACTCCATCATGAGACACACAGCAAGACGACTTCTCATCTGCACAAGAAGGACACAATTCCTGAGCCGCACTCACACACACCTCATCCCATCCTGTACTGCAGCAATAGTCATCGGCCTCACATACAGCAGCCTGACACTCCAGGTTTTCACAACCCACCTGAGAGCCAGCCTCACAACAAGAAGCGTCCGTTGTGGGGATGGCGCAATCTGCACAAAGGGTTTCTGCAATGGCTACACAAGACGCATCCCAGGAACCTTCACAGCAAAAAGCGTCTTCCTGACATACGGTTTCTTCACAAGTTACATCGCCGCAGCCCGGGGCATCGTGGGCAGAGCAACAGGCCACATTCCCATCCACACAGGCAGCGCAGGCGGTCAAAGCCTGCTGGGCACACAGCTGGTCCCACCCTGACTCACAACAGAAAGGGTCTTGACCGCACACCATATTTTTACAGGAAGCATCTTTGTAAGCATGAAGGCCGGGTGTGCAATCCGACAGCACTTCCCCAGCTACACAAGAGGTCATTCCACTCTCAACACAAGGGCCTTCTCCACAGGTCACTGACTCAGGCGCATAATCTTCATCCACACCCCCGTCACAATCATCATCCACACCGTTACAAGAATCATCAGCCTGAGATGGGGCATCCAACGGTGTACATTCATCCAC
>Ga0115011_10001355_pt1 | contig 17665 bp, 15 predicted proteins | sample TroAtlMetagenome_2_FD_88705 | JGI IMG/M metagenome (GOLD analysis project Ga0115011, IMG submission 88705) | Marine eukaryotic phytoplankton communities from Atlantic Ocean - Tropical Atlantic ANT8 Metagenome | ecosystem: Environmental > Aquatic > Marine > Oceanic | place: Tropical Atlantic...
CGCGGCTCATTTCATAGTCAGCATACCTTCGATGATCCGTACCGCTCTGCCCGTGGTCGTACCTTGACCCAAGCCTTTTATTTACAATTAAAAAACGACGCCAAAGGTCTGCCAAAAGTGAAAGGCGGAGATGATGCGGCTCATGCTTTTTGGCTACCACTAGCTGAGCTTGATGCCAAAATGATGTTTGAAGATCATTATGCGATTATTACTAAGATGGTCGGGCTTTAGTGAATCATTGAGGCGTCTCCATAAAAAATTTTCAATGCCTAAGCCGATAGACGGCAAAGGCTTATTCCGTCGTAACTTGTTTACAAAGCAAACAGCGACATCAAAAAGCAGAGGAGTTCTGTGATGTACACGAGTAATTTCAACAATTTAATTTTAAATTCTGATAGTTACAAAACCTCGCACTGGGTGCAATATCCGCCCGGAAGCGAGTATATGTCAAGCTATGTCGAAGCGCGCAAGGGCGACTTTGACGTGGTCTTTTTTGGTCTACAAGCCTTTATTAAGGAGTATCTAAGTCGCCCAATCACTCAGCAAGATATCGATGAAGCTGAGCTGGTGATAACAGCGCACGGCTTGACCTTTAATCGTACAGGCTGGGAGCGCTTGCTAGAAAAACACGGCGGCTATCTGCCACTACGTATCGAAGCGGTACCTGAAGGCAGTATTGTCCCTGTCTCTAATGTCGTCTGTCAGATCGTCAACACCGATCCTGAGTTTTATTGGCTGCCAAGCTATATCGAAACTGCGCTGCTACGCGCGATTTGGTATCCCTCGACGGTGGCGAGCGTTTCTTACTACTGTAGGACTATTATCCGTAAGGCGCTTGAGAAATCTGCCGATACTACGGACTCACTACCCTTTCGATTACATGATTTTGGCGCTCGTGGGGCGTCGAGTTTTGAGTCGGTAGCGCTGGGTAGTTTGGCGAACTTAGTGAACTTTTCAGGTACTGACTCGATGACCGCGTTAGTGGCTGCTAGTCGCTGGTATGGTATGGATAAACAGATGGCCGCTTTCTCCATTCCTGCTGCTGAGCACAGTACCATGACTGCTTGGGGCCGCGATGGCGAGACCGCTGCTTTTGCCAATATGATTGAACAATTCGGCGGTCCAGACAAAGCCTTTTCGGTAGTCTCTGACAGTTACGACTTATGGAACGCTATCGACAACATCTGGGGCGATGAGCTAAAAGAAGCGGTTGAAAACATGGGTGGTACTTTAGTCATTCGTCCTGATAGCGGTGAGCCGACTAAGGTTGTCCGTGAAGCTTTAGAGCGCTTAGCGGTAAAATTTGGCACCACTATCAATAGCAAAGGCTATAAAGTGTTGCCAGATTACGTCCGCATTATTCAAGGCGATGGTATCAACGCGCAAAGTTTAGGCAAAATCATCAATGCGGTGATGGATGCCGGTTTTAGCGCGGAGAATATTACCTTTGGTATGGGTGGCGGTCTGCTACAACAAGTCAACCGCGACACGATGAGCTGGGCGATGAAAGCCAGCGCTATCTGTATCGATGGCAAATGGATAGATATCTACAAAGACCCTGTCACCAGTCACTCAAAGCGCTCAAAAAAAGGCCGACTGGCCTTGATAGAAGATAGCAGCGGTCAGCTAAAAACCATTACAGTAGATGAGCTTGATAACCTTGATAACAGCGCTCAAAGCTTACTACGCGATGTCTATGTCGATGGCAAACTACTTATCGACGATACTTTAACTACGATTCGGGAGCGTACAGGATGGTAGCGACGACTACAATAGCTGGCGCGGCAAAAGAGATGCTGCTAGCGCCAATCTATCTATATCAAGGCTACAAGGTCAAACGCGACACGGTGCGCTTGCCTGAGCCTGAGGGCGAACGTCATGGACGAGTTAAGCTTACTGACGCCCTCCAGCAAATAACAAACGACAATGACCATACCTTAAGCGTTATGGTGGTCGGTGATTCGGCGGCAGCTGGAGTGGGCAGCCAAACCCAACAAGATGCGCTAGCAGGTCAACTGATACCTGCTCTACAGCAACAAGCGTTGGGTAATCAAGGCTTTGGCCAGCAGTTTGCTACACTGAGCTGGTCAGTACAGGCGACAACGGGACACACGAGCTTTGATATTTTGCGCCGCTTATATGTCATCCCTAAACCCAGTCAGCCACTTGATGTCATGGTCATCAGTGTTGGAGTTAATGATACGACATCCAAGGTCGCAGCGGCTGAGTGGCAGCAGCGGCTCGAAGCTATTATTACTATTGCTCAGCGCAAATTTGCCGTGCGGCAGCTGATCTTTGCCAGATTGCCGCAAATGGAGCAAATGCCAGCATTGCCTGCGCCTTTGAGTCATTTTGTAGGGAGTAAAGCAGCAAAGCTCGATGACATATTGCAGCAAGTCTGTCATGCTCACGATGGCGTGACGTACATGGCGACTGATTTTGCGCGGATGATAGATGAGCACGCTAATGGTGCGCCTATTGATATCAAAGTGATGTTCGCCAATGATGGCTTTCATCCGAGCAGCCTTATGTATGGGTATTGGGCGCAGCAGCTAGCAGAGCTTATAGCTGAACTGTTTGACTCCTCAGCTACCCGGTCTAGCACCGCATAACAGATATAAAATATTATTCTTGCATAAAAAAACCGCTGACTGGTCAGCGGTTTTTTTGAATGATGCTTGAACTTAAGCTTTAGCTTTTCGTTCAGTAAAAGCCAATTATTCAGCTTTTGCTTTTTTGCTACGACCGCCAAACGCGCCAAAGCGTTTGTTGAAGCTTGCCACACGGCCTTCGGTAGAGCTCTTACGCTGCTCGCCGGTGTAGAATGGATGCGAGGCACTTGAGATATCTAACGGATAGTAAGGATACTCTTTGCCTTCATACTCGCGTGTCGCTTTAGTTTTTGCTGTTGAACGAGTTAAAAAATACACGTCAGCATTAGTGTCGTGGAATAGAACTTCTTGGTAATCTGGGTGAATATCTTTACGCATAATAAACTCTCTTAAGTCCGATGTATGCCTGCTTATTGAAGCTTTAAGCATACGTAACTGAGGCACTAAGCACATCTGTAAGTCTAGCCATTGCATCACTGGCTTATTCCAGCATCCAACACCACACTTTTGCTCTCTTAGCCTTTCCCCAGCGGGAAAATTGAACCGCGATTTTAACGGTTTTTGGATTTTGATGCAAGTGGTGTCTCGTGAGCTGTGCTTAACGTCCATGCCAGCTCATCATTAAAGGCATAAGTATTTGCGAGATAAATAAAAGCGACATAAATATTAGCGGCATAGTAAAAGCTTGAGGATTATAATGACCCTCATATTCAGTACTGTTATCTTCCTGCTTCTTCTATTTTTACTGACAAAACTAATGCATATACTTACGTATTTACTCTGATACTTTCTTTAGTTTTTTATAAAATATAATCCTACATGATAAGTGCAGCTTCATAATTTTTGTTATTACCTTTAAGTAATTAATGACGCATAGAGTTGTTATTTTCCATTGAACTTAGCCTGTTGCGCACGCATATCTTTTATATATGACTATTTTGAACCCATAGCTTCAAACCCATAGCGTCTATGAGCTTAAAACACTGAGTACTCACAAGTAATGAGCTACCGTTATTTCTCCAACTCTAGTCAGCAAATATCAATACTCCGTAGCCGTTGACGACGCTAAAATAATAAGAGCAGAATAATGACTCAATATCATGACAAAAAAGTAAGCACACCGCCTGAACCCCTTACTAGCCCTTTTGCGAGCCAGCCGCTGATGGGTGAAAAAACGGCATCTAAACGCGTTGGTATCTTAGGCGGCGGTACGGCCGGCGCTACTATTGCGATTCGCCTTGCCGCTTTAGGCCTTGAGACCTATTTGTTTGAAAAAAAGACCTCTTTAATCGATGGTCCGCCTATGTGTCATCTACATGCAGGTGGCAACTTATACCGCGAGATTCCTGATGAGGACTGCGTGGCGCTACTCAAGCAGTGTATCGATATCCTGCGCTTGTATCCCTACACTATCGATGTCCGTCCTACAGTGTTTGCGATACCGACACGAGAAGAAGGCTTGCCTGAGGATTTATTGCCGCGTCTTGATATTTTGACCCAAGCTTATCGCGACTTGATTGCTCAAGACCCTAACAACAAGGTGCTTGGCGAGCCTGAAGATTACTATCAGCTCTATAGCCATGAGCGCTTAATCGAGCTGTCTGAACGTGAGCAAGTCGCAGTACCGAAGACCCTCGATGAATGGGTCATTCCAGTGGCTAAACATTTAGACCTCAATAAAGTCAAATACCCACTTATTGTCGTACAAGAATATGGCTGGAATATCTTTCGCCTTGCCGCTTCAGCGCAGCTGGCTCTCGAAGGTTATGACAATGCCCATGTCTTTACCAATACCCAAGTTGCACAAGTGCACGCCGTTGAATGCAGTGACTGTAATAATGCCAATCATCATGTTAGTAAATGGCGCGTGGATTACCAACAAAAAGCTAACGATAATAACTCTACTAGTCAGACTGAATCTATCGAAGTGGATTATTTAATCAATGCGTGCGGCTTTCGTACCGGTATTATCGATGATATGGTTGGAGTCGATGTCGAGCGTATGGTCGAATTCAAATCCTCCTACATTACTCATTGGGATGATGCAGGTGGGCAAATTCCAGAGATTATCGTTTATGGCGCTCGTGGTACCCCTGAGGGCATGGCGCAGTTGACCCCTTATCCGGGCGGTTATTTTCAAATTCATGGTATGAGTAAAGCCATCACTTTATTTGATGACGGCCTAGTAGCCTCTACCAAAGACAGCGCTCAACCTACGCTTCCTACCCAGTATGTCCATTATATTGAAGATGGCTGGGATAAAGCACCGCTACAAGCGCGAAGTCAGCAATCGATTGAATATGTAGCAGAATTTGTACCGACTTTTAGTAGTGCACGCACGGTAGGTAATGCGCTATATGGAGGTCAGCAGATTCCAGGCAAAGACGATACCTTGCGCGTAGCGGATGTCAGCCTCTATAAGCACTTACACTATGCGCGCGCTGAAAATGTCAAAGCCTCCTCGACTTTACTCGCCGCTGACGAAATCGTCGCTCAGTTATTAGAGATCGGAGTGTTAGATAAAGACTTAGCCGCTAACACTGCTCGCTATACTCATGACTGGGCTTATTTAGCGCGCAACGATAGCGCAGATGTCCACGAAATGGCCCAAAAGCTCGCTCAACAGCGCGGTTTTCCTTTAGCGATGGCAGGCGTCAACCACGGAATTAGCGAGTTGGCCTTAGATAATCTGACGACCGCTGAGGTTTAGGTTTATTGTTTTCATACTCTTATCTAATAACCATATCGATAAGACTGGCTATAAAAAAGCGACCGTTACTCGTTGTAATGGTCGCTTTTTTATTAAGGTAACTAGGTTAAAGAGTTAGATTTAAAAACTGGATTTGGGAACTGGATTTAAAAGCTGAGTAGCCACTTAGTTTAATTGCCAACCATCTTTTTGGTATCGACCTCATCGTCGATAGTGACGATGGTTTGTAGCAGCTCAATTGCCTCCCCAATAGTATTACAAACGACTAAGCGCTCTAAATCCTGCTGCTTCATAAAGCCCTGCTCAGTGGTGAACTTAAGATGCTCAAGCATGCGATCATAAAAGCCGTTTATATTAAGAATAATCATTGGTTTTTCGTGCTGATAGAGCTGACGCCATGTGGCAATCTCCATAATCTCCTCAAGCGTACCAAGGCCGCCAGGCAAAGTAATAAAGGCATCAGCATACTCGGCCATCACCGTCTTACGGGTGTGCATAGTATCGGTCAGATGCAGGCGAGTGAGACCTTGATGAGCGATTTCGTGCTTGAGCATAAAGGTTGGAATCACCCCAACCGCTTGCGCGTCGCCTTTGATAACTTCATCCGCGACTGCGCCCATTAGCCCGATGCTAGCGCCGCCATAGACTAAACCTAGGCCGTTATGGGCTAAAGCACTGCCAAGCTCACGCGCCGCCTGCTCGTATATCTCGCTATTACCCAAGCGCGAACCGCAGTAGACCGCCACTAGAGGCATACTTAAGCTAGATTTATCGACGGCCTGCTCTATGTTTGAGATATCATTGCTGGTAATGACTTCATAATTTTCATTGTTGATCTTCATTTGCATCATAATATGTCCTATATTTATTTAACTGTTATTTTAGGCTAATGTTTATTCATACTGCATGAGCACTACTGGCGTATCGGTCATGCTGCTTTTATTTCAGCTATATTATATTTTACTGTCTAATTCGCTTGGTTTACTATGTATCTTATCATAAGCTTTATCATCTAATGACATTCACGACTTCTGACTACCCAATAACGACACTTTAAGCTTTTAGGATAAAATTATGCTTGATAACGATGCTCTTGTAACGCCTACTACCACTCTTTTAGCTGCCGATACTGTCGGTCATTATAAAAAGAATACTGACAATAGCGCTATCGATAGCTATCCCTTAACTATTATGACTGAGCGCAACCAGCCGTTAGCAGCGACTGTTTACCATCCGAAAACCAGTACAGCGTCAAAGATAAAAACAGCGGTAATGATAGCGCCGGCGACAGGTATCAAACGTCAGTTTTATCATAGCTTTGCTACTTTTTTGGCGGAGCAAGGTTTTGGGGTTATCACCTATGACAATGAAGGTATCGGCCAGTCTTTATCAACGACTCTAGCCAAGTCTGATGCTTCTCTTATTAGCTGGGGTCGCCATGATATGCCAGCGGTGCTTGATGCTTTGCAGTACGAGTTCCCTGAGGCCAGCTACCATCTCATCGGCCACAGTGCTGGTGGTCAACTTATTGGGCTAATGCCGAACTATGCTGCTCTGAGCTCAATCTTTAATGTCGCGTGCTCCTCAGGACGTATCAAAAACTTAGAGATGCCTTATAAGCTCAAAGCCATGGGTTTTATGGACGCCTTTATTCCACTCACTAATTTAGTCTTAGGCTATACGCCTGCTGACAAAATCGGCATGGGCGAGCCACTACCACGCGGAGTCGCCCGTCAGTGGCGCGAGTGGTGTAATGGCGCAGGCTATATAAAAACCGCGCTAGGTAAAACCATTCACAATCACTACTATGATGAGCTGACTATGCCCTCATTATGGCTCGGCTTTAGTGATGATGACATTGCCAATAGCGAGAATATCGACGATATGATTAGAGTATTCCCTAACATGTCAGTAGAAAAACACTATCTAAATCCTAAAGATTTGGGCGTCAGTCACATCGGGCACATGCGCTATTTTAGTCGTAAAACTTATAGCAAAGTGCCGCAGCTGTGGCAGATGGCAGTAGATTGGTTAAAAACTCATAGTTAAACGACTGAGATCATATTAAAACGATGGCAGGTAAAAGTGAGCACTTAGCAGTCTGGTGATTCTTTTACTTTTTCTGCCTCTACCCGCTTTGTTAGCGCCGAATACAGCGTCGGCTGCATATTGTGGATGTTCCCTAGCATCCATTTTATATAATGGATAGGCACATCTTTAATCAGCTTACCTTTGTGCTTACCAAAAGGCATCCTACTTACAGGGCTTGCGGTATTAGATATCTTATGCGCGGCGGCAAAGTCGGTTGGTTCAATCTCCAGGCGCGCGCAGCAGGCTTTATAAAGCAAATAACACATCCGTGCATCGCCTAAGGCATCGTGGGCTTTGATGGTCATTTGGCTCGCCTCGGCTTTGCCTAGTAGCTGTTCGATACACTTTGACTGACCATAGTAGCGCCATTCTGGAAAGGCGACGCGCGCCAGTCTGACTGTACAAATAAGCTTGGCAGAGGGCCTACCTATGACGCGCCAATCAAAGCGTACGTTATGTCCTATCAGATACTCTGGTAGCTCAAACTTATCAGCTTCAAACCGCTCACACCCTGCGACATCAGCGTCGGTAATGCCATGAACCTTAATGACTACCGGCGATATCGTGCGGCCGCTATTAAAGTACTTCATCCACTCAAAACCGGTAGCGACATTGATAGTCGCCACTTGAATAGGACGCGGATCACGGCCTTGATCGGTTTCGGTATCGATAATAAGGGCGGTTGCTAATTCATCCATAGGGTCAGTCATAAGCTAATTCAGTTCGTAGACGCTGTAAATGCAGCTAAAAATATAGTCACTATTAAGGTGATAAACTAGGGTGATAAACAATCCTAAGGTAAACATACTCTTAAAAAACAATATGATATAAAGGTATATTATACCTATCAACCAAATTACAAGAGCGCGTCATGCCATCGACTAAACCGCCACCTCTCCCTAATTCTACTAATAAAAAAGCGCCGAAGCCTGGGTTTATCGGACGTGTAGTCGGCCTATTATTCAGAGCGGCTTTATGGTTTGCGCTGCTGTTTGTCATAGATAAAGTGCTACCAACACTACGTCTACAGACGCAAAGCTTTGTCGTTAGCAAGTGGCAGCAGGCGACTTTGCTACAAGAGCCGTTACCTACGGATAATAGCCTACCAAGTCCGCTACCCGGCCAGCACTTGGCTGATACTTGGGGCGCTGCTCGCAGTGCTGGGCGCTCGCACGAAGGCATCGACATCTTCGCCGAGCGCCACACCCCTGTGCAAGCCACGACCCATGGTATCGTTAGTAAAGTAGGCGAAAACAACTTAGGCGGTAATGTGGTGGTGATTATCGGTCCAGGCGGCGCAGGACATTATTACGCTCACCTGCAAGAGTTCGGCGACATTGCGGTCAATGAATGGGTGGAAGTCGGCGATATTATTGGCTACGTGGGTGATAGCGGCAATGCTAAAGGTACACCGCCGCACGTGCACTATGGTATCTATATCCAAGGTCGCGCGGTCAATCCTTATCCCTTATTAGTAAAAGATTAGGGCGCTGTTAAATCAGGACACCTCTACTATAAAATTCAGCGGTCCGTCATTGATACTCATCACTTGCATATTTGCGCCAAACTGTCCCGTCGCCACTTTGGGATATTGAGTCTTGGCATAAGCGATCAGCTCTGCAAATAAAGACTCTGCCGCCTCAGGACTCATCGCGCCGCCAAAATCAGGGCGACGACCTTTGTCAGTTTTCGCCATCAAAGTAAACTGCGACACCAATAATAACCCACCGCCGACTTGCTGGACACTCAGATCAAGCTTGCCCGCCTTTTTAGGATCATTTTCGTTTTCAAAGATACGATAGGTCAGTATTTTATCGATCATGCGCTTGGCAGTCTGTAAGTCATCATCAGGACCAAGACCAATATAAGCCAATACTCCATGCTCAATTGCGCCAACGCTTTGACTATCGACCTCGACACTCGCCTGCCCTACTCGCTGAATAAGCGCTTTCATTGACCACTCCTTTATAGCTATTAATAGACGTTAGGCTGACTATGCAAAGATAACTTATGCACACACAGATAAAAGCGGATCATGATAAAATGAGGGTATTATCATGATTATTTTTAGCCGTTATTTTTAATTTATTGTTAGGTAGCTTTTATGACTCTATTTACCACCCTGCAACAGTTTGTGCCGCAGCAGCAATTAAGTGAGCTTGCCGGACGCTTGGCTGCTAGCCGTCATCCGCTAGTCAAACGCGCCTTTATTCGTAGCTTTGCCAAGGCTTACAATATCACATTAGAAGAGTATGAGCGTGATAGTCTCAACGCTTATGAGAGCTTTAATGACTTTTTTACCCGCGAGCTAAAAGACGATGCACGCGCTATCGATAGTACTGCAGGCGGTATCGTTAGTCCTGCTGATGGGATAATATCACAGCTTGGGCAAATCAAAGATCACAAAGTCCTGCAAGCCAAAGGCCGTGACTATGATATCGGTCAACTGCTGGCCAATAGCGCTGATGGTGATTATTTTGCAGATGGTAGCTTTGCAACGGTTTATCTTGCGCCCAGTAACTATCACCGCGTACACATGCCATTTTCGGGTACTTTAACGGCTACGCGCTACGTACCAGGTACGCTGTTTTCGGTCAACACGGTCACAGCGGCCAATATTCCTGATTTGTTTGCGCGCAACGAGCGTCTGGTTTGTATGTTTGATACTCAGTACGGTAAGGCCGCAGTAGTACTGGTTGGCGCTATGATTGTCGCAGGTATTGAGTCTGTCGCTACTGGTAAAATCACACGTACCGATACTATGCAAGAACAGCAGCATAATATGGAACTGGCTAAAGGCGATGAGCTTGGTCGTTTCTATCTTGGCTCAACCGCGATTGTCGTCTTGCCAAAAGCGGCAAAGGCGGATTGGCAAGAGAGCATGAAAGCCAATAGTTTTGTAAAAATGGGTCAATTACTGGGTGTCACGAAACCGTAATTTATCTCTAATATAATAAAAAATAAAAGCCTAGTTAAGCATAGATCGCAATGCTCAACTGGGCTTTTCTATGCCTAGCGTTTTTGTAAATTTACTTATCAATCAGCCATCCTTTCTGGGTCGCATAGTCAATATTGTGTGATAGCCATTTATGAATAGGAGCAAAGCTGTCTTGAATAAACGCATGCGCACCTGCGACTTGGCTACGTGTCACTCCAAGCTCACGCCACGTTTTGCCTTCAGTATTTAAGTTGAGCAAAAATGGCAGTAAGCGATCGACGACTTTAAGCAGCTGAGTCTCCGCGCTATTTCCAGTTTCTTGCTCCTCCCAAATCTTGCTTAGATCTGCTATAGCATTGCCGCGCTCACTTTGTAGACGGGCTATACCATCGCGCTCTTCAATATGTGCATCTTGACGCGTATCAGCATATAAAAAAGTATCGCCTGCATCAATCTCGCCCAAATCATGAATGAGCGCCATCTTCAGTAACTGCTCATGATTGACCTCTAACTCAAACAGCTCCGCTATCGACCAGCATGCCATGGCAAGATGCCAAGAATGTTCGGCTGAATTCTCGCGGCGATCGGTATTGGTTACATAACTGCGGCGATTGACGCGCTTTAGTGCATCTAACTCTAATAAGAAATGAGTGACATCTTCCATATCCTTTGGAGGATAACTGTCATTGGGCTGAGGGTTGTTTTTTGGACTAGAGATCTGGTTAGTAGGCATAGAGCTATGATGGCTGGCAGTCGCGGATTGATGAAAAGACATAAAAAACTCGTTGATTTGAAGCGTTGGTTTTGAGAAATAGTCACGTTACTGTTTAGGGATGCTGCTGTATGCTACGCGGCAGCATCGCATTTATCAATATCCTTCAAAGATATACTATAGAGCCGACTGCCTCATCACACCTGACCTTATTATTTAATCAAATTGCTAATGGTCTTAAAAGCAGGATCTTTACTACTGCGGCATAGCTCAAATAAAATCGTCTCAACCGTAGTAATCACGCCCCCTGCGCGGCGGATACGGCGAATGGCTTGTTTTTTATCATAAGGGAAACGCGAACCTACTGCATCGCCAATGATGACCGGCTGCATACCGTTATCTAGTAGATCAAGCGCGGTTTGCAAGACGCAAACATGAGTCTCAACTCCGCACAAGATAACGATGCTGCGATTTTGCTGCGCCAAATGGTGCCAAGAATCATCCGTATCACAAGCGCTAAAAGTCACCTTTTCAAAGCCTTTGGCATTACTGCCTTCTAGCACTTCAGTGATTTCAGGCAAGGTCTCGCCTAGTCCTTTTTTATATTGCTCATTGAGCATGATAGGGATATCGAGCGCTTGGAGACCTTTAATCAAAGTCACTATCTTTTTAGTGATCTTATCGTGATCTAAGATATGCGGGGTCAGGCGTTCTTGGACATCGATAATCATTGCTTGGGTATTTTCGCGGGCGATACGATAAGTGCGATCGGTAATCATGGTAGACATATTACACTCCTTGTACGACTGTAGTCGTGTACTACAGAATCCTATAATATTAATTTATGCTATCTCTTATTTAGTCATAGTTTAGCTAGGGCGTCAATGAGATAAGCTATCTTAATAAAAGAAAAAGGCCTTACCGTTCATGCAAAGCCTTTATTTTATTAGGGTTTGATTGATTTAGATCAGTCTCTAGCCTTATCTAAACACCATACCACCATCGGTAAGAATCGTTTGTCCGGTAATATAGTTGGCATCCTTCGATGCCAAAAATGAGACTAAGTTTGCGACATCTTCAGGCTGCTGAGGACGGCCGACCAAGATGCCCCCTGTAAATTCGTTCCAAGCTTGCTTTGGCGCGTAACCTTTGTGATCAACGAACGCTTGATCGATTCGCTCCCACATTGGTGTATCCGCGACTCCTGGGCAATAAGCGTTCACGCGAATGTCATACTCTGCTAATTCTTTTGCAGTGGCATAAGTAAAAGAGCGTACTGCAAACTTAGTAGCACAGTAGAGACTTAACATCTCATAAGACTCATGACCGGCAATACTACAAGCATTAATAATCTTGCCAACGCCCTCTTGCTGCTTCATTTGCTCCGCCGCCGCTTGCGTCCCAAAGATGACGCCTTTGACATTAATATTAAATAACTTATCTACCTCTTGTTCTTCAATTTCTAAAAAGGGCGCTACCGACTCGACACCGGCATTATTGACAAACACATCTATCCGACCAAACTTATCTACCGCCTGTTTGACTAGGTTAAACTGATCATCGCGATTTGCGACATCCCCTACTACCGCTGTCACCTCAAAACCGGTATCCTTAAGTGTCTGTTCTGCTTGTTTGAGATTGTCTTCATCAATATCATGCAATACGATTTTGAAACCATCCTCAGCCAAGCGTGTGGCAATACCGTTGCCTAAACCTGCTGCTGAACCGGTAATAACCGCGACCTTGCTCTCGGTTGATGTTTTATTCGCTGACATAATTGACTCCTTATTATTAGCATTTAGTCCTTAGAGCATAGCACTTCATAATCAACTAATATCGAAAAATCAACAATCTACACCAAAAAGCCCCCAATCGTTACAATTGGGGGCTCGGCATTTGGAGACTCAGTACTTAAGTATAAAGGGCTATCTGCCTATTAAAGAGCGCTAAATCTTAAACACGCTCAATAACGGTAGCGATACCTTGACCTAGACCGATACACATGGTCGCAAGGCCAATCTCAGTATCCATCTGCTCCATAGCGTTGAGCAAAGTCACGGTGATACGCGCGCCTGAACAACCAAGTGGATGACCTAAAGCGATCGCGCCACCATTGATGTTGATGATGTCTTGCTTATCTTCTAGACCCATAGACTTAATAACGGCCAAGCTTTGCGCAGCAAAAGCTTCGTTCAGCTCGATAGTTTGTATGTCTTCTAGGCTTAGGCCTGCGCGCTTTAGTGCTTTTTGTGATGCTGGTACAGGACCATAGCCCATGATAGCAGCGTCACAGCCAGCGATACCCATGCTACGAATACGAGCACGCGGCTTAAGACCTAAGTCTTTGGCTTTTTGCGCGCTCATCACTAGCATAGCGGATGCACCATCAGATAACGCTGATGAAGTGGCCGCTGTTACGCTACCTTTTGGATCAAATGCAGGACGTAGCTTTTGCATTTGCTCCATCGTCGCATCTGGACGAATCACTTCATCGACGGTGCATAACTGCAAGCGACCTTGTTCATCATGGCCTTCGATACCGATGATCTCATTATCGAAACGACCCTCAGTAGTCGCTGCCCAAGCGCGACGATGCGACTCTAGACCGAATGCATCTTGCTCTTCGCGGCTCACATTGTTCATGCGGCCCAGCATCTCGGCGGTCAGCCCCATCATGTTAGAGGCTTTGGCATAATGCTTAGAGGCAGCAGGGTTTAGATCGATGCCGTGCATCATACCGACGTGACCCATATGCTCAACGCCGCCAATGATAAAGGTATCACCTTGGCCGGTCATAATTTGCGCCGCTGCGGTGTGCAAAGCTTGCATCGATGAGCCGCATAGACGGTTGACGGTTTGGCCGCCGGTAGTCTTAGGGATATCAGCGAGTAGGCCGATATTGCGACCGATGTTCATGCCTTGCTCTAGGGTTTGGTTAACACAGCCCCAAATGATATCTTCGACATCATTGGTGTCGAAGTCATTACGCTCAACTAAAGCGCGCACCAGCTCAGCTGATAGGCTATCGGCACGCACATGACGGAACATACCGTTTTTGGTTCTTCCCATCGCTGAACGCACACCGTCGACGATGACTACGTCTGTTGGACTTAAAGTTGTCATACTGTATTCCTTTTCAATTTGTTGTCAGCGCCGTCATGCTTAGCTTGATAGATTATGAATCTCGAATAGTTAGCAAGCTTACGGCACTTATCCTAATAGGTTATCTATACACTGTGGTCTATCTGTTGTTAAGACTCAGTTATGCAACAGGGTAGAATCTCTCACCAGCCGCTGCCATATCGCGAATCTTTTGCGGCGCTTCATAAGCTTTGCCAAGGTGTGCATATTTTTCACACAGCGCTAAATAGTTATCTAGACCCAATTGATCAATGTAACGGCACGGGCCACCACGGAATGGTGGGAAACCAACACCCATAATCATAGCCATGTCGGCCTCAGCAGGGGTGCTGACGATATTATCTTCTAAGCAGCGTACCGTCTCATTACAGAAAGCTAGCATAGTACGGTCAATGATCGTTTGATCATCAAACTCTTGTTTGTCGCTGTCGGTGGTCGCTTCTAACAGCTTATAAGTGGCTTCATCAGCGACTTTTTTCGGCTTACCGCGCTTATCAGTTTCGTACTTATAGAAGCCTACGCCGTTCTTTTGACCGAGACGCTCATTCTCATATAGATGCTGGATAGCGCCTTTATAATCAGGGTTCATGCGATCTGGGAAACCTTGTGCCATAACTTCTGCACCGTGTACGCCCGTATCTAAACCGACGACATCGATGAGATAAGCCGGACCCATAGGCCAGCCGAATTTTTCCATGACTTTATCGACATGGGCAAAGTCCGCGCCTTGCTTAAGTAATAAGTCAAAAGCACCAAAGTATGGGAATAGGACACGGTTCACTAAGAAGCCTGGGCAGTCATTGACGACGACGGGCACTTTACCCATTTTAGTTGCGAGCGCAACCGTGGTGGCAATCGCTTCTTCAGAGGACTTCTCACCGCGGATCACTTCAACTAGCGGCATACGGTGTACTGGGTTAAAGAAATGCATACCAACGAAGTTCTCTGGGCGCTCAAGCACTTCTGCTAAATGCGTAATAGAGATCGTTGAAGTATTCGAAGCCAAAATCGCGTCTTCTTTGACTAAGCCTTCGACTTCTTTGAGTACCGCGTGCTTCACTTTTGGATTTTCTACGACCGCTTCGATAACGATATCAGTCTCGCTAAAGTCGCCATAGTTCAAGGTAGGACGGATACGGCTTAGAGTTTCACCCATTTTCGCTGGGGTCATCTTTTTGCGTTCGACCATTTTGCCAAGTAGTTTACTCGCTTCACCCATACCCAAATCTAATTGCTCAGATTTGATATCTTTCATGATGATCGGCAAGCCTTTACTAGCGGCTTGATACGCGATACCACCGCCCATGATACCCGCGCCTAGCACAGCGGCTTCATTGATTTCATGCGCTTGTTTGCTGTGTTTCTTAGCCAGCTTCTTAACCAGCTGATCATTTAAGAACAGACCGACTAAGCTCTCAGCTTGTGGCGTTTTGGCGGCTTTGGCAAAATAAGTGGCCTCAACTTCGATAGCTTTGTCACGTGGCAAATTGACGTGCTTTTCAATCGCTTCGATAGCGAGCGCTGGCGCTGGATACTGCTTAGGATTGGCTTTTGAGAAGATCATGCCTTTAGCGCTATTGAACGCCATGGCCTGCTCAAGCTGGTTTAATTTAACAGGATTGAGCTTCTCTTCACGTTTGGCTTGCCAATCAAGCTCGCCTGAGATACATTTTTTGACTAAATCAACAGCAGCGTTTTGCAAGTCATCAGCGGCAACAGTAGCGTCCACTAAGCCTAACTTTAGCGCCTCAAGTGGTTTTTTTGGCTTACCCGTCGCGATAAGCTCTAAAGCGTTATCAATACCGATGACGCGAGTACTACGCACCGTACCACCGAAACCTGGGAAAATACCGAGCTGCGTCTCTGGCAGACCGATGCTGGCTTTTTCGCTCATCACACGGTATTCACATACTAGAGTCATCTCACAGCCGCCGCCAAGTGCCGCGCCATTGATAGCCGCAACTTTCGGGAATGGTAAGTCTTCAAAGCGATTGAAGGTACCATTGACTTTGACGCCCCAGTCTTTGATTTCATCTTCTGGTTTTTGGAATGAAGCGACAAATTCTGTAATGTCGGCGCCGGCGATAAACACGCCTTTGCCTGAAGTGACGATAAGACCTTTGACATCGTCGGCTTGTTCTAAAGCACTCACCGCTTCGCCAAGCTGTTTATTGGTTTCCATGTCAAATTTATTGACGCTCTCACCTTCAGCATTAAAATGCATATTAGCAATGCCATCCTCTAGCATGCTCACGGTAATGCGATTTCCTTGATATACCATTTGAAACTCCTTGCTGGGTTATAAGATTTATAGGGCTATACAAGCTGATTGATACAATCAAAGCTTATTAAAAGGTTCATTATTTGAATGATTACATTTTTGAATTAAAGTTATCGTTGATAGCTATTAGTTGCTATCAGTGCCCTTTAGCCTGTATCGACAATCAGTTTAGGGATTATAACCGCGACTGTCACAAGCTAAAGCCGGACTCGTAAGTCACTCTTAAGTCTTTAAGAGACATTTACCTACTCTGCAAGATGCTTTATTTGTATAGCAGCACCCTCGAAGAGCCGGCTCTACAACTCATCGTTATTAAGCCTTTAAGGCTTATATTATAAAAACATATTAGCACTCTGAATGAAATCATCAATACGTAACCAAAGCTTAGCCAATCTTACTCGCGCGCAATACGGGCTAAGCGACTATACTTGCGCAGTCGCTATATAAGCCGCTGTCACTATCATGCTAAACTCATGCTAAACTAAGGCGATTTTCGCTTTTGTCTTTTTACTTAGTCATTGGTAGCTTTATGTCTCTCCCCTCCACTTCGCAATTCGTTCCTTTTGACTCCTTTGAGCAGCTCTCTTACTCGTTACGCACACAATTAGCCGCAGATATTGAAGCGCTATTTACTTACGCCAATTTGCCAAGTCCGCTCGGTGATGCTTGTCGCTATGTGATGACCGGCGAAGGCAAGCTGGTGCGGCCTTTATTAGTTGCCAGTGCTTTTGCTAGTGTTATCGCGAGTACTGATGATGTGACCTCAGTTACTGGACAAGCCGAAACGACAAGCGCCATAGCAGATAAACCAGCTGGCTTGGCGACTCTTTTGCGCCATGAAGCCCACTATGATATGTGCCGAAGAGCGGCATTAGCGGTGGAGCTGTTGCACACTTACTCTCTTGTACACGATGATTTGCCGTGTATGGATGATGATGAGCTGCGCCGTGGCCAGCCCACCGCTCATATCGTCTTTGATGAGGCGACCGCTTTGCTAGCAGGGGACGTGCTACAGACTTTAGCCTTTGAAATATTCAGCGCCGAGATACCCACCTTTGCGCCTTTTAATGAGGTGATAGCCAGTAAGCTTTTGGCCGTATTTACACCGCGAGCGCGGCGCATGGTGGCAGGGCAAATGCTCGATCTCAATGCCGAGGCGAGTACAGACATATCGCAAACG
>Ga0115011_10001356_pt1 | contig 17660 bp, 11 predicted proteins | sample TroAtlMetagenome_2_FD_88705 | JGI IMG/M metagenome (GOLD analysis project Ga0115011, IMG submission 88705) | Marine eukaryotic phytoplankton communities from Atlantic Ocean - Tropical Atlantic ANT8 Metagenome | ecosystem: Environmental > Aquatic > Marine > Oceanic | place: Tropical Atlantic...
GCCGCGCTGACGCAGTGACGGCCCCACCTGGGCGGCAATCCAGCGGTCGCGTTCGGTCAGGGGGCGGGCTTCACCGCGGCCGCCGGCGGCGAGGTTGCCGCGGGTCTCGCCCTTCTGCGGAATGCGTGCCAGGCAGTAGGGGACGGGTTCACCGTCGATCATCAGGATGCGCTTGTCGCCGTCGCTGATTTCCGGCAGATACCGCTGAGCCATGATCTGCTGCTGGCCGTGACGAGTCAGGGTTTCGATGATCACGCTGAGGTTGGTGTCGCCCTCGCGGATACGGAAAATCATCGAACCGCCCATTCCTTCCAGCGGTTTGAGAATCACGTCACGGTGCTCGGCGATAAAAGAGCGCAGAATATCAGCGCGTCGGCTGACGAGATTCGGTGGCGCGCATTGGGGGAACTGGGTGGCGAACAGCTTCTCGTTGCAGTCACGCAGGCTGGCGGGCCGGTTGACCACCATGACGCCGGCGCGCTCGGCGGCTTCGAGGATGTGGGTCGAATAGAGAAATTCGTCATCGAAGGGTGGATCCTTGCGCATCAGGATCACATCGAGATCGGCCAGGGGTGCCAGCGCGGGTTCGGCGAGATCGAACCAGTGCTCGGGGTCGGCATGCACGCGCAACTTGCGCATGCTGCCCATGGCCTGGCCATCGCTCAGATAGAGGTCCTGGGGCTCCATGTAGAACAGCTCCCAGCCGCGCTTCTGGGCGGCCAGAAGCATGGCCAGCGAGCTGTCTTTCTTGTAACTGATCGCATGGATGGGATCCATGACGATGCCAAGACGAATATGCATGGGAAGTCGATCCGCTGAGTGGGGCACAATGCGAAGGGAGTGTAACCTTGCGGGCGGTGAGGGGAAAGGTTGACTAATGCTGCGAGATGTCTCATATCTGATGCCCCGTGCGCGAAAAACGGATATACCGTGTAGCCAAATAGATTGGCCGTGGAAACTGTGATAAAAGTACGCGGAATAGGGAGAGAGTGGTTTGGCGCCGCCCTGTTGACGCCGACGCCGACGACTCACCATTAATAACAAGGGCTGGTCAAATGGAAGAAAATTTCGAAAGCCTGAAAGTCATGGTTATTGACGACAGCAAAACCATCCGCAGAACGGCAGAAACGTTGCTCAAGAAGGTCGGTTGCACGGTGATTACCGCAGTCGATGGTTTTGATGCGTTGGCCAAGATCGCCGACAACAATCCCGATATCATTTTCGTCGATATCATGATGCCCCGGCTCGATGGCTATCAGACCTGCGCCCTGATCAAGAACAACAGCGCCTTTCGCGGCACGCCGGTGATCATGCTCTCCAGCAAGGATGGCCTGTTCGACAAGGCCAAGGGACGAATCGTCGGCTCTGATCAGTATCTGACCAAGCCGTTCAGCAAGGAAGAACTGCTGGGAGCCATCCGCGCCCACGTTCCGCAATCAGATGATCTGGCAGGTGCCTCGGGGGCCTGAGCCTCCGCACCGTCAACCATACCGGGGGAGCCATATGGCCCGAATACTTGTAGTAGATGATTCGCCGACCGAGTTGTACAAGCTCACTGGCATGCTGGAAAAGCACGGCCACGAAGTCCTCAAGGCCGAAAACGGCGCTGACGGCGTCGCGCTGGCCCGCCAGGAAAAGCCCGATGCAGTGCTGATGGACATCGTCATGCCCGGCCTCAACGGCTTCCAGGCTACCCGGCAGTTGACCAAGGATGCCGAGACTGCGCATATTCCAGTGATCATCGTCACCACCAAGGATCAGGAAACCGACAAGGTCTGGGGCAAGCGTCAGGGTGCCAAGGACTATCTGACCAAGCCGGTTGAGGAAGCGACCCTGATCAAGACATTGAAGTCCGTGCTGGGAGCCTGAGGGCCCCCCGCACATGCCGCATAACAACGAGAACAGGCACGGCATGTCAGAATCCATTCATCCATTTGATCTTCTCAGGCAGCTCGCACAGCAGTGCCGCAGTCAGGCCATCGGCTTGCCGGCGCAGGATGTGGTCAGCGAGACCTGGAGCGGTGTCGGTTTCCGGCTCGCCGGACAGCCCATGGTGGCTGCCATGGGCGAGGTCGCTGAAATTCTGCACGAGCCCCGCTATACCGCACTACCCAGGGTCAAGAGCTGGGTGCGCGGCGTGGCCAACGTGCGCGGTCGTCTGTTGCCCATCATCGATCTGAGCCGGTTCTTCGGCGCCACCGTGAATGCGCCGCGCAAGCAGCGCCGCGTGCTGGTGCTTGACCGCGATGACCTGTTTGTCGGTCTGCTGGTCGATGAACTGCTTGGCATGCAGCACTTTCCGGTTACCAGCTTCACCACCGAACTACCCACTATCGAGCAGGGATTCCGCCCTTTCGTGGTGGGAGCCTATGTCCAGGAACAGGTTTCCCTGGTGTTCAATTTTCGGGCATTGGCGCGCGATCAGGCGTTTCTCGACGTAGCGATTTGATCAGGGGGCGACCGGATTTCCGGTAACGCGACAGACAAAAGCAACAACAAGAACCATGCGGTAGGCCAGGTAGGGGCCAGATGATGAAAAAGTTCGATACTCAGATTTTCTCCGCCATGCGAAGCAATCGCACGATCACCGGCCTGTTCGCGGCGCTGGTTCTTTCGCTGCTGCTGCTGTTCGTCAACTTCCTGTATCTCAACATCCAGAGCGGCTACGACACCGAATACATCGGTCACGCCGGCGAGCTCCGGGTACTTTCCCAGGAGATTTCCAAGTCGGCCAGTGAAGCGGCCACCGGCACGCCCGCCGCATTCGGGCTGCTGCTGGACGCACGTAACGACTTCCAGCGCCGCTGGGACTATCTGACCCTGGGGCGTTCCGAGACAGGCCTGCCCGCGGCACCCGCCAGCCTGGGCGATCAGGTGGCACAGGTGCAGTCGAACTGGGACCGGGTGCGGACCAACGCCGACGAGATTCTCGCCAGCCAGGCCACGGTGCTCTCGCTGAATGAGGTGGCGCTGACCCTGTCCGACACCATTCCCCAGCTGCAGGTGGAATACGAGGAGGTCGTGGACCTGCTGATTGCCAACCAGGCATCCGCCGACCAGGTAGCGGTCGCCCAGCGCCAGTCGCTGCTCGGTGAGCGGATTCTGAACTCGGTAAACCGCGTACTCGCCGGTGAAGAGGATGCGGTCATGGCGGCCGACAGCTTCGGCCGCGACGCCAGTCTCTTCGGTCGGGTGCTGCTGGGCATGCTCGAGGGCAACGCCACCATGGGGATCACCCAGGTAACCGATCCCGAGGTTGTCGTCCGTCTGAACGAGATTGCTGATCTGTTCCGCTTCGTGTCGGACTCGGTGGACGAGATTCTGCTGACCTCTCCCGAACTCTATCAGGTGAGTCTGGCAGCCAATCAGATCTTCGCCGATTCGCAACTGCTGCTCGACAACGTATCTGACCTGACCCTGGGCTTCCAGGCGCGCAGTGACGCCCGCTGGATCAATACCCTGCTGGGCTACGCCATGGGTATCGTGGCGCTGGCCTGTATTCTGCTGATCGGCATGCAGATGACCCGCGAGACGCGTCGTCGCCTGGCCGAAACCGCGGAAAAGAACGACAAGAACCAGGCGGCGATTCTGCGTCTGCTCGACGAGATCGCCGACCTCGCCGACGGTGACCTGACGGCCGAGGCCACGGTGAGTGAAGACTTCACCGGTGCCATCGCCGATTCGATCAACTACACCATCGACCAGCTGCGCGCTCTGGTAGGCACGATCAACGATACGGCGCAGCAGGTATCGGCCGCCGCCCAGGAAACCCAGGGTACGGCCATGCATCTGGCCGAGGCCTCCGAGCACCAGGCGCAGGAAATTGCCGGCGCCTCTGCCGCGGTGAACGAGATGGCTGTGTCGATTGACCAGGTATCGGCCAACGCCGCCGAGTCCTCGGCGGTAGCAGAACGTTCGGTAGCCATCGCCAACAAGGGTAACGAGGTGGTGCAGAACACCATCACGGGCATGGATACCATTCGCGAGCAGATCCAGGACACCTCCAAGCGGATCAAGCGTCTGGGTGAATCATCCCAGGAGATCGGTGACATCGTGAGCCTGATCAACGACATTGCCGACCAGACCAACATTCTGGCCCTGAACGCGGCGATCCAGGCCTCCATGGCCGGTGATGCCGGCCGCGGCTTCGCGGTGGTAGCCGACGAAGTACAGCGCCTGGCAGAACGTTCTTCGGCAGCGACCAAGCAGATCGAGGCGCTGGTGAAGACCATTCAGACCGACACCAACGAGGCGGTTATCTCCATGGAGCAGACCACCTCGGAGGTAGTGCGCGGGGCCCGTCTGGCCCAGGACGCGGGTGTGGCCCTGGAGGAGATCGAGAAGGTATCCACCAGCCTGGCAGCCCTGATTCAGAACATCTCCAACGCGGCACGCCAGCAGGCCTCCTCTGCAGGTCACATTTCCAACACGATGAACGTGATCCAGGAAATTACCTCGCAGACCTCGGCTGGTACCACGGCAACGGCACGCAGCATTGGCGATCTTGCTGCCCAGGCCGAGTCGATGCGTCAATCGGTCGATGGCTTCACGCTGCCACAGCAACTTTGAGACGGGTGCGCGGGTAGCCTGGCGGCTATCTGCACTTGGCGATGGGCAAGGGAAACACAGTGCAGAAAACCCCGAACTGGTCACTACAGCAACTGCCGGAGATGGACATGCAACAATTCCATCAATGGCAGGCTCTGCTCGAGGCGCGGACCGGTGTCTGCGTCACGGATCAGCGCCGCGTGTTCCTGCAGACCAGCCTGGCGACGCGCATGCGCGAGCTGCAGATCGAGGACTACCAGAGCTACTACGAGTACGTGACCCAGGGCCCGGCTGGCGCCATCGAGTGGTCGGCACTGATCGACCATCTGACCGTGCGCGAGACCAGTTTCATGCGGCACCGGCCCTCGTTCGACTGTGTACAGCACCATCTGCAGGGTCTGCTGGCCAGGCGCCAGGCCGACCAGCCGCTACAACTGTGGAGCCTGGGCTGCGCCAGTGGCGAAGAGGCCTATTCGCTGGCTCTGATCACTGAACAATGCCTGGCCAGCGCAGCCGGGGAAACGCCGGATTACGCCCTCTGGGCCACCGACATCAGCTTGAAGGCACTGGAACAGGCGCGTGTTGCGCGTTATGCGACCAACCGCCTGGGTGGGCTGACCGAAGCCGAGAAATCCCGCTGGATGCGGCCGGTCGAGGGCGGCAAGCTGGAAATCGTCCCGACACTGCGAGACCGAATCTGCTTTACCAGGCTTAACATCCTGGAACTGGCCCAGGCTCCCATACGGGATCTGGATATCATCTTTTGCCAGAACCTGCTCATCTACTTCCGACGTTGGCGCCGCCGCGACCTGCTTAACCTGCTGGCCAAGAGACTGGCCCCGGGCGGCATGCTGATCATCGGACTGGGTGAAATTGTGGACTGGAACAATCCTCTGCTCGAGCCTGTACCCGATGACCGGGTGCAGGCTTATGTGCGGCGGGATACTCACGAAAGTCTGGAGTGACTATGGGTGATCGGCATGATTATGTCGCCCTCGACTGGGTAAAAGGGGAGATTTCCGAGACGCTGAATCAGGCGCGTCAGGCCCTTGAAGCCTTTGTCGAGAATCCCGGGGATTCAACCCGGTTGCGTTTCTGCCTGACCTATATTCACCAGGTTCACGGCACACTTCAGATGGTCGAATTCTACGGCGCGGCTCTGCTCGCCGAGGAAATGGAGAAGCTTGCCCAGGCGTTGATGCACGGAGCCACCAGCCGTGAGAGCGAAGGCCTCGACGTGTTGATGCAGGCCATACTGCAACTGCCCACCTATCTTGACCGTGTCCAGTCCGGCCGTCGTGATCTGCCGCTGGTGCTCTTGCCGCTGCTCAACGACATGCGTACCGCCCGCGGTGAAAACCTGCTGTCCGAGAACGCCCTGTTTACCCCGGACGTTGATACCGGCAGTCCCTCGGAGGGCGCCGAGCGCACCGGCAACCTGGGCGACGAAGACACCGTCAGGCAGCTGCGCAAGCTGCGCCAGGCAATGCAGATTGCCCATGCGGGCATCATTCGCAATCAGAATATCGAGACCAACGCGCGTCAGCTCGGCAAGGTGTTCGCCCGCCTGCAGGCGCTGTGTCAGGGATCGGCCCACGCGGACCTGTGGGCCGCCTACGCCGGCGTGGTAGAGGGTGTGGAGCACGGTGTCATCGACGCAGGGGCTGCCATCAAGCAGCTGCTGCGTCAGGCTGACCGGGAAATCCGTCATCTGCTCGATCAGGGCGGCGCGGCACTGGACACCCCTCCGGCACCGGAATTGTTGCGCAACCTGCTGTTCTATGTGGCCAAGAGTCCTGGCGGCAGTCCGCGTCTTGACGCGCTCAAGCAGCGCTATCAGCTCAAGGCACTGCTTACCGATGACGACATCGCCAATCAGGCCACCGGCTCGCGCCTGGTCGGTCCGGACCGCAGTGCCATGCAGTCGGTGGTTGAAGCGCTCGGCGAGGAATTGCTGCTGGTCAAGGATCAGCTTGATCTGTTCGTGCGCGGCGATCGTGCTCGCACCGAGGAACTGGCGGCGCTCGTTCCCGCCATGAAGCAGATTGCCGACACCCTGGCCATGCTGGGTCTGGGCCAGCCACGGCGGGTACTGCAGGAACAGACCGAGCTGGTACGCCAGCTCGCCGCCGGTGAGTCGGTGATCGACGATGCCTCGCTGATGGATGTGGCGGGGGGCCTGCTGTACGTGGAGGCCAGCCTGCACGGCATTCTCGGCATGGAGCGCGAGCGCAGTGAGTCTGCCGGTGACGGGCAGCGCAGCGACATGCAGCGCCTGGCCGCAGCCCAGGATATGGTGCTGGTGCATCGCCAGGTGGTACAGGAAGCGCGCAATGCGCTGGAAGAAAGCCGCGAAGCGATCAACGCCTTCATCATCGGGCAATGGGATCATGCTCTGCTGGAGCCCGTCGACGATCTGCTCAACAGCGTGCGCGGCGGTCTGGATATGCTGCCACTGACGCAGTGCGCAGCGATCATCGGCAATTGCCGGCGTTATGTTGTCGAGCAGCTGCTCACTCCCAGAAAGGTACCTGCCTGGCCCGAACTGGATGCCCTGGCAGACGTGATTACCAGCGTCGACTATTACCTGGAACGCCTGGCCGAAGACGACACCGAGCGGGGCGACAGCATTCTCGCCGTGGCTGCCGAGCGCCTGGTGGAGCTCAAGTACGGCCTGGGCGCCGAACACGCCGGCGCGGTAATCGAGCCGAGTGACACGGCAGAGCAGAGTGCCGCCGAGCACGACGTACAGGCGCCGGCGGTCGAGGACGAGGCTGCAATCGCCGAACCGGCCGCCCCGGAATCGTCCGAAACGGTCGAGACCGAACAGCAGATGCAGGATCTGCCGCCGGCACTGGAAGAGATCGAAACCAGCGCCCCCGAGATGCCTCCCACTGCGGAAGCACCCGAAGCGCCCTCTGTATCCGCCGCCCCGGAACAGGCAGCGGTCGAGGAAGACGAGGACTTCGATGAGGAACTGATCGAGATCTTTGTCGAAGAGGCGGGCGAAGTACTGGAAACCCTGACCGAATATACCCCGGTCTGGCAGGCCAACAATGATGATCACAAGGCCCGGGCCGAGGTGCGCCGCGCCTTCCATACGCTCAAGGGCAGTGGCCGCATGGTCAAGGCCGGCATCATGGCGGAGCTCGCCTGGTCGGTGGAAAACATGCTCAACCGGGTCATAGATCGCAGCATTGATCTGACCCCGGCCGTTTTTGATGTGGTCAATGCGGTGCGGGCACTCATGCCGCAACTGGTCGAGGATTTCTCGCAGAGCAGGCAGCAGGCCCTTCCCGAGGTCGCGCGCCTGGCAGCGGTAGCCGATGCGCTGGCCCGCGGCGAGTCCGCTGAAGATGCGATTCTGGAGGAGCCCCCGCAAAGCGAGGCGGCTCAGCCCGCCGACGACGATAGCGAGCCAGCCCCCGAGGCTGACGAGGAAGCGGCGGTCGAAGACACCGGGCTTGCCGACCTCCCGGTCGCTGAGGTTGAGCTCGAGATCCAGCCTGAAAGCGAGCTTGAGCCTGAAGCCGAAATCGCCGACGAAGACGAGACTGCAGAAGAGGGCGAAGACGGGGACCAAAGCCAGCCTGTGCAGGCGTTCGAGATCGAGCCGACAGCCAGCGACGAGATGCCGGATGTCGAGGAACCCGAAGAGCCGCCAGCGCTCGAGGAAATCGTCTATACACCCTTGCCGGAAACCCCGGACGAACCCGCCGAGCCCGAGACGGCCGAACCCGAGGAGCCAGCAACGGCGGATCTGCAGGAGGTCGCGCTCGAGCACGGTCTGGATCCGATGCTGCTGGAGATCTTTCATAACGAAACCCAGTCGCACATCGAACAGATCAACGCCTATGTCGCCCAGTGCGAACAGGGCCTGCCGCGCCCGGTCAGCGACGCTCTGCAGCGTGCTTTGCATACGCTCAAGGGCAGTGCGCACATGGCGGGCATCCAGCCGATCGCCGTGCTCGCCACGCCACTGGAAAAGCTGGCGAAGGACTTCAAGGCCAACCTGATTCCTGCCGACCGCGGTTTCGTCGATTTGCTGATCGACGCGGTCCAGCTGTTCGAAGCGGGTGTGGCGCAGCTGGACAGCACGCCGGAGCGGCCGCTGGAAGGCTCGGATGCCTTCATCGAGCGCCTGGATCTGGTCTGGCAGCAAGGGCTTGCGGCCCGCGACAGCAGTCGCGCCGATCTTGACCAGGGTCAGGCCAATGCCGGTCTGCTGTCTATATTCCTCACCGAGGGTATCGACCAACTGCTGGACGTGACGGACGCCCTGGCCGAATGGAAGGCAGGTGAAGGACCGTCCATCGACAGCCGTGAGCTGTGCCAGAGTCTGCGCGCACTGGGCGAGGTTGCCGCTGATGTCGATCTGGCGGTGATCGAGGCCCTGTGTCAGCAACTGGAAGACATGCACGAAGCCCTGATGACCGGGCGCATCGAACTGGGCGAGGCGGAAGTCGCTGCCCTGATGGCGGGCCACGAGCGACTGATCGGCATGATGGATCAGGTCGCCGCCCATCAGCACATTCCGCCAGCAACCGAAGAAATGGCCGCGCTGCGGGCCCTGCTGCCCGGCGCGCCCGAACCTGCGATCCCCCCTGCTGCCCCGGCCGCTGCTGCTGTTGCAGCACCGGCCGCCTCGGGTGCGTTCTGGAACCCGCAGGACGCGGGGACCGACGCCGAGCTTGTGGATATCTTCCTCGAAGAAGCCCAGGAGATCATCGACAGCGCCTCGGCCAGTCTGCAGGAATGGATTGCCGATCCGGCCAACACCCTGGCGGTGGAATCGCTGCAGCGCGACCTGCACACCCTCAAGGGTGGCGCGCGCATGGCCGAGATCCCGCCGATCGGCGATCTGGCCCACGAGCTGGAGTTCCTCTACGAGGGGCTTGGCAACCAGCGCTATCAGCCCAGTAGCGGCCTCAATGATCTCCTGCATGCCTGCCACGATGGATTGGCAGTGATGGTCGAGGGCGTCATGGCCGGGCGACCGATCAGTGACGGCTCGGACCTGATTGCCGCCATCAAGGGATATCGTGCCCACCCCGATCGTCCGCCGCAGCTGCCTGGGCAGCTCGAGACCACACCGCCGGTAGCGGACCTGCCGAGTCAGACCGAGCCGCAAGTGCCGGCCGAGATGGCCGCGGACGATCCCCTGCTGGGCATGTTCCTGGAAGAGGCGCGCGAGCTCATGGCGCCCTGCCGCGAGCTGCTCGAGCGCATCGAAACCGATCCAGGCGCAGCCGATGAGCTGACGCGTCGCGTACAGGCACTCAAGGGCAGCGCCCGGATGGCCGACCAGAGCGATCTGGCCGAACAAAGCCGCACGCTGGAGACCGATCTGCAGTCCGGTGCTGTTTCCAGGCAAGAGCTGGGTGCCCGATTCGAGCGCTTGCATGCCTCGCTGGACGCCCTGGGCGGCGGAGTCGAAGCCGGCCCGGCCGACTGGTCGATGCCGGTCATGGCGCCGCCCGAGCCTGTAGCCGTGCCGGTCGCCAGCCCGCAGGAGCAGCCCGCGCCACCCGCCGCACCACGCCAGACGCTGGCAGCGGTCAAGAGCATCCTGCAGCAGGCCATGGCCGCCGGCGACACTGGTGATGACCAGAGCGCGCGCATCAGTGGTCAGGAAACCGTCAAGGTCTCGGCCAAGCTGCTCGAAGAGCTGGTCAACCTGGCCGGTGAGACTTCCATTTTCCGTGGCCGGATCGAGCAGCAGGTCAACGATCTGGCGCATACCCTGCATGACGTCGACAGCACCATCGAGCGGGTCCGTGATCAGCTGCGCCGCCTGGACATGGAAACCCAGGCCCAGATTCTGTCGCGCCACCAGGAGGAGATCGAGCAGGGCTACGAAGACTTCGACCCGCTGGAAATGGACCGTTATTCCCAGTTGCAGCAGTTGTCCCGTTCGCTATTCGAATCGGCGTCCGACTTGCTCGACCTGAAGGAAACCCTGGCGGCCAAGAGCCGTGATGCCGAAACCCTGCTGTTGCAGCAGGCGCGGGTCAATACCGAACTGCAGGAGGGCCTCATGCGCACCCGCATGGTGCCCTTCGAACGACTCTTGCCGCGCTTGCGCCGCGTGGTCCGCCAGGTTGCCGGCGAGATAGGCAAGCAGGTCAGTCTGGATATCGGCAGTGCCGAGGGCGAGATGGACCGTAGTGTGCTCGAGCGCATGATCGGCCCGCTGGAGCACATGCTGCGCAACGCGGTCGACCACGGTATCGAACTGCCCGAGGTGCGGCAGGCCAACGGCAAGCCCGAGGAAGGTCGCATCACTCTGGACCTGCAGCGCCAGGGTGGCGAAATCGTGCTGTTGCTGTCTGACGACGGCGCCGGCATCAACCTCGACGCCGTGCGCCGCAAGGCGATCGAGCGTGGCCTGATGGATGCCGATGCGGAACTGACCGACCAGGAGGTATTGCAGTTCATCCTCGAGGCCGGCTTCTCCACCGCCGACAAGATCACCCAGATCTCCGGCCGTGGTGTGGGCATGGACGTGGTCAATTCCGAGGTCAAGCAGCTCGGCGGCAGCATGAGTCTGGATACCTCGCCGGGCAAGGGCAGTACCTTCACCATCCGCCTGCCGTTCACCGTATCGGTCAACCGTGCGCTGATGGTCTATTCCGGTGATGATCTGTATGCCATCCCGCTCAATACCATCGAAGGTATCGTGCGCGTGTCCGGCTACGAGCTCGAGGCCTACTATTCGCCCGATGCGCCGCCATTCGAATATGCCGGCAAACGCTATGACCTGCGCTACCTCGGCGACCTGCTGGTCACCGGTCAGCAGCCGCGGCTTACCGGCCACAGCCTGCCGCTGCCGGTGATTCTGGTGCGCGGTGCCGAGCACACGGTGGCGGTGCAGGTCGACGCGCTGGCCGGCTCACGCGAGATCGTGGTGAAGAGCATGGGCAAGCAGTTCGCGGTCGTGCCGGGTATCTCCGGGGCCACCATCCTGGGTGACGGTCGAGTGGTGGTGATTCTTGATCTGCTCGCGATCATCCGTGCCCAGTTGGCGCTGCAATCCCAGCAACGCATCGCAGCCGAGCGCGCCCAGAGTGTTGCCGAGAAGCAGGATGAGCGCGCTACGCTGGTCATGGTGGTCGACGATTCGATCACGGTGCGCAAGGTGACTACCCGCCTGCTCGAACGCCACGGTATGGAAGTGGTGACGGCCAAGGACGGAATCGAAGCCATGGCGCGCCTGCAGGATATTCATCCGGACATCATGCTGCTGGACATCGAAATGCCGCGCATGGACGGCTTTGAGGTGGCGACCCTGGTACGCCACGACGAACGCCTCAAGGACCTGCCGATCGTGATGATCACCTCGCGTACCGGTGAGAAACACCGCGAGCGTGCGCGTTCGATCGGGGTCAATGACTACCTTGGCAAGCCTTATCAGGAGAGCCAGCTTCTCGAAGCCATCGGCAAGCTGGTTCAGGTTCGTGATTGAGCCGGCAGCGCCTGCTATCGCGCTGCTGGCAGGCAGGATGCAGAAGCGACAGTTGCTGCAGGAGGTGCTGGAGGGTTTCGGCTACCGGGTGATCTTCGCCGGCGAGCCCGACAGACTCGATTGTGCAGGCCTTGAGGCGATCAATGCCGATGCCTGGTTGCTCGAGCTGGCGGACGAATCGGAACTGGCCGACTGGTTGCTGGAGCACAGTCCGGTGCCGGTGCTGCTCGGGGCGGGGGAAATACCCCATCACGAGAGTGAGGACTATCCGCGCTGGAAACGACGCCTGTTGGGCAAGCTGTTGCCGATCCTCGGGCCGCCACCCGAGCCCAGTCAGGGTGAGCCCACGGCAACGGCAACGGCAACGGCACCGGCCAGGCTGCCCCCTGCACGCTGTGTCTGGCTGCTGGCGGCCTCCCTGGGTGGTCCGGCAGCGGTCAAGCGCTTCCTGGATCGGCTACCGGCCAATCTGCCCGTGGCCTTTGTCTACGCGCAACACATCGATGCCGGCTTCGAGTCGCAGTTGCCGATGATTCTCGGCCGGCAGAATGCCTGGCGGGTGATCAACTGCGTCAGCGGTGCGCACCTGCACGAAGGTGAGGTGCTGGTGGCGCCGATCAAGCGCAGCCTCGGATTTGCCCCGGAAGGCCAGATCCGTCTCAGCGATACACCCTGGCCGGGACCCTACCAGCCTTCGATCGAAACGCTGCTGGACGCGGTGGCCGGCAGTTTTGCTCCGGCCTGCGGCGCAATCATATTCAGCGGCATGGGGGAGGATGGCGTGCAGGCCTGCGGCCGGCTGCGGGACAAGGGCATCCAGGTATGGACCCAGGACGCGGCGAGTGCTGCCTGCGCGGTGATGCCCCAGGCGGTGATCGATGCCGGTTACAGTAGCCGCCAGGGCTCCCCGGAAACACTGGCCGACGCACTGCGTTACTGGCTGGCACAAGAATGGCCGGTGGCCCTCTAGGGCCGGCACATCAGAACACGAGAGGAAGCGCTATGAGCGACGCACTGGATAGCCTGAATGGACTGATTGTTCCGCTGGCGGAGCACGCCCTGTTGTTGCCCAACGTGGCGGTAGCGGAGCTGGTAGGGTTTCGTCTCAGTCGTGAGCCCGGCAATGCGCCGCCCTGGTTTCTCGGCTGGATGCTCTGGCGTGACCAGCAGGTGCCGGTGGTCGATCCCCTGGCCCTGCTCGGCGAGCTGCCGGACGAGACGGGCAGGCAGCCGCGAACCTTGATCCTCAATGCGATCGGTGAGCGGCCCGGCGTGCATTTCATTGCCCTGCGGATCTGGAGCATTCCGCGCTCGCGCAAGATCACCCGTGGCGATATCAGTACCGCGCCGGGCACACTGCCCTATGTCTTGCAGACCGTGAAGCTGGGGGAGGAAGGCCAGAGCCTGTGCATCCCCGACCTGCGCGGCATCGAGCAGACGCTGGACACGGCAGGCCTGCTCAGGGCCTGATCAGGGAGCGCGCCTGGCCGCGAAGGACCAGGCGCGATTCAGACCGGAAAGCTCAATCGCGCCTCGGTGCCGCCGCCGCTGCGGTTGAGCAGTTGCACCGTCGCGCCGTGACTCTCGGCAATTCGCTTGACGATGGCCAGCCCCAATCCCGTGCCCTTGGTAGTGCGCGCCCGGTCACCGCGGGTGAAGGGGGTAAAAAGCGCTTCGCATTCGGTCGGGTCGATGCCCGGCCCGCGATCCAGGATCGACACCACCAGATAAGGCTGCGCGGCGGCGCGGGTCACATAGGTACAGACCTCGATGCCCGAGCCGCCATGGTGCAGGGCGTTGTCAATCAGGTTGCCGATCACCCGCTTCATCGACAGGCGGCGCAGGTGGATCTGCGGCACCGCTTCCAGACACAGCCGCACGCGTTCTTCCCGGTATTCAGCGGGGCGACCACTTCACGGATGATGTCGTTGATGTCCTCAGGCTCGGTCGCTTCCGTGCTGCCATCACGCATGAACGACATGAACTGGTCGAGAATGGCGTCCATGTCCTCGATATCGCGGATCATGCCCTCGGTCAGATCCGGCTCGGCGCTGGACAGCAGCTCGGTGGACAGCCGCATGCGGGTCAGCGGGGTGCGCAGATCGTGGGATACCCCTGCCAACAGCATGGCACGATCGCGGTTGGCTTCCTCGACGTCGTAGGCCATCTGGTTGAATGCCCGATAGACCTCGGCGATCTCGGCCGGGCAATTCGTGTCCAGCAGGCGGACACTCTGGCCCTTGCCGATGCGCCGGGCGGCACGCTCGAGGGTTTTCAGCGGGTGGTTGAGCTGGCGCACGAACACCCACGCCGCTGCGGTAGAAAGCACACCGATAAGCCCCAGCCAGAGCACCACCATCCAGATGCGCTGGCCCCGCAGGGGGTGGGCATAGAGCGGCACCTGCAGCCAGCTGTCACCGTAGCTGGGTTGATGGACCCAGAGCAGGGGCTCATCCTGGATGCGCACCCGGACCTGGGTCATGTCGCCCAGCTCCTGGCGCAGCTGATTGGTGAAGATACCGGAGTAGGGCCAATGGACCTCACCCCGCGGCACCACTGCCGAGGGCACCAGGCGTAGGCCGGTGACCTGCTCAATATCAGCACGTGCCGCCGGATCACTGGCCCAGTAGGAGGTCACTAGCATGGCAGTGCCGTGACTGTACTGGCGGTCGACCAACAGGTCCTCGTTGGCCAGCAGATACAGCATGGTCAGGATTTTCGAGAACAGCGTTACCAGCAGTACCAGGGTGATCGTGCGGGCAAAGAAACTGCGTGGCAGTAATGGATGCCAGCCCGGACCCCCTTTCACGAAGGCTTGCCGTCCGGAACAAAGACGTAGCCCACACCCCAGACGGTCTGGATGTAGCGTGGCTTGGAGGGATCGGGTTCAAGCATGCGGCGCAGGCGCGAGATCTGCACGTCGATCGAGCGCTCCAGGGCGTCCCACTCACGGCCACGGGCCAGTTGCATCAGCTTGTCGCGGGTCAGCGGCTCGCGCGGGTGTTGCACCAGGGCCTTGAGGACCGCGAATTCACCGGTGGTCAGCATGTGGACTTCTTCGCCACGGCGCAGCTCGCGGGTCGCCAGGCTGAGCACGAACTCGCCAAAACTGACCTCTTCGTCTTCGCCGCCGGGGGCACCCGGCACCTGAGGCGCCTGGCGACGCAGGACCGCCTTGATGCGGGCAACCAGCTCACGGGGATTGAAGGGTTTGGGCAGATAGTCATCGGCGCCCTGTTCCAGCCCGAGAATCCGGCTGGCTTCGTCGCCCTTGGCCGTGAGCATGATGATCGGCGTCTTGTTCTCCTGGTCGCGCAGGCGCTTGCAGGCAGTCAGGCCATCTTCGCCGGGGAGCATGAGGTCGAGCACAATGAGGGAGTAGAGCTCGCGGGCGAGCAGACGGTCCATCTGTTCGGTGTTCTCGACGGCCCGCACGCGATAGCCCTGTTCAGTCAGGAAGCGTTCGAGCAGACGGCGCAGACGCACGTCGTCGTCAACAATCAGGATCTTTTCACCTTCACTGGTCATACCGGCTCCACCCTTGGTCTGTTCGTGGCTATTGTGTCTGAACCCGTGTGGTCGCGGGTTCAGGCATTGTTACAAGAGGTTTCTTTTGTACAAGTTTTTCCCTTGCACCTTACCCCCGGTCTCCGTGGCGGATTCGCCACCCGGGTGACTCTCTCGGTTATACTGCGCGGCTTGTAAAACTGACCCGGAAAACTCGCCCATGGAATCTATCGCCTCGCGCATCGCCACCGAGCTGGCTGTCCGACCCGAGCAGGTCGATGCGACCGTGAGACTGCTGGATGAAGGTGCCAGCGTGCCGTTCATCGCCCGTTATCGCAAGGAAGTGACCGGTAGTCTGGATGATACACAACTGCGTTATCTGGAGGAGCGTCTGCGCTATCTGCGCGAGCTCGAGGATCGCCGCGCCACCATTCTTGCCAGTATCGACGAGCAGGGCAAGCTCAGTCCGGAGCTCGAGCGCGATATTCGCGGCGCAGACAGCAAGACGCGCCTGGAGGACCTGTATCTGCCCTACAAGCCCAAGCGCCGGACCAAGGGCCAGATCGCCCTGGAAGCGGGCCTTGGGCCGTTGGCAGAGGCGCTGTACGCAGACCCTTCACAGGTCCCCGAGCAGGAGGCCGCTGCCTATGTGGATGCCGACAAGGGCGTGGCCGACGTGAAGGCTGCCCTCGATGGCGCCAAGTACATCCTCATGGAGCGCTTCAGCGAACAGGCCAGCCTGCTGGAACGACTGCGCGGGGCGCTGCGCCAGGATGGCAAGGTGGTGTCGAAGCTGGTGCCGGGCAAGGAGGAAGAAGGGGCCAAATTCCGGGATTATTTCGAGTATGCCGAGGATCTGCGCAAGGTTCCTTCACACCGGGCACTGGCTATCCTGCGCGGGCGCAATGAAGGCATCCTGAGCATTGCCCTGGAGCTGGGTGACCCGGAGCGGCCGGCCAGCGCGCCGCATCCCTGCGAAGGCATTATTGCCCAGGCGGTGGAGATTCGCGACCAGGGACGCCCCGGCGATCGCTGGTTGGCGGAAGTGGTGCGCTGGACCTGGCGGGTGAAGCTGCTCGGCCAGCTGGAAACCGAACTGCTCGGTGATCTGCGCGAAAGCGCCGAGGACGAAGCCATTCGCGTGTTTGCCAGCAACCTCAAGGATCTGCTGCTTTCGGCTCCAGCCGGCCCGCGGGTGACCCTGGCGCTGGATCCGGGCCTGCGTACCGGGGTCAAGGTGGTGGTGGTGGATGCGACCGGCAAGCTGGTCGATTACACCACCATCTTCCCCCATGCGCCGCGCAATCAATGGCAGGAGTCCCTGGCCGTATTGGCAGCCTTGTGTAAAAAACACAGCGTGACCCTGCTGGCCATCGGTAATGGCACTGCCTCGCGGGAAAGCGACAAGCTGGCGGGCGAGCTGATCAAGCTCTGCCCGCAACTGCCCATGCAGAAGATCATGGTCTCGGAGGCCGGCGCTTCGGTGTACTCGGCTTCCGAACTGGCTGCCAAGGAATTCCCGGATCTGGATGTGACCTATCGCGGCGCGGTCTCGATCGGTCGGCGTCTGCAGGATCCCCTGGCCGAGCTGGTCAAGATCGAGCCCAAGGCCATCGGGGTCGGCCAGTACCAGCATGACGTGTCCCAGGTAAAACTGGCACGCAGCCTGAACGCGGTGGTCGAAGACTGCGTGAACGCAGTCGGGGTCGACCTCAACACCGCATCGGCGCCGCTGCTGACACGGGTGTCCGGGCTGAATCCGACCATTGCCCAGAACATTGTCGACTACCGCGACCAGCACGGCGCCTTCGGCAGCCGCCGCGAGCTGCTCAAGGTGGCACGCCTGGGTGACAAGACCTTCGAGCAGGCGGCGGGCTTTCTGCGGGTCATGAGCGGCGACAATCCGCTGGACGCCTCGGCGGTGCACCCCGAGGCTTATCCGCTGGTCGAGCGCATTGCCGAAACCACCGGCCGCGATGTGCGCAGCCTGATTGGCGACTCGGCCTTTCTGCGCAAGCTCGACCCGAAGCACTTTACTGACGCCCACTTCGGCGTGCCCACCATTACCGACATTCTGCTCGAACTGGACAAGCCGGGCCGCGATCCACGCCCCGAGTTCAAGGCTGCGGCATTCCAGGAA
>Ga0115011_10001360_pt1 | contig 17637 bp, 13 predicted proteins | sample TroAtlMetagenome_2_FD_88705 | JGI IMG/M metagenome (GOLD analysis project Ga0115011, IMG submission 88705) | Marine eukaryotic phytoplankton communities from Atlantic Ocean - Tropical Atlantic ANT8 Metagenome | ecosystem: Environmental > Aquatic > Marine > Oceanic | place: Tropical Atlantic...
CGATGTCGGTTCATCTAACAAAAGTAAATCTGGATCATGCACAAGAGTGGCAGCAAGTTTAATACGCTGCACCATTCCTGCAGAATAATTTTCGAGCCGTCGATATCTTGCCTCCTCAAGACCCAACTGTGATAACAACTCGTGCGCTCGTCGCAACGCTATCTTACGAGACATACCATTCAATTCCCCTGAAAGGCCAACATACTCAATCCCGTTCAATCCTGGTATTATACCTTCCCGTTCCGGCATGTAACCAATACGGCCGCGCAAGCCAACACTATGCTGATCTATATCAGATCCAAAAACCCGAACAGTCCCACCTGTATGTTTAACAAGTCCAAGCAAAATCTTGATCAAGGTTGATTTGCCCGCGCCGTTCTGACCCACCAATCCGATAGCCCCTTGGTCGACTGATAATGAAACACCATTCAACGCAAATACGGACCCGTACCGATGAACAAGGGAGTCAATTTCAAATAAGTGGCTCACAGAATAAATCTTATTAATAATCTAGAAGAAAAGTTATATTTAAATTTTACCACTAGCCAAGTTCTCTAACCAGTTGCATGTATTTGGCAACACTTTTTCCCAAAGAAATTCATGTGACCGACCCCATGCATTTTGCCTCAGCATGTGATATTTTTCAGGATCTGCCACCAAATTCATTACCTCTAACGCCAAACTATCAGGTGTTTCTTCCTCGCAAACCAGACCGGTTACTCCATGAATAGTTGAATCCACTAAACCATCAACAGGATAAACCACAGCAGGCGTCCCCATTGCGTTAGCTTCAATTACGTTCAAGCCCCAACCTTCGCGTACCGATGTATGAAGCAATATATGTGCATTTTGTAACTCGATATTTTTATCCTTGTCATCAAGATGCTCCTTGAAAGTCACCATGCCTGCTTGGCCAAGCGATTCTGCCAAGCGATCCAATAGAGCACGTTCCCACCCAGAACCGACCACGGTAAGTTCAGCGGAACATCCACTGTTGTTAAGCAAAGCGAGGACTCTAATCGCATCGCTAACCCTCTTATTTGGGGCAAGCCGCGATAAGACAACTAACCTTAACGGTTCAACCAAACACTTTACCGGCAGTTCTGATAATGGCTTGGTATCAGTCCCGTTTGGCCAAACACGCACATCAACTACTCCTTCCTGTATTAACTGCAACCGTGTCGATTCTGATACAGTCCAGAATAGAACATCACAATAGAACTGGTGAATCAATTTTTCTTGTATCTGGCCAATCAAACTTGTTGGCCATCGATAAAAAGACTCCCATATAGGACCAAGGACTTCATGTATATAGGCAACACATCTAGTTCGCGACCACCACTGAGCAAACCACGGGATACCATGATGCTGATCAATCACCAAATCAAACGGACCATATTTTCGATTACAATAAAATGCATGGAAAATGGATGTTCCTGGTCTTCCACCGCGAACAATCTTTATTCCATCAATTTCCGCTTCCTGTTCAGCACCCCCAAAAGCGTTGGCAAACCAAACCACTTTGTGACCTCTACGAGTCAATTCAGCCATGTGCTTCAACGTCACACGCTCGGCACCTCCGGCTAGTGGGTTAGCCGGATCACGCCAGTTAAGCATCAAAAAACTGCGCGGATTCATTATAAATCACCTCCAAATTCCGCAATCATGATAGCGTTTGCATATGGAAAAGGGCTTCCATAGCGACAGGCTAACGCCTTATCGACATTGGTAGTTTCCCACTGTAATCGCCCTGTACGACAGATGAAAAATGATCGATTACTATCAAGTTGATTAACTGAAATCAACTGGTCAAGTGATGGATTATAGCCAAGCGGCAAGGTTAAAACCAACCGACCATTTTCAGTCAATAACTTCCGGCTGGCATCAATTGCATGAAGTATCTTCACACCACTGTCACCGTCGACTTCATCATCAAATCCTATATGCTCAAATGTCGAAATAGATACTATCAGTTCGAATTTATCAGCTGATATAAAATCCAAAATATCCTCGTTAATAATGCCCTTCCCTCGCTCAAATTTATCAAGAATCGCGTGATTAACATCTCCATAATGCGACAAAACATTACCAATTTCTAAAATATCCTCAGACTCATAATGACTCAGAAAATCACGGATGATAGGGATTTCAACCGATCGCTCATTGGCCCAAGTCATATTATAAGTATGATAAAACAGCGAAAGCAAACGATCATCGAAAGTGAATTCAGATTTGACTAAACGCGGAATAATAAACGGGGCAAAAATATAGCGAATTGGTTTCAAGAAAAGCTCGCGTATCCCAAAGCGGCGAACGAACCAGATCACTTTCCCAAAACCACTGTTGTAGAGATGCGAAGCCATACTCAACTCGATCTCAATCGATCAACAATCTCTTCAACATTAAAAACACAACCTCCCCATGTCCCTCCGCCAACTCCCTGCAATGCAGCCCAGAGCTTAGTATCATCCGGTAATTCTGGATGAGGTAAAATATCCTCACGCATCTCACGTTTTGCTAATCTCAAAGCCCCTTCATCTGCATCAAATAGTTCCTTACCATCGCCCACAAGGTTAACCGAACCTTCCAGTTTCTTTAAATTAATGATTATTGAAATAATATCACCATCTTTCAACTTACCTATTGGGCCACCAGCTAAACCTTCTGGGCCAACGTGCCCAATACAAGCACCAGTGGAAACTCCAGAAAATCGAGCATCAGTTACTAACGCTACATTTTTGCCAAAAGGAAGAAATTTAAGAGCAGAAGTTAACTGATACGTTTCTTCCATACCGGTCCCTATCGGGCCACATCCAGTGACTACCATAACATCCCCAGCTTCGATCTCATTCTGCTTAATAGCGGCAATAGCAGCTTTTTCACTAGTGAAAACCTTAGCTGGTCCTTCGTGTGAATATATACCATTCTCATTAACAAGACTTTGATCAATCGCTGTGCTTTTAATGACAGATCCATCAGGCGCTATATTACCGGCGGGAAACATGACGGTACTAGTCAACCCCCGCTCACGAGCACGTTTCGGAGGAAGGATAACATCATCAGGATCAACATTATCCTGTTGTTTCAATATTTCTCGAAAACGCAGCCTCCTTTCTGACTGCTCCCATAAGTTCAATTCCTCTTCAAGAGTAAGACCTGTAACCGTAAGCTGGGTAGTATCAATAAGATTCATTTCCCTTAAGTGAAGCATCGCCTCTGGCACCCCTCCGGCAAGATACACTCGAACAGTTGGATGATGACTAGGGCCATTAGGCAAAACATCCACAATACGAGGGACAGCTTTATTTATATCAATCCAATCCTCTACTGTAGGCCTTTCAATTCCAGCGCAATAAGCAATGGCAGGTATGTGAAGGAGTAAGTTAGTCGAACCGCCAAATGCTGCATGTAAAGCCATGCCATTACGTAAAGAAGCCGGCGTCAAAATATCTTTTAACGAAAGATCATTTTTTCGCATTGCAACCAATGAATCAGCTGAGCGAGTTGCAATATCTAACCAGACTGGTTGACCAGACGGAGCCAAAGCTGAATGAGGCACAGACATTCCCATGGCTTCTGCCACAACCTGAGACGTCGCCGCCGTACCTAAAAACTGGCAACCTCCTCCTGGCGAGGCACAAGCCTTACATCCCAATTCATTGGCTTCATCAAGAGTTAATAGATTATGAGAAAATCGCGCACCTATTGTCTGGACAGCGCCGGCGTCCTCTCCATTTTCTGGCGGCAACGATACCCCTCCTGGCACGATAACACTTGGCAAGTCACTCAAGCCAGCCAAGGCCATCATCATTGCTGGCAATCCCTTATCACAAGTAGCAACTCCAAGAACACCCTTTCGGGTAGGCAGTGATCTAGCTAACCGCCGAAAAATTTGGGCAGCATCATTCCGGTATGGAAGACTATCAAACATCCCAATCGTACCTTGAGTACGCCCATCGCAAGGATCGGAACAATAAGCAGCAAACGGAATTCCTCCTAACTGTTTCAGTCTCTCGGAAGCCTCCCTAGCCTGCAATGATATCTCCCAGTGGCCAGTATGAAAACCTAACGCGATCGGTTCACCACCTTCATCTCTCATCCCTCCCTGCGTACTTAAAACTAGATAGTGATCACGTCCCAATTCGGCTGGATTCCATCCCATACCAGCGCTCTGTGTCATCCCAAAGATGTCACCACTAGGCTTACTTCGCATCTCATTGGCAGACAATGGTAGTTTGCCAACTGGACCCGAGGCCTTGGTTTGAATAGAAAAAATATCCTGTGACATATTCTTCCTCACACGGAGATTGAAACATCAATCATGCCACAAAGCGAACTGGCTTATGCCGGCCGAATTGCGCTTGCTAACAACGTTTCGAAATACGGTTCCTCCTCTTCCCTCGCTACAGCACTAACCTCGATTTCCCGAAATCCAGCTGATTCAAGCCACTGATAAAGTTCTCCCTCATCAAATCCTAGCCATCGGTCACCAAATAATTCTTTTGCCTTGTCGAACTTATGCTTCATTAAGTCGAGAATCATTATCTTCCCTCCTGGCTTTATAATACGAAAGGACTGCTCAATTGCTACAACCGGAGCCTCCGCATGATGCAATGCTTGACTTAGTATGGCTAAGTCCACCGAATTGTCATCTATTGGAGGGCTCTGTAAATCTCCTTGTCGGAACTCTAAATTAGTCAAACCGTTCTTCTTTGCTTTGGCTTTACCAAACTTCACTATCTGATCTGAATTATCAACTGCAATAACTTGTTTGCACTTACGGGCAAGCAACTCACCAAGCAACCCTTCACCGGACCCAAGATCTGCCACAACAATTTCAGGTATCAATCTTAGGAGTAGTTGGCCAAATGCCTGCCACGAACGACCAGGGCCATATACACTATCAAACCGACCAGCCATATGATTGAAGTATACCAGATCTTGATTCTCTCTAAGCTCAAGGATGCGCTTGAGATTTCGTAAATCCGACTCGTGTTCAATAAGCTCTGAAGCACCGGCCGCAGCTAAATCAATCAGGTTGCAATTATCAGAGTTCTGGCCTTTTACCACACTATAATATGCATTCTTTCCATCACGACTCGATTCAACTAATTCAGCCTCCTGCAATTGGCTAAGATGCATAGAAATGCCGGACTGACGCATGCCGGTGATGTCTGTCAATTCACGTACCGACAACTCACTCTTAAGCAATAAGCATATAAGCCGCAAACGCGGCGGAGAAGAAAGTGCTCGAAGTGCTTTGAGTGTAGAGGGCATTAATCAGAGATGATCAATCCGCTTAGTAAAAGCAAAACAAACAAAATCCGGATCGTCATACCGGCGACCGTTACACTATAGAGCTGTGTTTTCAAGTCAGGTATTCAACACCTCTAAAGTCTTGGTTAAACTGTCAACATCACTAATACTAAGTATTTCCACCTCTCGATCAATACGCCGCATGAATCCTGTTAGCGCTGAACCCGGGCCAAGCTCAATGAATCGTGTAATGCCATCCGCAATCATCGCTCGGACACAAGCCTCCCATTTCACTGGGGATGTCACCTGATCGACCATTGTCCCAGCAATGGTTTCAGCACTGGCATGCATTTGGCCTGTAACATTGCTAAATACAGGCACCTTTTGAGAATTCAAATCAACCTTAGACAAAGCTTCTGCTAGACCAGTTTTAGCTGGTTGCATCAACGGGGAATGATACGCACCAGCCACTGTTAAAGGAATCGCCCGCTTAGCTCCAGCAGCCTTAGCAGATTCACAGGCGGAATCCATTTTTCCAGCCGCACCAGAAACCACAATTTGACCAGGACAATTCAAATTAGCTATATGTACACCAGTCTGTATACAAATCTCTTGAACCTTCTCTTCTTCCAACCCAACGATCGCCGCCATTCCACCGGAGCTAGCCTCACAGGCCTCCTGCATTAATTCGCCTCGACGTCGCACCACAAGCAAACCATCTTTAAAGCCAATTGTTTCCGCAGCAGCCAAGGCCGTAAACTCACCCAGCGACAAACCAGCAGTAGCATCAAAAGTAAAAGATGGGACTTGTTCGCGTAACAATTGAAATGCTACCCATCCAACAAGGTATATCGCAGGCTGTGCATGCTCCGTTCGCACCAACTCTTCATCTGGTCCGGAAAAACATATCTCACTCAAGCCATAACCAAGCACCTCGTCTGCTTGATCAAACAATGCCTGCGCAGTCGAGTGAGCCTTAGCAAGATCTTGTCCCATTCCGACAAACTGGGCACCTTGACCGGCAAATAATAATGCAGTCTTTACCATGAACCAAATCTATCAACGGAACATAGATATGTGGAGAAGGAATCGTATAATTATTTCTCCGCTGGAAGATTAGTAAGATAACGCTGGTGCGTTCGTGATGCTATACTTGTCGTAGAAGATTCGAAACCACCAGATGCTCGAATCAACTTCGCTATCTCACAATTAACCGTTAAATCCAGTGGAGTACCATATTCACAAACCTGATTTAGTCGAGCACCGTGAGCAATCAAGAACTCCGCCACAGAAACATCCTCTCGTTTGGCAGCATTGTGCAATGCGCTTCGGCCATAATGATTACCAGACGGAACATTCGCACCAGCTTCAACAAGCAATTTTAGCACTGGCAAGCTTGCGAACTCAGCCGACGCAATCAATGGAGTAGATCCGCGACAGTCACGAACATTCACTTCAGCTCCTTGAGCCAACAACAATTTGACCATATCTAAACGGTCCTCATCAGCAGCCCGATGCAGTGGGGTGCGTCCGAATTGATTTCTGAAGTTTATCTTTGCTCCGTTAGCCAAAATCAGATCAACAATCTTGATGTTAGAACTAGCAATCGCTTCGTACAACAATGAGTTACCAACCTCATTAACTTCATTGACTAAAGAAGGCCGCTCTTCCAAATATCTAGCCAAGTGATACTCCTCACCCTTCTCCATATACTGCCATACAGCACTGTCATTAACCTCAATTTTCGACTGATAGTCACATCCAATAGATCCTACTAACAAAAATAAAAGCAATACGGTTCGAGGTTGAATGAAATTCATAACGGCACTAATTCTAATCCAAAGGCTTAATCGGGTAAAACTCAGAAGGCGTATGCTCTCGAGCCATTAATTTACGTAATTGCACCACAATTTTCGGATTTTCAGCTGCAACATCATTTGATTCACTAATGTCAGCATTCAAGTCATACAAATGAATTTTGAGAGGTTGTTTATTTTTCTTTCGCAAGATGTTCTGACGAATCGCCTTCCATCGACCAGACCAAACTGCCTGCTGCCCTCCATACCCAGAAAACTCCCGGTATAAAAATTCACGTGGTCTCTGGTTTTTACCATACAAGATATTAGCAATACTTAATCCATCAAGACCCGCTGGTATTGATTTTTTTTCGCCGATCAAGTCAAGTAACGTCGGTATCCAATCCTCAAGACCTGTTACATATTCCGAAGTAGTTCCTGCCGGCACACGACCAGGCCAACGTACGATTAATGGCACACGAACACCTCCCTCGTAAAGTGATCCTTTTAGGCCTCGCAAAGGTTTCACACTATCAAAAAAGTTATAGTCTACCTCCGCTTTAAGGTGAGTTGTCCCATTGTCCGAGGTGAATACTATAATCGTATTTTGCACTAGGCCAAGTTCATCAATTAAATCAAGTATCCGACCTATATAACGATCCATTCTACTAATCATAGCAGCATAAGCAGCACGCGGCGTAAAATGCGGTGTATAACCATAACCATTTGCTCGAACGAACGGAGGATCGTTCCATTTTTGATCAAGATAAGGCTTCAACTCCTCGTCCGGCACATGCAACGCCACATGCGGAATAACTGTCGGATAATAAAGAAAAAAAGGTTTATCTTTATGATCACTAATAAACTTGAGAGCCTGTTCATTGATACGATCTGGCGCATAATCCTTTCCCTTAAATATATCATAGCTATGAGGATCACTCGGATCTGCGCCCTTTGACAACGAAGCGTGCCCAGGCACTGGCGGTTCATTATCCAAAGCTACCCGTTTAAGATTACTCCACAAATAATTTGGATAATAACTATGCGCATGGCGCTGACAATTGTAGCCATAAAACCGGTCAAATCCTTGGTGAATAGGATCCCCAACCGAGCCTGGAAAACCCAGACCCCACTTGCCAAAAGCCCCAGTCGAATAGCCCTGCTTGCGCAGTAACTCTGCAATTGTAATTTCATTTTTGGGGATAGGCCGCTGACCCTCTGGTTTTACCTCGCCATTATTTCGAACAAAGGCATGACCGGGATGCTTGCCAGTCATTAACACACACCTCGAAGGCGCACAAACGGCGTTACCAGAATAATTGCGTGTAAAGCGCATTCCTTGCCTAGCTAATCGATCAAGATTCGGAGTTTTAATTTTTTTCTGACCGTAGCTTCCCAACTCAGCATAACCAAGATCATCGGCCATTATGAAAATAACGTTAGGCTTAACCAATTTTGCAGCCGAAATCTCTACAGTGCAGCCTACACTAAAAAAAATTAAAGAAAGCTTGGCTAAATAGCTTCTGTTCAATTGGGAAATCCGCATGAGCAATAGAGTCACACAACCAAATTAAGGGAACAAGGAAATGACACTCCCAATCATGATATTAAAGTGTAAAATCAGTTAATATCTCAGTTTTTTTTCTACTTTGAAGGACACGGCCCAACGGGGTAACCGAACCTACTGCTATAGAACTGCGCAGGGCCTCAACCTTACCTTGGCCGGAAGCCAATACCCAAACCTCTCGTGCAGCACTCAGTGCTGGATAACCAAGAGTCACTCTTCGAGATGGGGGTTTAGGCCCTGTTACAACTCTGTATATAGCCTTAGACTCTAGTGCCTCGGCATCCCCTGGGAAAAGTGAAGCCACATGAGCGTCTTCACCCATTCCAAGAAAGACTAAATCGATGAATGGCTGACCATCTTCTTTGCTCTCGGCAAATCGCTGAAGTTCATCAGTGACTACTTGAACGGCCTCCGATTCACCATGCTCGGTCAACACACGATGTACTTGGTCAATCGGAATCCCTAGTGGGCGCAGCAAGCCTTCATCTGCAATTTTGAAATTACTCTCATCATCAGTCGCCGGAACTAAACGCTCATCACTCCAGAAGAAATGTACATTTTTGAATAAGCTTGGCTCAGCCAATTCCGTCACCATTTGGTAAAACAATTTTGGAAGTCGCCCTCCAGAAAGAGCCACGGTGAACGGTTTATTAGGATCACTTAGAGCTAAGCGATCGAGCCACATATTTGCAGCAAAACGCGCCAACTCTTGCTTGTTATCAAATGCAGTATAACCTCTCATTAATTGGCAGGCACTGGGATGTGCCATACATGGTTATCTACCTCAAGCAAATCATCAGCAGCGACCGGGCCCCAAGTTCCAGCAGCATAAAACTCACGATTACAAAGTGGGATTGCACCCCACCCTTCGCGAATACTATCAACGATCTGCCATGCCGTTTCAACTTCATCACGACGAATAAACAAGGTTGCATCACCCGCCATAGCCTCTAGTAATAAGCGCTCATAAGCTTCTGGAGTGTAAGCTCCAAACTCAGCATCATATCCAAAGTGCATTCGTACCGGACGCGTTTCAATACTATTACCTGGTACCTTTCCATTGAACCTAAGGGAAATCCCCTCGTCCGGTTGCAGGCGAAGCGTCAACGCGTTAGCATGTAAATCCAAATTATCTTGTGCAGCAAAAAGCACATTAGGAGTCGGACGAAACTGTACACGCACCTCACTAGCTCGATGCGGAAGATTTTTCCCAGTTCTGAGATAAAAAGGAACGTCACTCCAACGCCAGTTGTCAACGAACAATTTCATCGCCACAAAAGTTTCAACATTTGACTCAGGTGCTACGCGTTCCTCCTGCCGATATCCATTACGGGAATCTTCATTGACAGTTCCTGCAAAGTACTGACCTCTCACTACGTTTTTAGCAACCACCTCAGGTGTCATCTTACGAATCGACTTCAATAGTTTGACTTTTTCATTTCGGATATCCTCTGCCTCAAGCGATGGTGGTGGCTCCATAGCTACCAGCGACATGATCTGCAACAAGTGGTTCTGCATCATGTCCCGCAATGTTCCAACCTCCTCAAAATAACCCCCACGACTACCAACACCAATATCCTCACTCACTGTGATCTGAATATGATCAATCGCTTCACGATTCCAAAGTTGCTCGAAGATAGCATTTGAAAACCGGAACATCATTATATTCTGCACAGTCTCTTTACCTAAATAATGATCAATGCGAAAAACCTGCTGCTCCTGAGCATGACGAATAAGATGATTGTTCAGTAATTGAGCTGACTTAAGGTCATGACCAAATGGTTTCTCTACAACCACTCGCTGCCATTGGGCATCTCCTTCTTCATAGCACTTTAGCAATTTGGCTGTATGCAGCTGGTCCACAACTTCACCAAACAAACTAGGGGAAATTGCCAGATAAAATACGAGGTTACTTGCAAGCCGATTATCTTCAAACTTAGCTAGTCGCCTGGATAAAGCATCGTATGCAACAGCATCAGTCAAATCACCACGGTGGTAGAAAAGGTTCCCAGAAAAAGCCTGCCATTGTGAATGATTAACATTACAGGTACGGGAATATTTTTCGATCCCAGTGCGCATTTCCTCACGCCAACTTTCATCCGTTTTTTCCCGACGCGCAAAACCAACGACACGAAATGAATCCGGCATCTGCCCGTCTATGTAGAGATGGTAAAGCGCAGGAATTAACTTTCGAACCGTAAGATCGCCACTCGCTCCAAAAATTACAATAGTACAAGGCTCATCCGCTTTGCGCCCATCTTCTAATCCGGGCATTTGTTTTATTTTAGCCTTATCCATCATAAGTCTAGTGCGTTATGTTACTGGATGGGTAAAACGAAGTGGTGGCTGGACCCGGAATCGAACCGGGGACACACGGATTTTCAATCCGTTGCTCTACCAACTGAGCTATCCAGCCATCCCTCGAAAAGGGACGCGCATCCTACGCATCACCCCAAATTGCCTCAAGCAATTTCGGGGTAAAAACATGACTTGGTATAGACTCACCCAAATAGTTCAATCTTCCTTGAAATCATTGTGAAATTCACGACCAAATCGTGTTTCAGCAACGTATCCAGCACGAATAACAAAGTCACCAAAACGCTCTCCATCATATCTTTCCTTTGCATATCGCTCAAAGATCGGACGAAGAATTCCGGCAATCTCCTCAGACTTGGCCGAAACCTTGTATAATTTGTTTAACCGATCTCCAGTAAAACCACCACCGAGGTAAATATTGTACTTACCAGGCGAACGGCCAACAAATGCAATCTCTGCAATGTACGGGCGCGCACAACCATTTGGACAACCTGTCATACGTATGGTAATCGGATCATTTTCAAGCTCAAATTCCTCAAGGATTTCTTCAATCTCACTGATCAAATCAGGAAGGTAACGTTGGCTCTCTGCTAGAGCTAATCCGCAAGTTGGTAAGGCCACGCAAGCCATTGAATTTAACCGAAGGCCAGACTGATTATAACAGTCATTCAAATTGTATTGAGCAAGCAAAGTCTCAATCTCATTACGCTTAACTGATGAGACATTTGCAATTATGAGATTTTGGTTTCCCGTCAAACGGAAGTCACCCTCGTGAATCTTTGCAATTTCACGCAATCCTGTGCGCATTGGAAAATCTTCTTGATCCACCACACAACCATTTTGAATATATAAAGTAAGATGGCTGTTACCGTTCTCGTCGTCTATCCAACCGTAACGATCACCGTTATGTTCAAAATGAAAAGGACGCGCCTCACTAAGTTGATAGCCTAAACGGCTCTCAACTTCATTTCGAAACCAGTCAAGACCTCGATCCTCAATAGTATACTTAAGCCGCGCATGCTTTCGATCAGTGCGGTCACCATAATCACGCTGTGTGGTGACAATTTTTTCGGCTACATCTGTAACTTTATCGGGCGCACAAAAACCGAGTACATCGGCCAATCGGGGAAAGGTCTTTTCCTGGCCGTGATTCATACCCATCCCACCGCCTACAGTAACATTATAACCGACGATTTTTTGATCTTCTATTATTGCAATAAAACCAAGATCATTTGCATACAAGTCAACATCATTGTTTGGAGGAAGAACAACAACCGTTTTTAATTTCCGAGGCAAATATGTTTTACCGTAAATGGGCTCATGCTCCGATTCTGGATCAACAGTGACTTTTTGTTTTTCACCATTATCATCTTCCAGCCAGATTTCATGGTAAGCTCTCGTGGCAGGTGTAAGGTGATCACTTATAGCCTTAGCGACCTCCAATGCCTCTGCATGCAATTTAGATTGATAAGGATTTGGATTACACATGACATTTCGATTTACATCACCGCACGCCGCAACCGTATCCATCAAAGAATCATTGATCTTCCTTATCGTAAGCTTGAGATTCTTCTTAATCGTACCATGCAATTGGAAGGCCTGCCGGGTAGTAAGCTTCAAAGTACCATTGGCATATTTGGAGCAAATCTCATCCATATCCAACCACTGTTGCGAGGTGCAAACCCCGCCAGGAAGACGAACTCGCGTCATAAATGAATATGCTGGTTCAAGTTTAGCTTTACGGCGCTCTCGGCGAATGTCTCGGTCATCCTGTTGGTATATACCGTGAAACTTAGTGAGCTGAGTGTCATCTTTGGCTAATGCACCTGTCGACTCATCAAGTAGCCCTTCAGAAATTGTACCGCGAAGAAAATTACTTTCCTGCTTAATTTGCTCGTTTTTGGCTAACTTCGGCTCCTCACCGCTGTCATTTTTTAGTGTCATCAAAAAATGGAAATCTACTGAATATAAAAACTTAAATAAACCGCTCCAAAAACAAAATTACATTTAATCTCTATAATGTCAATAGAGTATAAGAGTAATAGTAAGCCTCACAAATGAGTCCGAAAAAATGCTAAAAATCAAATTACTCTTGAACAAATTTAGTGGCAAAAACAAAATAAATCAACTTGAACGCCTATAAAATAAGACATATCATCATATCTTGATTTGTTGATATTATTTCCCATCTACTCAGATAACACAATTCATAATGAGCAAAAACTATATATTCTCCTCTGAATCGGTTGGCGAAGGCCATCCAGACAAAGTATCCGATACAATCTCTGATGCCATACTTGATGCCTGTCTTGTACAGGACAAATTTAGCCGTGTCGCTTGTGAAACCTTCGTGAAAAGTAACGTTGTTTGTGTTGGTGGAGAAATAACTACCAAGTCAAAATTCGACGTCGAACAAGTTGTTCGAAATGCCATAAGAGAAATTGGGTATGTGAACAAAGACGACGTATTTCACGCAGACGAAGTATTTATCAATAACTATCTCACCGCACAGAGTCCGGATATCTCTCAAGGTGTTGATGCAAAAGCCGCCAAAGGAAAAACAACTGCGGAACAGGGCGCAGGGGATCAGGGATTAATGTTCGGATATGCATGCGATGAAACTCCGGAACTCATGCCAGCACCAATCATGTATGCACACCAGCTTGGCCATCGATTAACAAAACTACGCAAAGCAGGCAAAGCCAATTGGCTAAGACCCGATGCCAAAAGCCAGGTTTCTGTTAGATATATAGATGACAAACCCGTAGAGATCACTAGTGTTGTAATATCAACTCAGCATGCGGCTTCAGCCTCTAACAAAACTATTCGTGATTTTATAACTAATCAGGTTATTAACAAAGTCCTGCCAAAAAAAATGCTGTCCCGGAAAACACAAATTTTAATTAATCCGACCGGCCGGTTTGTCGTCGGTGGGCCACAAGGTGATAGCGGCCTGACTGGTCGGAAAATAATTGTTGATACATATGGTGGTATGGGACGCCATGGTGGTGGAGCCTTCAGCGGTAAGGATCCAAGCAAGGTCGACCGTAGTGCCGCCTATATGGGCAGATACGTTGCTAAAAATATTGTAGCTGCTGGACTAGCAAAACGTTGTGAAATCCAATTTGCTTATGCTATTGGTTATCCTAATCCGGTTTCTATCTGTGTGGATACATTCGGGACTGGCTCAGTAGATGACTCCAAAATAACTGCTGCCGCTGAAAAAGTATTCAGTTTCAAACCTGCAGATATAGTAAAGCAGCTTAAGCTTCTGCGACCTATTTACTCAAAGACCACCAACTATGGTCATTTCGGAAAAGAAGATGACATGAGTATAATTACTTGGGAGAAAACAGATAAAGCAAAAGCTCTTAAGAAAGCAGTCTAATTTGACTTAAAGAATTAAAAGGAAAATTTTAATAAAATGGTTGAAACACTAATTGCCAACAATACAAAAGATTATTTAGTCGCTGATATCACTCAAGCTGATTTCGGAAGGCGAGAAATTCAAATAGCGGAAAAAGAAATGCCTGGCCTAATGGCCACCCGTGAAAAGTATGGGCCTGATAAACCACTTGATGGAATAAAGATAATGGGCTCACTACATATGACGATACAAACAGCCGTGCTGATTGAAACTCTTACTGCACTAGGCGCAGATGTACGATGGTGTTCATGTAACATTTTTTCAACACAAGACCATGCGGCTGCAGCAATTGCTGCAACTGGAGTTCCAGTGTTCGCATGGAAAGGAGAAACTCTCGAAGAATATTGGGACTGTACTTTTAAGGCACTTACTTGGCCTGATGGCTCTGGCCCGGATCAGATTGTCGATGATGGTGGTGATGCCACTTTACTTATCCATAAGGGTGTAGAACTTGAAAATGGTAGTGACTGGATAAACAGCAAATCCGAAAGTGAAGAAGAACAGGTAATAAAAAACTTACTCAAAAAAACACATTCAGAACGTGACGGCCATTGGACCAAGGTTGCTGAATCAGTTGTAGGCGTATCCGAGGAAACAACAACCGGCGTTCATCGGTTGTTACAAATGGAAGAACGAGGTGAATTGTTATTTCAGGCAATTAACGTAAATGACTCCGTAACCAAATCAAAATTTGATAATGTATACGGCTGTCGTCACTCACTGGTTGATGGCATTAAAAGAGCTCTTGACGTTCTCGTCTCAGGAAAAGTTGCCATGGTATGCGGTTATGGTGATGTAGGGAAAGGATCAGCAGAGTCACTATCCATGGAAAAAGCACGAGTAATGGTTTCTGAGATTGATCCAATTTGCGCATTACAAGCTTGTATGGCAGGTTATGAAGTAGCGACTATCGAAGATGCACTCTCTGAAGCAGATATTTTTGTCACGACTACAGGCAATAAGGATATCATAACAGCAGAACATATGAGCCGAATGAAGGATCAGGCAATAGTATGCAATATAGGTCATTTCGATAATGAAATTCAAGTTGCACAGCTTGAAGCAATGGAGGGTGTTAGCCGTGAAGTGATTAAGGACGACTCAATCCCTGGGGGACCGGTAAGTCGGTTTACCTTTCCGGATGGCCATTCAATCTACCTGCTAGCCGAAGGTCGACTGATCAACCTAGGATGCGCCACAGGTCACCCGAGTTTTGTCATGTCCAACAGCTTTACCAACCAGACAATCGCACAAATCGACATCCAAAAAAATCCAGACCGCAAGGTAAGCGTGTATCGCCTTGATAAACAACTAGATGAAGAGGTCGCTCGACTTCACCTTGACAAACTAGGGGCAAAGCTCACGACACTTTCTCAAGAACAGGCCGACTACATTGGGGTGCCTGTTGAAGGACCATACAAACCGGAGCATTACCGCTACTAAAGTAAACCCAAAAAGAATGTACTCTATTCAGATTCTTCCAAGGAAGATTCAATTTGGTCGTTTACTTTGGCTAGCTCAATAAAAAGCTTTTCTAGATCGCGATAGTAAACGTCGGCACCCAAAGTTTTTTTCAGGGACCGAAGTGTTTCGATCTTGGTTTCTACTTGAGATCTTTTATTCCGAAGAGGCTCGGGTATGTCTTGTTCTTTAAGAGGCACGATAGGAAAAACAAGCCGCGAAAGCTTACCATCAGCACCGTTTTTTTCCTGCGCTTTTTTATCGATTCGAACACCTCGAAACCAGCTTGCAGGGGTACCACGACCATCACCATTGTCATCGAGCAACGCACTCTCAGATACGAGCCGGTCATTCTCACGATAATATTCCTCAACCTTGCGTGATGCGATGAGAAAGGCTTCAAGCACAGACACAGCTCCATCTTTGTCGAGATCAGCGTTTTTTTGCTCAAGCGCTGCTGACATATAACCTCCAAAACGACAAAAATTCTGTTCGTAACCACTCTTGGTCGCCGTCGCAACAACCCGATTTGGCCCAGATAGCGTACGAATAAAAGGAGCGCTGGAGGAACTTGTATTGATGAATACTAAAGGCCCTTGATGAGGCTTTAACCAACGCTGAAATTCCAAATCTGAAACATCGTCACCAACCAAATTAAATTTGGCTTGCTTGCCATCGAAGGTGCCGTGGCCCACAAGTAAAATCCAAATCTCATCGTCCTTGGCTTCCGACCACTTTTTCAATTTGGTTTCAATAATTTTTCGAGCATCGGTATTCTCTGGTTTATTAGTGATGTTAACCAATTCCCCTGAATTACCTTGAAATGCCTTAGCTAAAGCACCTGCCCATTCGGAAAAAAGACTAGTGTACTCTTCATCTCCACCAGCACCAGCAACAACCATTACTCGCCGATTTTTGGTAGAATTAAAATCAAGTGCCTCTACCCATGATTTAGATAAGACTATAGTTAAGATGCACAACAGAAAAAATCTCATGGCAACCAATGTCTCCTTCGCATCCACCATTCGGCAACCAATAGCAACAACGCTGCTGCAAACATCCATGGTAGATGCCACAATGGAGTTTGAAACGAATCCATTACAGGCGATTGTTTAGAAGGCAGATCCTGAGCCCACTCTTTTAGCTCACTAATATCAAGAACACGACCTCCAGTTCTATTTGCCAAATCCTTCATTAGAGCAAGGTTAGGTTGCAGAGAACGAAATTCGTCCGCCGCCGGATTACTAGCCCAACCAGATTCAACATCGCCTATGGATTTTCCATTCTCATCTCGGACAGTTGCCTTTGCAACATATCCTCCTTCCTCACGTGGAATATAGATTGACTCAAACGCACCAGTCTCGGTGGCTGCGGCTTCTACGCTGAGATCAACTGCTTTCGACTCTTCACCCCAAGGCATAACACTTAACTCCACATTGGCGAACCCGAGCGGTTTGAATTCCTCATTCCGAGCACGAACAATTAGTTTACGCCCAAGCCCAGCTGCTCCCGAATCAGCAGACGTAGTGAGTTCAATCCTCCGAGGCACATCAGATACCAACCATCTAATGATCTGCCTCCAAGCCCGTGGTAAATCATCGCGTTTTCCTTTACCTGCCATTTGCCAACGCCACATATCACCCACCAACAATGCCGCAGATTTTCCATATCCATAACGCTGAACTACTAAAGCCGGAGTACGCTTACCACCTTTCCCTATCACCGAAGCCATAACGCTGGCACCCGGCTTGATTCTATCAACCTGATTAAGAACTCGAAATTTAGGCATATTTTCTAACCTATCTTTTTCATCA
>Ga0115011_10001362_pt1 | contig 17633 bp, 5 predicted proteins | sample TroAtlMetagenome_2_FD_88705 | JGI IMG/M metagenome (GOLD analysis project Ga0115011, IMG submission 88705) | Marine eukaryotic phytoplankton communities from Atlantic Ocean - Tropical Atlantic ANT8 Metagenome | ecosystem: Environmental > Aquatic > Marine > Oceanic | place: Tropical Atlantic...
CCTCCTCCTCCTCGTTTTTCCGAGGGAAACGCGAAAAAAAAAAGAAAACTCGCTCTCTCTCTCTCTCTCGGGAAAAACTTTTACCTAGGTACCTAGGTATTAATTACGTCGTCATCATCATCGTCATCATCATCACGCTTCCTCCGCGCAACACAGACGACGCGAGAAGAAGAAGAAGAAGAGAGAAAGGATATGAATCTCGACGCTGAAAATGTCTTCTCCAAGACGCACGGACGAACGCGGCATTCGACGCCGGTCGTCGTCGATTCGGTGTGCTTTGACATCGTCGAAGGGAGGAAGAACAACAAGGGGACGGTGCGGTTGCTGGATAACGTCTCCACGGTGTTTGAAAATGGGGCGATGTCTGCCATCATGGGCCCATCCGGGGCAGGGAAAACCACGCTGTTAGACATCGTGTCGTGTAGAAAAACGAGGGGTGAGATATCCGGAACCGTTAGGTTTGGCTCGCGAGACGCGACGAAGAAAACGTTTAAAGAATGCGCGGCGTACGTGGAACAGTTCGATACGTTGTTGCCGATGTTGACAGTAGAAGAGACGCTGTATTATTGGAGCGAAATGCAAGCGAAGACGCAAGCGGACGCGGAATTGAAGAAAGAACGCGTATCGGAGATTTTGCAGCACCTCAATTTAACGAGCTGTAAAGACGTCCTCGTCGGCGACGCGTTGAACAGAGGGATATCAGGCGGGCAAGCGAAGAGGACAAACATCGCTTTGGCGTTGGTCACGGACCCAGACGTGTTGTTTTTGGACGAACCGACGAGCGGATTGGACTCCCAATCGTCCGTAGAGGTTGTGAAGATTCTGAGAAACTTAGCGGATACGGGCGTGACGGTTGTGGCGACGATTCACTCGCCAACGCCGGATGCTTTTCGTTATTTTGATACGCTGTGCATGTTGAAGAAAGGGAAAATGACGTTTACCGGTCCTATATTTGACGACACAGCAGGGGCTAAATATTCCGCAATTTCCTATTTTGCGTCGGTGGGTTTTAAATGGGACACGAAATCAAACTTGGCAGATTTTTTAACCACGACGTGCGCTTTGGAGGATTTGGATTTTGAAGACGCATTTCGAAATTCACAGTGTGGAAAAGCGGCGTTAGCAAAGGCGAAATCGGTTTTGGAGAAAGAAATGTTGATGCCGGCGAAAGAGAAGCCGGCCAAGGCAGAGAGAGGGGCGTTTTCGAAGATTAAGACGCTTTTGAAATACCGCACGAGCCGGAATTACAAGTCGGTTGATTTCGTCATGAGTCGAGTGGCGGGACAAATCTTGTTCGCCCTGGTACAATTCACCTTATTTTGGAAGATCGGTAAAGCAAAAGGCGAAGACATGGACCAAGCGAATCAACTGAATATCGGGAGTTTATTGTACATGTTGAATATTTTGCCTTCGTTTGGCGCGAGTGGGTACATGCCGTCGATTGTCCTCGAACGCGCGGTGTTTTATCGCGAAGTCGACGATGGGTCGTACCCGTTATTTTCATACATCACGTATAAGCTCATCGAAGAAGGCGTTTTAGCGATACCGGTGACTTTGGTCGCGCAAATGTCGTTATATTTGGGTTGTGCATTGCAAGGTTCGTTCGCCATTTTTTGGATATGTAACTATATGGTTTTGACTTGCGGCATCGCACTGGCATACGTGTGCGCTTCAGTTGCTCCGAACATGGATGCCGCCAACACTCTTTTACCGGTGTATAACGTGATTCAACTTTTATTTTCCGGGATGTTGATACGAAGGGCTGATATGCCGAGCGGGTGGGAGTGGTACTCGCACACACTCTTCGTGCGATATGGATGGCAGGCGCAGATGATTAATTATTTTGACAAGGAAGAGCCTAAGGTTTTTCGAACGAAAGAGGGTGACATGGAAGGGATTATTGAGTTTTACGGCGCGAGCGGTACTATTACCTCGAACTTACTGGCAATTTTCGGTTTGCTCTGGTTCTGGATCATCGTAGCGTATATAGTTATGAAGAACATTCGACATCAAAGCCGCTAAAATTCATTGTGTTGTTCGTTGTAATATGTACGTAAAATTTCTTCTAATACACATTATTAATACCTACTCTACCGTGACGGATTTCGCCAAGTTCCGAGGCTGGTCGCAATTGTGCCCTCTCAAGATGGTCAAGTGGTAACTCAACAACTGCAAAGGGATGATGTTGACAACCGCTTGCAAACAATCTTCGACTTTCGGTACGCGCAAAATGACTGCATCCGGCGCCGTTTTCTCCATCTCTTTGTCGTCCTCAGAAACGATTAATATTAATCGCCCGTCTCGAGCTTTGAGTTGTTGCACGACCGACTGCTGCTTCTCGTAACTCCCATCGTTCGTACACACCACAATAATTGGCATGTGCTTATCTACCAAAGCGAGCGGCCCGTGTTTCATTTCGCCAGCGAGAATACCTTCCGAATGCACGAGCGCGACTTCCTTCACCTTTAACGCGCCTTCTAAGGCCGTGGCATAGTTGAAACCTCTCCCGAAAATCAGCAAACTGTGTTCGTCTTTCAACTCTTGCGCCAACTCTAACAACTTCGCGTCCATTTTTAAACACCCTTTCACGCACCCGGGAAGTTTGAGCAAACCTTGCATAATATCGTCCCGTCTCGCGTGCTTCGAGCGCGAGTCTTCGCTCAAAGATAAAGCTACCAATACCATTGCGACTATTTGACAAGTGTACGCTTTTGTACTCGCTACACCAATTTCGGCACCCGCGTTAATATGGACGCCGCAATCCGTCGCTCGCGATATCGCCGATCCAACCGTGTTAACGATACCGACGCACAGCGCGCCTTTCGCCTTGGCGTATTCTAAAGCTTTCAGCGTATCCGCCGTTTCTCCCGATTGCGAGATGAAAACGCACGTGTCGTCTCTAAAAAATGGACATCGTCTATCTAAAACATCACTCGCAAGTTCTAAAGTTACCGGAAGTTCCGTGAGCTCTTCAAACAGTTGTCGAATGGCAATCGCCGAGTTGTAGGACGTTCCGCAACCGCACAAGATGATACGACGCGAGCGTCGAATCGTCGCCGCGAATTGCGACATTCCCCCTAACATCACTCTCTCAGCTGCACCGAGGACGTCCAATACCAGTCGTCCTCTCATTGTGCTCGATATAGCCTCCGGTTGTTCGAAAATCTCTTTCTGCATGAAATGATCGAATTCGCCCTTCATGATGGATTCGACTTCCATTTCCAACGTTTCAATCGTGCGTTCGACTTCTTTACTCATAACGACCGGTTTGTATAACCCGTACTCCGGTGAATCGTGTCCAGAGGTGTACCCAGGGTGCTGCGAGTGCTTTTGCTTCTCGACTTTATAAATTTTATACGTGCCGTCGTGGCAGTGACACACGTCGTCGTCTTCGAGAACTAATACCCGTTTGGTGTGCTCCACCATCGCGCTCGCATCCGAAGCAAAGTAGAATTCAACTTTCGAACTATTTGCAGTCGTCGTCGTAACCGTATCTGCTGCTGCTCCTGTCATTGATTTTCGTTTCTTACTACTCCCGCCGATGGTCTTTTTATGAAGAATGTCATCCTCTCCGCCGTCCGAAAGGCCTCCCTCGATGACGCCCGAAACCTCGCCGCTATCGTCGGAAATGCCCATCAACAGCGGCGACCCTCTCTTCGCTGCGACTAATTCTCCCGGATACTTTGTCGATTTAAACACTAATGCGTAGGCGCCTTGCAACTGTCTGGTCACTTCCATCGCCAACTGACGAAATGTCACGTCTTTCTCGCCGCTCTCTTCAAACTTATCGCTCAAAAATTTACAGAGTTTCGGTATAACTTCCGTATCTGTTTGGGTTTCAAATTTCACACCTCTTCTTTCTAACATTGCCCGTAGCGGCGCGTGATTCGTAATAATTCCGTTGTGTACCACCACAAATTCATTCTCTCGCGAATCTGACGTGTGCGGGTGCGTGTTGATTCTATTAGGCGGTCCGTGCGTCGCCCACCGCGTGTGCGCGATGCTTGCGCAAAAATCCAAAGGCTTAATCGACGCGTTTCTCTTTTTCCCGTTGCTTCTATTACTAATTTTCGTCGTCGTCTCGTTACTCTTCGCATTAGAATTCAGGATGCCATCCTCCTCCTTCTCCTTTTCCTCATCCTCTTCCTCTTCGTCTTCGCCAAAAAGTTCTTTCCTCGCCAAAGCTTCCAAGTTGGCAATCTTCCCCACTTCTTTGCACACGACCACGCCTTTCTTCTCCTTTCTCGCGCGTCCTCGTCCGTTTTGCGCGTCCTCGTCTCCCTCCTCGTCGCTCTCGTCCACGGCAAACCCGGCGGAATCGTAGCCTCGATATTCCAATCGTTTCAGCCCAACCAACAGCTTCTCCACGATTTCTTTTCGCGTCTTCGGGACGCCGCAGTTCAGGTACGCGAAAATACCACACATGATACCGACGCCTCCTCCTTCTCGTCGTCGTCGTCGTCGTCGTCTTCTCCCCGTCCTCGCTCGTGGTGGCGGGTGGTGGTGTTTTCGACGACGCTTTTGCGACGTCTCGATGTCGATTAATTTTCAGATTTTTTTTCCTTCCCTTTCAATATCTCTTTTTAGGGTTTAGGTTTAGGGTTCCAAACTTTGAAAAAAAGAGAAAATCAAATGATGCGTGCCCCGAAAAGACGCCATCCATGTACACGACGAAAACGACCGCGGAAAGAGAGGAGTGAGAGAGTGAGCGCGACGACGATATGTGCACGAGAGGACGACGCGCGACACCACTTTTTGATAAGGAGGACGCGCGTCCCCGGACGCGCGCTGCTTTTGCAGACCGCGACAAAGACGATGTCGATTTTGGGACGACAGTTACGATTTTAAAAGGCGAGAACTTGTCCTTCAACGCGCGCGAGAAGAAGAAGAAGAAGAAGAACGAAGATGAGAGGGAAGGCGCGCGAACGATCGAGAAGAAAAGCGGGGTGGTCTCGCCAGAGGATCTCCTTTTTTTGAACGTGTTTCCCGAAAAGGCATTGAACGAAGACGAGGACACGAAGAATTTATCGCTCGACGGGATGTTTGAAACGTTATCGGACGCGAACGATGATGTTTTACGCGAGGGAAATGAAGAAAAAGAAAAAGAAGAAGAAGAAGAGATGGACTCGCGGAAAAAAGGAGCAGTAGTAGACTCGCTTTCGCGCGTGCCGAACGACATCTTGTGCGAGATAACCGCGAAATATCTGAGCGCGAAAGATGTGTTGAGTTTGGAGCAAACGTCGAACACGTTTCGAGAAATTTTCTCACGAAACGAGCTGTGCTGGAAGAACCAATACCTGAAAAAATACCGATGGAGACCTGAAGAGCAGTGGGCGTTAGCGACGACGTTGCCGTTCTCGAGCGGATTGCAAAAAAAGGCGATTAAACCACCAAATGAGGGATGGAAAAACGCGTTGAAGAGAGCGGTTTTGAGGTCCAATTCCAAGGTAGTCGATGATGATGATGATGATGATAAAAGAGTCGTGATAACATGTAGCGCGACAAAAGATAAGGTAGAAAATATAAACGAGGCTTTAAAAAATCTACGAGATGGAGATGTCTGTGTTTTGGAAGCCGGGACGTATTACGGATCGATCAGAGTGCCAACCGGAGTACATTTGCGCGGTGTTAAATTGTCGCGGGAAGATTTGGTACACATTGTAGCCGATGATGAGCCGGCGATAGTAGGAGTTGAAAACATAAATTTCGGAAATAGTAACAACGCCGTGATGGTTTCGAACGTTTCGTTATGGAGACACCGCGCGGCTCGAGACGGCTCTATCGGATGTTTTGGACACCACCCGAAACACACCGCGTGCGTGCACTCTGAAAGCAAAAATATCAGGCTATCTTTGGAAACGTGCGATATCGTTTCAGCGGGTGAGGGTGTTGTTGCGCATAATTGTGAAGTGATTAATTGCGACGTCTCGTCTGCGTTATCTGGTATCGTCTTACGAAACGGCGACATTTCGGGTTGCGTCGTGACTTCTGCCATCGCCGAGGATCAAAAATCAAAAATCAACATTGACTCAGAAGCGTCGTCGCAGTCATCATCCGATGAGGCTGATGACGTCGAAATGCTTGAGTTAGTTACGGATGAGGACGAAGAAGAGGACGATGCAATATCGATCGATAGTCAATCATTGTCCGCGAGCAGAGTGTACGCATCGATCGTCATTTTGGGTTCCGATTGTGAAGACTCGGCGGAAATAACAAACGTGACGAGGAAAAACGATACCTCTGTGGATGTGAGAAATACTCGAATAGTGATGAACTCTTCCCACGGTATTTCGTGTCTCAATGGCGCCGAAGCTACCGTACGCGGATGTCTGATTGCTAATAACGAAGGTGGCGGAGTTTGCGTTGGTAAAAACTCTAGGATTCGCATGTTCGAAAATTTAATTGCGCTCAATCGCGGCATCGGATTGGCCATGTGGGGCGGGGGCTACGGAGAAGCGCTCCGGTGTGAGATTCGCGAAAACTCGCATACCGGCGTAGACGTTTCTTGTTTAGGCGTGGTAAAAGAAAGAAACAATGATTATTACAATATTTACGGCCGTGGAGGAAACGATGAAGATGGAGGAAACGAAACTGACGACGAAGAGTACGAAAGCGAGCTCATGTCGTTCTTGTTGGCGCAGAGACAACGCTACGCGATAACGCACCGAATCGTGTTGAAAGAGTGCCTCATCGATAATATCAACGTTTCTGGTGGAGCACACTGCGATGCGTTCGATTGCATTATCCGCAAAAACAGCAACGACGAAAAACAAACGTGCGTTTCGGTTGAAAAAGATTCCTTCCTCCGCATCTCTCCATCGTGAGAAATGGTGAGAGAAGAGCATGCGCGCATGTATAATTATTTATTTTGTTGTAAAATTCAGTATTAGAATTAAAAACTTGTGTTTCCATCATTTTTAATCCAGCACGATCGGGCTCTTCGCCAATGGCGATCGTTGTTGCTCGCTTCCTTCGAAAGTTTTATGTCCACTCGCCGACGTGTTTTCTTCGCCTTCAATTACTAAGTTCTTTGGTGACATGGGCGTTTGCGGAAAACGGACGTGTAGGCCTTTCTTCGAAGCAGACGTTGGAATCTCTTCCGTCTTATCCACGAAATCTTCGCCGCATAAAGTCAAATCTTCCTCCTCCTGCTCTTCCTCCTCTTCTTTTTCTTTTTCTTCTTTTTCTTCTTCTTCGTCGTCGCCTTGCGTGAATCCTAACCCGTCGTTATTTTCAAACGGCGTCGGCAAAGATGACACCTTTGAGACATCATCCGCGTTCATACCGTCCTCAGTGATGACATTAGCGACGGCGCTTTGCACGAGCGCTTGAACAACCGGAGTACTTCGCGCGACTTGTTCTTCTTGCTCTTCTTTTGGTTCTTCTTCATCACAAGCTCCTGTTTCGGATGCTGGAGGTGTCATTTTCTTCATCATGCTCGCATATTTCGCCTCCATGTCGTCTCCTTCGTCTGTTTCTTCGCTCGCGTCGTCCTTCGCCGGCGTTTGCATTTGTTGTTTTTCTTCGTTCGTAGGTTCTTGAACCTCTGTCGGCGGAAATTCAATATCAACACAATCTTGCGTTTGCGGGTCGAAAGCTTCCGCCGGCGCCGTTACTTGTTCATTTTGCTCATCGCCGTTAACAACGTCTCTTTCCTCTTCTCTTTCATCATCTTCTTCTTCTTCATTCACCGGTGGAGCAACTTGAGTGGCGTGGATATCGGCATTGTCCGTTTCCTGTTCGTTTGTGGTGTGCGTTCGGTTATCGTCGTCGTCCATTTCCATAGTTTCGTCGACTCTCACGTCCTCGTCTTCCTCTTCTTCCATTCCGACGTGTAAACATTCTCCAACAACCATCATTTTTTTGTGCGCTTCCACATACGCCGCTTTCGAAACCGCGAGCGTTTCTTTTACCGTCGCTAACTCTTTCTCGCTGGCTTCTTTCGCTTTCACGGCCTCGTCGAGGTTCGCCTGTAACATTTCAGACTTTCCAATGGCATCTCCCCAGCGCTTGACCTCATCTTTACTCGCTTCGAGCATCGATTTACTTTCGTTGAGTTCTTTCTCGGAAGTTTCAAGTCTGTGCGTCAAATCTTTCACGCTCGTCTCCATCGTCGCTGACTCTTTCGCGTGTTTCTCAATCGCCGCCTTCATCGCAGTCGCATTTTCTTCCATAGATTTAATCTTTGCGTCTTTCTCTCCGATTTCCTTCATCTTCTCGCCGTTCACCTCGGTCAATCGTTCAATCTCCTTGTCCAAATCTTCCATTTCTTCCTTGCACTTCTCTTTCCAAGTGGTTGCATCCACTTTGTACGCCTCAAAATCAGCCTTGGTCGCGGCTTGTTTCTTCTCGAACTCTTTCTTCGCCTCTTCTACGTCCGTCTTCAATTTTATATTCATCGTCTCGAACTCATCGCGCTCTCGAGATACCTCATCGATGGACTTTTTCAAATTCTCAATTTCCATTTGCTTTTCTTCCACTACCTTGGAGAGCGCTTCTCCGTCGACACCGTCTGCGCTCTTCCCTTTCTTTGACGGCGGCATCGGAAGCCCAGTCTCCACGTCTTTCTCCTCTTCTTTTTCTTCCCGCGCTTCTTCCTTCTCCTCTTTCTTCTCCTTCACGATTTCTTTTTCCGGGGACGCTCGTTTCTTCGGCGCCACACTTTTCTCCCCTTTCTTCAATCGATGTTTTGGCGTCCCGTAATTCGGTTCTACGCCTTTGTTCACTTGAAACTTAAAAAGGCACTTAAACGGGAACTCGATCAAGTCTTGGTCCTTCAAAGGGGTTGGTTTCCCTTTTTCGCAAGCGATTCCGTTTACGATGAGCCCGTTTCGGGAACAATCCGTGACGGTGACCGCATACCCCGGCGTTTCGTTCGGATCTTTCACGCAGACAATCCTCGCGTGTTCCGCCGACACTATCGTTTTAAAAAAAGAGAGAAGGAGAAAGAGAGGAGACGTTATGACGAGGGTAAACGTTTGTGTGCGTTTCGAGGACGACAAAAGAACCAGCGACACCCTTTTCGTTTCGAGGCGCTCGGCATTCTCGAAATGTGGGCACTCTCTTTCTTAGACGGGGACAAAAAAACGAACGTTTACAAAAACGACGAAGCATTTTCCAACTTCTCCTCGCAAACGCGCGCACAAAAACCGTTCCCCCGCGCGCACAAAAGCAAAGAAAAAAAAACCGAACGTACCGCTGGGTAAGTCCAGAGCGAGGTCTGCGGTTTGCATCTTCGCTCTCGTCACGTTATCTTTCGCCATCAAGATTCGTCCCACGACGGCGTTCGAAAATCGCAGCTCGACGTTCGGTCCAATCAGCGCGCATCGCTTCGTCCCGACGCGGTTGCACTCCTCGCTCGTCCGGTCCACGTGTAAAACCTCCCGCGCCTCGTCGCTCGCGGCGACGAGCGTCGCGAACGGAGGAGCGCTTTTATGATCGTCGTCGTCGTCGTCTGTTTCTCTCATGATATAGCGTCGTCGTCGTCGTCGTCAAAGTCGTTCAAATGCAAGCGTCGATTGCTTTTTTTTGTTCTCTCAAAGTTTTTGAAGAGAAATGTCGCGCGTTTTTTTTCTCCCCCTTTCAAAGGAAAGACACAAAAAAAAAAGAAAAAAAAAAGCGATCTAAACCCTAAACCCTTGTTTTGTTTAGGGTATTAGAAATCCGTATCTTCTTTTGTCTTGAGGACTGGATGCGAACGGAGACCGATGCGCGCTTGAGAATACTACCACGAACGACGAGAATGACGACGCCGCGCCGCGACGGTGGTAAAGGCTTTCTCTGTCCTCCGCGCGAGAAGGAGGAGAAGACTCTTTCGTAGTCACGCGTCGCGTAAAAAGAGAGAGAGACAGAGACAGAGACGATGTCGATGATGTGCTTCGAGCGAGCGGCAGGAATGACGTCGACGTCGCGCGCGTCGTGCAGTCGCGACCACCACCACCACCGCCGCCGCGAGGGGGGGAGGAGACGAAGACCCTCCTCGGGGTCGAACGACGGAGAGACGACGCTCCGTCGCCGCGCCTCGGTGGTGGCGGTGGCGTCTTCGCGCGGCGCGGCGTTCTCGGCGTTCTCGTGCTCTGTGAGAGGACTTACGAAGCGGCGCGTTATCCCGGCATCATCATCATCGACTCGACGTCGCCGCGCGATTGGTGTCGAATGCAACGAGAACAACAACAAAGGGCGGACAGAGAACGACGAAAAGAGCACGTCCGCGCGGTTCGTCCGAGACAAAACGCCACCGCCGCCGCAACAGAGGAGACGGTACCGATCGAAACAACGAGAAGGGGGTGTCGGTGCAGGCGAGAGCTTCGTCCGAGCGATCGGTAAGAAGTGCGACGCGAAAGAAAAGAGGGAAGAAGACGAACGGTCGACGAACGCGCGGAATGACGAGAAAGAAAACAGTAAATCGTGGCAATATTTAACGTGCACCGGCGAAACCATGGACGAAGACGATGAAAACGAGTGCCCATGGGAGAGCGGCGAAGACGACGAAAACGAAAAATACGAAAAGAACGTAGACGTGGACGAAGATGCGAAGAACATTTTCGACGCGTACAAAGATGATAGTAATAGCACGGAGAATATGAATTCAAGAGAAATCGCCTCGAAGTTTTTAAATCGATTGAAACGATTAGCTGAGAAGCGAAAGCTGGATGAGTTGCTCCAATTTTTGGACGACAACGCGGGATTCGTGGCGACGTTGAAAGACGATAAGAAACTGTGCAGAGCGATTGCTTCGGCGTCCGTTGCAGCCGCAGCGAAATGCAGAAACTTTGCGTTCGCGATGATGCTTTTGAAAGCCGCCGAAGGTCCGTTCGCGTGCGGCGTTTCGTCCGCGGCGTATTCATCGATCATTATCGAAGCCGGACGCGTGAACGATTTAGATTTAGCTTTGACGGTATTCGAGTGGTGGAAGAAAGGAAGAGGTCCAATTAGCGCGCAGTTTGGCGCCTCGGCGAATAAGAACGGGAAGATGTTCGTTCCAAATTCGTTTTTATGGAACTTGGACGATGTCCCGAAAGGTGTCGACCGTCACGACCGCGTTGGCGTGAAATGGCACCCGCGACGAACCGCGCCGAGTCGAATGTTGTTCTCCCTCTTGGACGCGTGCGCGGAATGTGGAGACGTTCGTCGAGCAATTCATACAAAAACCGAAATATTATCCTGGGAAGGACGAGTAAAGCGTCCAGACGATTTTGAACGCGCGTGGTGCTCTGTTTTGAAAGCGCACTCGAGAAGTTCGGAACCTTTGAAAGCGTTGAGTGCGTTCGAGAAAATGCTGAAAACGAACGAAACGGAAACGAAGAAAAGTCTGTTAGCGCATAACATTCTCATGTCCGCGTGCGTCAAAGGCGGTCGACCAGATTGGGCCAGAGATATGTTGGAAAAAGCAAAAGAAAACGGATTGAAACCAGATTCGATTTCGTACGCGACGTGTGCCGCTGGAGAAACGCAAGCCGCTCGAGGTATTTTAGGATCGGATTACGCGTGCGACGTGGAAACGTTGAAGAGACTGTTTTGCGAGTACACGGAAATATCGAGAAGGAACAAAATTGCATACGGTGCGTTCGTTTCCGCGTTTTTGCGAAGAGGTGAAACAAACTACGCGATTGAAGTTCTCGAACATGCGCAAAACGATGGACCGTCCTCGTCTCGAAAGAAGAAATCATCGAAAGGCGGACATTCGTCTTTTGCGGTTTCGCCAAACTCATACTTTTTGGTCATGCGACACGCGGCAAACGAAGGCGACGTCGATGGCGTGAGAAGACTATCTAAAATGCTCCGCAAACATCCCAAAGACACCGCTTTGTTGAGAGCAGAAGCGGCTTTGTACGAATCGGAGGCATTCGCGGCGGCGAACGACGTCGAAGGTGCGAGAGACGCCATCTTTCGCGCGCAAAACGCCGGCGAAACCGAAGCCGCAAAGGTATTGAGAGAAGCGAGCGAGAAAGTTTTGGTCGCTTTGTTCGTCGAAAACGAAATGGACGAAAACGACGTGTCGCCAAAGAACGTGCCGAAAGCGAGAAACGTCGCGAGAGCGTTGAGCTTACTCGACGGCGCTTGGAGTTACGATGAGTTCGATCAGGAAACTGGGAAAGGCGAGTTCCCGAAACCACCCCCGAAAGAAGGGTACGAAAAAGCCATCGAATTTGGAAACGTCTCTCCGTTAGCGTTTAAAACTGGTTTGAATCCGAACGATTCCATCGAAGAGGCGAGAGACTCGGACGCTTTACGAATATATTCCTGCGAAGAATTGGTCGAGATGAGCATGTTGGCCAGACGCATGGACTCGGGCCGCGTAGTTTTAGAACGAGCGAACGAAAATACAAAGTGCGAGAAAGACGTGATCGTTTTAGATGGCTTTGGCGAACCCATGGGTGTTTTAGAAAGAACTAGAAATCAAGAAGACGACGAATTTGCGTCCGCGGAGACTCTGATGAACTCATCGCTCCTCGTTACCGCGTCTCTGAAAACGTCCACGATTGGCGACGTCGCTTTGGCGTGCTTCGAGAATTCAAACGACGTCCCAATCGCAATCGTCGACGAGAGCAGCAAAGCGTTAATCGGAGCGATATTTCACGAAGACTTGTTCGAGAAAATGAAAAATTCTACCATCAAGAAGACGAGCAAAGAAGAGGAAGGAGATGACGTGTTTGACAACAATAATAACAAAATGAGCGATCCGAGATGAAAAAACTATACCAACTACCGCGTAAAAGCGCACGCGCAGCTGATGGATTGATATACATGAACGGTCAAAAGTATGCAAAAAGTATGCAGTAGATGTGCAGTTTGGTACGGAAGACTTTTTAATAGAGTATTTACATTTTTCATTATAACTTTAAATTACCGAACCGTACGTCTCTTCTCGTTCGGTTTTATTTTTGCTATCGTCGCCGTCGAGAAAGAGAAGTTTGTCATTCTCAGTGTCTGCGAACAGCGCGAGCGTTGGTGATGACGTTTTTCTTTTTCGCGCGAGCGCAAACGCCATCGAAAAGATTGTCATTGCAATGAGGATCTTAGTGCCGACCGTCGAAGGACGTGTAAAGGATAAGAAATTCGCGGCGGAGGACCATCGAGCGGCGCCCAAAGAAACTTCGGCGTTCGCAGTGGTCTCCGACGCTTTATTCGCTCTCTTCTTCGTAGTCAACGTATCTGGGCGGCTCGCAGACGAGATCTCGAGAGTGTGACTGCGAGAAGACGCAGAAGCGGGTAGTTCGTTTCGAGACTTCGTGCCTCCCAACGCGCCCGCTGAATCTGCGCCAGATTCGCACCCCATCCTAATTCCACCTATTTCTTCTTTGAATGCCGGGTTCGACGCAAAGTCGGAGACCATCGATCCTAGCTTGTCGGCATTTACGGTCAACTTGTAAACACCAGCCTCGGCGTTGTAAGGCCATTTGGCCATGATAGTACCTCGATCTCCTGTCAGGCACGTGAATTGATAATGGAAGAAAACCGCACTCGAAGAAACCGCGCCTGATTCAACAGAATCACCCTTGCACGTCTTGACGCGCTCGACTGAGTAACTCATGTGATCGGATTTAAGCTGCGGACATATAACTGGTTCCGAATAGTCGATGGTTAGAAGTCGATTATAGACAGAAACAGAGGTGATCTCTGGCGCTGTAACGTCAACAACGACGTTCAAGTTTTCATCCGTTACAGATCCCTTAATTTCTGAAGTTGCGAAAGAATCGTATCCAGAGCAAAACACTTTCGCTCGAACTTCCCACGTGCCATCTTTCAGGCCGTTTAGGAAATATTGACGCTCTAAGTTCCATTTAAATGTGCATCCTTCGCCGCGAGCGGATTTGCATTGCACATCTGCGTCTTTGACGTCCCGCTTCCAAATGTTCGGGTCGTCACCTAACATATCCCACGAATTTATCCATTCACCTTGCCCAAGTTTTCTCCATTGCACCCGGACAAATTCGACATTTGGATGAACTAAATGGTTCGTCTTCTTCAAATTACCCTCGACGTAGTCGACTGACCACAGGTTCAATGGGTCCGGGTTCATCAATGTTATGTTGATGTACGGAGAAGTTTTCTTTGACACGAGGGCGTTTAGATACGTGTTGTAGGTGGTTGCGTCCCACTCAACTTTTGGACACTCCCGTTCCCATTTAAAATCTCCAAGGTACGCCTCGGAGGAGATCGGAGACCGGTACAAAATGTCTCTGGACATTGTCCATTCGCATTCAGAAACTAACTTAACGCCAATAGAAGAATATTTTTGGGAAAACTGCCCTTTCTGAATATTCAACGACAGACGAGTATATTTTAAGTTACCGTTATCGTCAACTGAAGGTACGTCGTGTAACGGGACCAACTGTTGGAACGGAGCAAGATTTGGCACGCCGTTGACTGTGAATGATAAATCCAACATATTTCCACCAAAATCACCGGTGTATTGAGATCCAGATATTAACTGCAATCCGTATATGTGACTTTCTCTGTAAGGAGATTCGTTGGTGATGATAATATCGAACAAAGCGTTTTGCCCAGGCGGGATAAATTTGTTATTCACGCCAGGTGCCCACGCAGTCTCCACAATCAAACCAGATTCTCTCCATAAAGTATTGGGTTCTCCCGGGCATTTCGACGCGCCGCCAATGGTTCTGAAAATGGGAGTTCCAAAGCGCTTGTCTGTTGAAACTGCCACTACAAACTTATCGTAGGGGTCAGGATCGCCTAAGCTGTACGAGACTTCGAGATTACCATACTTTGCCCAGGCCATGGTGCGCTCGAGAGAGGCTGACTTACCTTTGTTGTCATGATGCTCCGCTGCTCCTGTAACGATCGAAACCGCGGTCTCCATCTCGTAACCCTCCCCAGAACCAGCCTCTCCCTCGATTACCCAAGAATAACCCCAAGAATCAATGTTAGACGATATGGCTGAATTAAATTCAAGCGCATGCCCACCTCCCGAAAAGGTTAGGTAAATGTTTTGCTCCGGACCCGTGGCTTTCGGTTGTAATTTTGGATCGTTCTTGTCTTTGCCTCCGAACCTGAATGGAGCCTTTGTGCCAAACACTGAGGAATCCATATACTTCGCCGCAGCGTCCTTATCGAAGAACTTGGGATCAAGCACCATCCCACCTCGCTTCTTCATATCCTTTTCAGCGAGGTCTGACATGCCCCGAGAGAATAACGATTCTGGGACCGATTCTTCATCATTTTCAACAGAAGTAAAAACATTTTTACCAACTTCATTACCCTTCATTTCCCAAGATTCTAACCAAGAACCCTTCTCAGGGAACCAATCTTCGTTTCCAGTACTGGATACCCCCGCACCAGAGATGATGTTATTCAAATTCAGATCCTTTGAAAACGAGCCTATCTCTCTTACGGAAGAATCAATGGTATTCCAGACGCTCGAAAGACCATTCAAATCTTTGGTCCCGCCCCCAGTATATGCACCATACGCCTCGTCAACTTTCGGTTTCATTAGTCTCCCGAAAACCGATTGATCTGAGGTAAACGGAACCGAAGTTTTATCGTACCTCTTCTCAATCTGACTCAATTTTGTCTTCTGTTCTGCTGAATTGAGCTTTAAAAACCCTTCTGGATTAAAATCTGGAGATGACCACTCTAAGGTTCTTTGCCAATCTTGAATGGATGTTTGTAGACGATGCTTCCAAATGCCCTTCACTTGGTCATTCGATTTATCACCCATTTCTCCATCGGTCATTATGGAATCTTTATCATCGGCGGTGGCAATCAAACCGCGCAACTCTGGTAACAGTTTATACTCGATATGAAATACCGATACCAAGTATGAGGTTGGTTTCCGGGGAAGCCATTGCACTTCTTCGATAACTTTCAGGCAATTTTCTCTGATATCGACGGTGTCAACACGGAGATAGACTATCTCAAAACCACCTCCAAGAATGCTATCTCCAGGGCGACCAGGTAGTGCTGGGTCCGCAGACGAAGAAACAGTTCGATCTAGAGTAAAGTGAAAATCCCAACCATTGTCCGTACTTGCAGATATTTCTACAGAAGGACCCGTGTTTTCAAAGACACCCGAGTGCTCAGTTTCAAACGCCAATGCTCCGGGCGAATCTTCCCCGTCATCTTCAAATTCAAGCACGACGTTGCCGTAAGCAGAGCCAGCGGAGACACCGGGTATTTCTACCCCACCTGCAACGTCAATGCCGATGGAATCAGAAGCATCTTTGTCTGCACTCAGTGCTCTCGTGGTTTCAATCGCGAGCTCCAAGTCAATATTCGTACCCTGTCTGATCGATGCGAATGAATTCCCGCCAGGAGGATCATGTACGACGGTATAAACCAAGCCACGAATCGGTGCAGTAGCATAAAATTTAGTGTCAGATTGGTACCTCGCATTCGGATTATCACCACCTCCACGTATCTTACTCGCAATGGTGACCAGTTCGCGCTCGACGGCTAAGCTTGTGACGGCCCATCCATCGTTACGTTCCACCCGAGCTAAAAATTTCCGCCGGTGTGGGGGAACCAAATTTGGCACCGCGCCTTGAGAAGACACCTCAAATGAATTACTGTCCTTACCCTCTTCTGAGTAGAATTGAAGCAAGCTCGACGACGCATTGACTGTTGTGAACACGCACTCTTCCGAAGGTTCGTTCGACGAGTGGCATGGGTTCATCGCTTGGGGTCCAACGTCTTGCTGTATCTGCACTCGCACGCCTAATTTTGTAGGGACATCATTCACGCTTCGTTCAAAATTTGAACAATACGTGATGGTATCCGGTGCGGTATAGTGCGCCTCGACAACCTTGAGAGAGACAAACTTATCGGTGGAGAGTTTAGAAGAAAGTTTCGAGTATTGCATGTTGGAAGTTCCAATCAAGTGATTTTTCGTCAAATCATGCTTAGCCGCATCTGCTCCGATACAAACTTCATCTGCACGTATTGAAGTAAATGAAGTTTGCAAGGCTTTCTCGGGAATATCTCCAAACGTAGGCTGGACACAAAACCAACCATGGTACTCATATCTTACCTCTGCAAACGTCCTTTCTAATAACAACATAGTCTGAACGAGAACATTTCTGTCCCGAAAAAATTGCATAATGTTTGTGCCGGGAGGTTTGCATGACGCCCCGGTGTACTCTTGTAGAATCTTATCTTCCGTCAAATCCGTCACATCCGGAGCTTGTAACAACTGAATGTAATAATCCATCGCTGCATAAGGCCACAGTCGAACATTAGACGATTCATCATGAGGATCAACCAAAGTCCACTGATCTTTTGCGAATCTTGAGCCCGTGGATCCCACGATCTCGGTGTCAGAAAGTTGAATTGGAGCACCACAACCATTCGCCGGTGTGATTAAGAATGTGTACTTCGTATAAGGGTCACCACAAGCACCAGCGTACAAGCCGAGATCTACTTGACGCTGTGTGACATCAAAGTAAACAATAAATTCACCACCAATTACGTTCTCCAACTCATAATAAACATTGTGACCGAAGCTTTGCTCATGCAACTGGATCGATGTCGCTTTCTGTACCGAGCATGGGAAGTCATCTAGTTCATCCCCGCCATAGCACAAATCGTGTCCTTCGTAAGATGCTACGAATCCCCACGTTTCACCGGGTGTGATCGAAAGATCGAACCTTCCGAGATCGTCAGCTGTGTAATTC
>Ga0115011_10001364_pt1 | contig 17610 bp, 14 predicted proteins | sample TroAtlMetagenome_2_FD_88705 | JGI IMG/M metagenome (GOLD analysis project Ga0115011, IMG submission 88705) | Marine eukaryotic phytoplankton communities from Atlantic Ocean - Tropical Atlantic ANT8 Metagenome | ecosystem: Environmental > Aquatic > Marine > Oceanic | place: Tropical Atlantic...
ACTCATTTCTTTTTGGGCCACGGGGCCATTGCAACGCCAACAACGGCCGGCCTTGACTTGCTCATTGGCTAAGACCGTGGTGCAGGAGGTGCACCAGTTCACGGGTGCAAATTCTCGCGTGGCGAGTCCGTTTTCCATAAATTTCGTGAAAAACCACTGATTCCACTTGTAGTATCGAGGGTCATGGCTCTTCAGTGTACGGCGCCAATCGTAGGAGAAGCCCATTCGCTTGATCTGTTCGGTGATCGAAGCCATGTTTCGCTCAGTAATGTCATGAGGGTGCCCTCCCTCTGACATGGCGGCGTTTTCAGCTGGCATTCCAAAGGAGTCGAAACCCATTGGGTAAAGGACGTCAAAGCCCAACAAACGCTTGAATCGGGCGACAGCGTCGCCAATCGAATAGTTTCGTACGTGCCCCATGTGCATTTTACCTGAGGGATACGGGTACATTTCCAAGCAGTAGAACTTCGGGCGGTCTTGGTGGATGTCGGCATGAAACAATCCCGCTTCGTCCCATTGTTGCTGCCAACCGACTTCGTCCACTGGCTTCGTTTCGGCAGACATTGTGCATCACCGTCCACTGGACAAAAGGTTCCACTCCACAACATGCTATGAAATCCACGCCTCAAACAGCAGGTTCTGCTTGAATCCTCAAGCTATATCGTCATGGGAGAAGTCATCGTTCGTTTCGAGCAAAAACACCGCTTCTCTGGTCAATTTGTATCGATTTTTGACGCCCATCTTCCGGCGTTCAACCAATCCGTATTTTTGGAGCGTTCGAAGATGATGAGAAATCAATTGTTGGCTTTTCTCAAGGCGCTTCGCCAGTTCGGCCTGCGTTGGGAATTGACCCAACCCCCCATCGTGGTCAAGCAGGTTGAGGATTTTCCCTTGAAGGCTGTTGGGATCCGGTGAAAGCAAAGGCACGGGGAGGTCCTCCTCTCGAGTATCGGGATGGAGTTTGTTGGTCAATGGATAGAACCGAACAAGGCGCCCGTCATTCTTTCGCCAAACGTGTTCTTCAGATTCTAGCACACGCAAGTGGTGGGTGATTTGGCCGTTGCTCATGTCCAACGCACTCATGAGTGCACGGAAATGGCAACCCGGGTTTGCCGTCAAGTACCCCATCAAACGACCTCGTTGATATCGTCCATCGGTGGTTTCGTGCGTTTTTCCAATCAGTCCAAGGAACCACAAACCGGCAGCGGTTGCTGGAAGGCGCAATCCTTCATTGGTGACCGCTGCCACAACGAACAGAGACAGAAGCGAAGCGGAGACGATCACGGTCAGCATCGGCGCCGTGGAGGTTGGTTCAATGATGACCATCGGTGGCTCATCGGAGACGACGGTGCTGGCTCCCTCATCAACGGCATTGGACGCTTCCATGCGAACTTCTACCACCTCAATCGAAGGGGCGAGGTAGTCGCCACAAGCAGGGGAAGCAGTCGCTGTTTGAACGATGTAAACGCCTTGAAGTTCTGAACTCGGGCGCCACGAAGGTAGTGTTCTGGCGTTAGAAAGAAGGTGCGTTGCTCCATCGTGTTCCAACATGTAACAGGTTCCTTCTTCCGTGAGCAGCCCTACCCAAGTCCCGACGATTTCAAAGCGCTCTGGGGCTTGAAGCGACTCGCCTTCATCTTCGGCCTCACCAAAGTCAGTGGGCCAAGCAAAGGGCAGCGCGACCGTGGACGTGGACGTGGACAGCACGGTTATTTTCAACGTGTAAAAGCCGTCGGGAAGGATGGGCGTTCCATCCTGGACCATGCGCACGTCAAGGGCGTCAAATTGTAACGGTTCTGAGGAGGTAGGCAACAGAATCTTTCTCCCGTCATAGGCGTCGCAAAGGGTTTGGTAGGCGTGGACAATTTCATCGCTTTGGTCAAGGAAAGCAATTTCAAACGTGCAAGGTTGTGCCATTCGAAGATGGTACGGCTCATCGTTGTGAACAATGGCTTCGATGCGAAGCGTTTGTTCATCTTGCCATGCAAGGGTAGCATCGAGCGTAGCGATGTCATCATCAACACAAGGATTGGCCTCACTGGAATGGAAGCGGACGTGTTCACTGGTGGTTAGCCCGTGCTCGGGCACTTCCGCAACGACGGTATAAACGCCGGGTCCAACTCGGCAACCGTTCATGTCAAAGAAATTCCATTGAGGAAGTGTCAACCGTTCTGGTTCGTCAGGGTTCACGGTCAACTCCAAGTCAATGTCCAAGCATGTTTTCTCGGCACGGCTATCGTACACGAGTTGCCCTAGGTCATCAACAATCCACATCTCTGCCTTGCACGAGGAGGTGAACTCAACCAGAACAGGCTCGTCCAATGACGGGCTCAGAATCACTTCGCTGACCAAAGTTTCACCTGGACCATAGGCAGGCAATTCGTTGCCGCTCATATCGAGTTCCATTGAGAGCCCCGAAGACGTCGGCATCTCCTCTTCACCGGTCAATGCAAACGCTAGGTTCTCGCCGGGAGTAGTGATGGAAACGGCGGAGGTCGGATTCGCCGTGAATTGTTCAACCAAGATCACCTCGCCGGGCATCAAGGTGTTGACCTCTCCCGTGCACGAAGAACCCAAACGGTGAACGCTGTCCACTGAGATTTCAAACTGACAGGGAGCAACGGAGGTCAAATCAACGCTCTGTTCAGTTGGATTGTGAAGGTTCACCATGTAGAGCAAGGGACCTGATGAAGCAGTACGTTGGGCCGTCTCGACATTGAATACAAGCGAGTCAGGGAGTTGAACTGGAGTTTGAATGGTCGCCATCACGGTGTGGGAGAATCCTGCGGAGTGAAGCAGTTCCACCCAGTAAGTTCCACTTTCGAGCCATGCTCCATCGGCATCCTTCATCGACCATTCCATCAATGGGAAATCAAGGCGTTCCCCGGCGAAGAGGTCCAGCCCTTGCTCACGAGCAGGACAAGAAGACGAGCCGTTAACGACCATCACGTTCGAGGCATTGTAGACGTTGAAGACAAAGGGACAAGCGGGGTTGACCAAGAGCGAGGTTTCAGGCCCGTTGTTCACCAAACTTGGTGCGAGTACAAGGGGGTTTCCAGGCTCGTACCATGGTTCATCGGGGGCCTCTTGAACCTCAACCAAAAGGTCCACGTCGCCTTGGTCAGCCGAAACCAAACCGATGAAAAGCGAGGTTACCAACAACCCCGCTACCAACGACATTCGGCCTAACGGCTTCTCGCCCATAAAGAAACATGGGCCGTTCTCCTTTGAAAGGTGAGCGGTGCAAAGCATGCGTGAGGCTTCACAGGTTTTCGAGGTCCATCATGGTTGGAATGGCTGCATCTTGAGCGGCTTGTTGCTGCATCTCATATTGCTTCCATTCAGGCAACCCTTCGGTGCCTTCCCAGCCAAGGGCACGTGCCTCAGCGTAATTTCCTTCGGCGAGGTAGTGCTGAATCCATGCTTGACGGCGCTCTTCTTCCTCAGCTACGGAGGCATTCGCGAGTTGGTCATCTCGTTTGGCGGCGACCGCCTTGCGCTTGCCCGCCGCACGAGCGACTTGGGCAACAACGATCAAGGCGAGCAAGAAGATGATGATGCCAGCCATCACTTGGAGCGTCCCACTCTCACCGCTCAAAAACGAAGAAGAATCCCCACCATCGTTTGATTGGAGGCTCGGATCGGAGGTAATGCTGCATTTAGCCGTGCTGCGGGAACCTTGCGAAACTTCTGGATCCCACGGGCACGGGTCAGCGTCGTCTGACACGCCGTCGTTATCGGAGTCGGGGCAACCAAATTCATCGTTGGCCGTCGAGGTTCCAGGGACCTTTGGACAGGCATCGGGCTGGTAGGAGCCAGCAACGGCATTATCGCCAAATCCATCGGCATCGAAATCGTTCCATTGCGAAGCGCGCAGTGGGAAGTTGTCAACGCGATTGGAACTGCTTTGGTTATCGCCCCAACCATCACCGTCAAGGTCGGACCACTGGCTGGCAATCTCAGGGAAAGCGTCCCCTCGCTGCTCACGAAGGGTGAGGAACATGCCAATGTTTTCTTCGTCGGCCACGGTGGTGTTCTCCCAGAGGTAGTTGTCACCCCATCCATCGCCATCAAAGTCGGCCCACTGCTCCTGGTCCTCTGGGAAGAGGTCATCAACGTCAGCGTACCCATCAAGGTCTGCGTCGGGACAGCCATGTCGGCCTTCTTCGAATGATTTTCCGAAGACATCAACGCAATCGTCTCCGCTCGGGACGTTGGTGTTGTCGCCAAATCCATCGCCGTCGGAGTCAGCCCACTGGAACGGGTCGCTTGGGAACGCGTCCAACGGGTCGGTCACGCCGTCAAGGTCGGAGTCAGGGCAGCCGCGGCTGAGTTCAGCCTGTGATTCACCATAGTCGAGTGGACACAAATCTCCGAGGTTCCCATCGGTGTTGTCGCCGTAACCATCCCCATCTTCATCGCTCCATTGTGTGGAATCTGAGGGGAAGGCGTCGCCGTTGTTGCCACCCGGGTTATCCCCGTAGCCATCGCCATCGCTGTCCTTCCATTGACTCGTGTCATCTGGGAAAGCGTCAGGGTTGTTACCGCTCGCGTTGTCGCCTCGGTTATCGCCATCTCGGTCGGACCATTGCGTTGCGTCATCGGGGAACGGGTCTCCCGCATTGGAATAGCCATCGCCATCTCGGTCAGAGCAACCGATTCGGTCAATCGTTGAAGAGCCGGGATTGTTTGGACAAGCATCGGCTTGGTTGCCCTCTGGATTGCTGCCAAAGCCGTCGTTGTCTTCATCGCACCACTGTGTAGGGTCATCAGGGAAGGCGTCGGCTCCAAAACAATCCGTGGTGCTGGGCCATCCAGGCGTTGGGTCAGAATATCCGTCAGAATCGGCATCAGGGCAGCCAAGACGGTCGTATTGAGAATCACCCCAAGCATTTGGACAAGCATCGGCTCGGTCGCTGTTGGGGTTATCCCCAACCCAGTCGCCATCGGTGTCGGTTTGCTGAGTACGGTCAAGCGGGAAAACATCGGGTTGGTTGGCCGATGAGAGGAGAAGTCCGGGCCAGGTAGCAGGACGATAAGTATCCCAAGAAGCGTTTTCGTAATTGTCCCCGTAGCCATCGCCGTCGGTATCGTTCCATTGCGTCGGATCATTCGGGAAGGCGTCGCCGGATTGATTCACATGGAGCTGATACTCGTCCAAGTCGAACAGGTAGTTGTCGCCGTATCCGTCATCGTCCGCGTCAACCCACTGGTCCGGATTGGTTGGAGCCCAGTCGCCTTCGTCAGACCAACCGTCACCATCGCCATCGACGCACCCATAGCGGTCTTCGGTGGACGTGCCTGCCGTGTTGGGGCAGGCATCCGGTTGGTATGCAGGGGCTGGGTTGTCGCCAAAGCCGTCGCCATCGGTATCGTCCCATTGGGTTCCTTCGGAGGGGAACGCATCAACAATGCCGTCCCCTTGGTCCGTGGTGTTGTAGCCATCGTTGTCCTCATCGATGTCAGCGTACCAGTAGTAGACGCCCTCATCGTTTCGGCCATGAGCGGACACGATGTGGGTTGAATCAGGGCTCCAGGTTACGCCGTAAATCGTTCCGCAGTTGTTGTTGTTGCCGGAACTGCAACCTCCTGGACGAGGCCCGCTGAAGGAGTCCACTTGATTGCCGGTGTCCGATTCGTACACCCGCGCCGTGGCACCATCAGCACCGTACCAATACATGCCCGCAATGACTTGAGAGCCATCGGATGAAAAGGTGGTTGAAGCACACGAGGTTGTGGTTGTTTTCTGCCACACCAAACTCCACGAGCCACTGACATAGCGGTACATGTCAAAGCTGGCAGAGGAACCTTCCCATCCACCGCACATGGAGATGTAATTGCCGTCGGGCGACCATGCGATGGCGTTGACCGCAGCAGGCGGATTGGTGAAGGTCCATGTGGCCGCCCCCGTCGAGGTGTTGACAACGTAGATGTCACCGTTTCCTGCCAAAGCGATGTGTTGGCCGTCAGGGGAGTAGGCGAGGTCGTAAAACCGGTCTTCACCGTTTGGATTGAGGGCGTACAATTCTTGGCCCGTTATGACATCAATCACCGTGACCTCGCCGTTGGTTCCGCTGTTTCCAGAGCGCCCTATGGCCACGGCGACACGTGAACCATCGGGTGAGAATTCAACCGTATTCACCTGGTCGCCGCTTCCAACATCAACGCTGATGCTTCCATGCAAGGAAGAGAGGTTTGAACTGTAGTAGATATCGATGGTGTCGTCGTTGAGGGCTGCAGCGACATAGTTGCCGTCGGGTGAAAAATCAACACCGTTGACATCGGTAGCCGCGTTGACGGAACGAAGGTTGGTCCATGTGCTTGCATTCCAAACCCGTACGAAACCATCCTCGGAACCCGTGACGATGAACTCGCCGCTTGGCGAGTAATCCACAGCGTAGTAGTCATCGCTCGAACTGGTGGTGAACTCGTTTTGATAATTGGGATTGCCGATGGCCCATGGGTCGTTGAAGTCGGACGTTCCGTCTCCATTTCGGTCCGGGCATCCATCGAGGTCAATGGTCGAATCGCCCGCTGCCCAAGGGCAATCATCAACGCTGTCAAGGACGCCATCACCGTCCGAATCAGCGGCTTGAACGGCGAGGCTGGTCACCGAAACGAGGAACAAGAAAACAAGAACGAGGGCTGCTTGTTTCCGCAAGGTGGGTGGGGATGCAGAATAAGACATGGTTTCCGCATACTTGTCAATATAAAGGGGTTTTTGTACAAATGCTCAAACAAAATCTGACGGTAAGGTCTCGACACGAAGTGTTGAACAAATGGTGAGGCTACCGGTAACCATGGCGGGAGACATACCCAAGGTCAATGTCGCTGCCAAAGACCGAGTGCTCCTTCATCTCCTCGCCAACGATGAATGGGCAGACCGGTACATGGTCCCGCCAACGATGACGCGTCCCGGAATCGCCGAGGCGTGTGCACAGCACCCTCCCAATGTCAGTCGAACGATGAAGGACTTGCTCAAGGAACTGCTCGTTGAAGAGCACACTCGGGCCGTGCAAGGCGATGAGCGACGGCAAAAAACATGGCAGTTGACCGAAGAAGGGCGGCTGCGAGCACGGCAACGGCAGGTTGTCTTGGACGAAACAAAGGTCCTGGTGCGAAACATGGAAGGCGATTTGTTGGAAGTGAAAGCGACTGAAGCTTCCACTCTCTTGGAAACCGACCTCACCTTGCTTCAGATATTGCTTCACGCTCAGCACGAGGGCGTGTTGACCTACGGCGATATTCGATTTGGAAGCATTCGAAAACAGGACGGGGGGGAGGTCCCCAAACCAGGACGTTTGACACCGCTGGTTGGCGTCCACGCAACCTACGCTAACCGCCCCCCAACAACCCGTCCGGTGTACGGAAGAGACCGCGAATTGGATGCCTTGCACGGCTGGTTCGCTGACCGACACCCCTGCATGGTCGTTCATGGAATCGCTGGCATTGGGAAATCAACGCTCATCGCCCACTGGCTTCAACAACACATGGAAAACGACCCACACCTGTCCGTTTGTTGGTACACATGCCAGCCATGGGATCGTGCTTTAGGGCTCGCTACCAGCTTGCTGCACCGCTTTGGTATTGACGAGACCCACGACCCCTATCGCATCATCGAAACCCTTCCCCTCACACCGGGCGCCGACATGGATGTTGATGCTTGGAGGCGCCGATTGATGGCCTACATGACCGATGCGAACACCATCCGCGAGCGCTTCAAAGACAGCGCTGGAGGACCGCCGCCGTACTGGCTCATCGTGCTTGATGACGTGCACTACATCAGCGAAAAGGCCCGCCACCTGCTCGGCTCATTGCTCCAACTTGCCCAGAAGGGGCCGCTGAGGGTGCTGTTGGTTTCACGGACCGAACTCAGCGTCTATGACCGCCGAGATGTACACATTCGAGACACCGTCCGCGAGCTGCCTCTCAAAGGCCTCAGCCTCGAAGCCACCGAAGCTTGGCTCTCAACCCTTGAAAGCAAGGATGCTCCTCCTGCAAAGGAGGTTCACGCCGCCACTGGAGGCCATCCACTCGCCATGGAACTCTTGGAATTGTACGGGCAGCCAACCCACAAAGATTGGTTGAGGTTCCTGGATGAAGAAATTCTCTTGCGGCTTCCCGGCAAGGAAAAGGAACTCTTAGCGACGCTTGCAGTTGCCCAATCTCCGGTGCCTTGGGAGGTACTGGCCAAGGGCGTTGGATGGAACGGCCTCCCTCCGGAAAATCTCGTCAAACACGGCTTGCTGTTGGAACTTGAGGACGGCATGTGGTTGCATGAAGCCCTTCGAGAGCGATTGCTGCGGGATGTAGGTGAACAGCAGCAGGCCCGAAAGCAGCGACTTGATTGACTTCAAAAGTCGTCGGCGGTCATGACTTCATCTATCCACGACAGAAGCTTTGGCTTCGGCATGCTTCCAGTCTTTTGAGAGACCATAGTGCCGTTGCGGTAGATGAAGAGTGCTGGAATGCTGCGGACGCCGAGTTGTGCTGCTGTGGAGGTGTTTTGTTCCGTGTCAACCTTGGCGACCAAGATTTCTCGTTCTTGGGCGACGGCTTCGAGAACAGGTCCAATGGCTTTGCAGGGGGCGCACCAAGGTGCCCAAAAGTCAACGATGACCCACTCGGTTTCGTTCACCGTGTCGTTGAATTCGCTGTCGCTAACGTCCCTCACTTCGCCCATAGGTTCACCTAAACGACGGTCCGGATGAAGCATTATAGGGGTTTGGCCCATTTCCAATGGCTCCCAAAAAGGCAAGTCTCATCAAATGGCGCCTACTGGGTTGGCATGAGGGATGACATGATCATTGCACCCAGCGTCCTTACGGCCAACCTCGCCGACCTTTCCACTGACTGCAAAGAGGCCATGGACGCAGGCCTTCCTTGGCTTCATCTTGACGTGATGGATGGTAATTTTGTTCCGAACTTGACCTTTGGCCCACCCGTGATTCGTAGCCTGCGCCGCGCCCTTGGACCAGACGCCGTTTTTGATGCTCACCTGATGATTGAAAACGCTGAGAGTTGCTTCCAAGACTACATTGACGCAGGATGCAATCACCTCTCGGTTCATGTTGAAGCCGTCAAACACCTCCACCGTTTGCTCGGCGCCATTCGTGAAGGCGGGGCCACGGTTGGCATTGTCTTGAACCCCGGTACGCCAGTGGAAGCAGCGCTTGAGGTGCTTAGCGAAGTGGACCTTGTCCTCATCATGAGCGTGAATCCCGGTTTTGGAGGGCAATCTTTCATCCCCAATGTTGAGAGTAAGATTCGACGCTTGTCCGAAGCCATAGAGAAGCAAGTGGCCGAAGGTGGCAGAGAAGTGCAAATACAGGTTGATGGTGGCGTAAAAGCACACAACATCGCCATGCTCCGAGATTGGGGCGTTACCAACTGCGTGGTCGGTTCAGGCTTGTTCAACGACCGCGCCAGCGTAGCCGAAAACCTTGCAGAGATTCATCAAGCACTCAACTGAGGAGGGTTGCCCATCCAAATCCTCGTGGTTTCTCTGCTCTATCCCGTCCCACAGAACATGACGCGCGGTGTCTTTGTGGACGACCATGTTCGACTGTTGAAGGAACTTGGCCACGATGTCAAAGTGGTGAACCCACTGCCCAGAATGCCGCGTTATGCCGAGGCGCGTCGCTCAACCATGAGAGGTGTCTCAAAGGCTCCACGGCGCTGGGTGAATGAAGAAGTTCCCATCTTAGTGCCACGGTTTTTTGCTCTTCCAGACCATCCGTATCCTCGATTGACGGCCTCAAGTGTTGCTCGTCGGTGCAAATGGGTGGAAAAGCAACTCGGTGAGTGGCGGCCTGACATCGTGGTTTGCCACACCTTGTGGCCAGTCGCTCAACTCGCTCAACGGTTGTCCGAACGTTGGACATGCCCTTTGGTCGGTGTTGTCCATGGCTATGATTTCGACGTCGGTCTTGAGATGAAAGGCGTTGGTCCCGCCATCCAATCTTCGGCCGCGAGTTGCGACGCCTTGGTCTGTGCTTCGGACCGACTAGCAGATATCGCAACATCTTGGCCATTACCGCCCCAGCGAGTGGAAACCATTCCTTGCATAACCGAGATACATCGTGAGTGGCGACGTCCCGTTCGGCCCATGAAAAAGGCCTGGAAAAAAGAGCCGATTGACATCCTGTTCCCAGCCGACCCTCGGCGACCTGAGAAGCGGCATTTGTTGGCCCTCCAAACGGGCGAGGCGCTTGAGCAACGTGGTTGGGTGGTTGGCATCACGGTACTGCGCCATCAGCCGCGAGACATCGTTTATGATCGAATGTTGACCGCCGATGTGACCCTGGTCACTTCGAGGCGAGAGGCTGGGCCTTTGGTGGCACGAGAGTCCCTGCTTTGCGGCACACCCGTCGTGAGCGTCAATGTCGGTGAAGTCGCTCGATACCTGCCCAAAGAATGGGTTTGTGAAGACAACCCTGAGGCCCTTGCTGAGGGGATTGAGGATGCTCTTCGCAAAGGTTGGAGAGAAGAAGAAGACGTGGATGAACGGTTGGCATTTGCCTCCAAATCTTCGGTCAGTCAAGCGTGGAGCGAACTGCTTTCCAGCCTTGTTTCGTAAAGAGAAAGAGAGGCAAACCCAACGTCCACCACAGGGTTTGGGATACCAACCCTACGATGATGAACGACCCGCCGAGGAACACCAGCACCCATTCATCCCGACGATGGCGAACAACGTCCAACTCCCCGCTCATCCACCATGAAAGAAGAAGAAGGGCCCCCGCGGATAGGCTGCTGGCCACGGCGCCTGCGTACAACTTCTGACCTGCATCATCTGGCCCTTCCAACACCAACATGAAACCCAGAGCCATGGCGGCCAAGAGCACGAGCAAGATGAAGAGCGTGAAGCGCCAAGGGTGCTGCCCTGCCATGAGGCTGGTGTAGGTAGGAGTGGCCAGCAGTGTCAAGCCCCAACCTGCCAAAAGAACGGTGAACACATCAACGGCCGAGGCCCCATGTGTTCCATCGAGGTAAGCTTCTGGAAACGCCAACGGTGCAAAGAACGTCATGATAGCGTAGCCCCCAAAAAGGCCGTAGGGAAGCAAAGCAAAACAAAGGTCCGTGGCTTGGTTGAGTTCTCTTTGATGCTCCAACGGATTGGTTCGGGCTCTCCCCAGCACGGGTAAAAGCGCGGAACGTATGGCGGCTGGGACCACCAATCCAGCCAGCCAAGCCAGTTGGGCGACGTGAAACACTGCCCCGAGCGTGGCGCCACCTGAGGCGGCGACCATGAATTTCTCAATTCGAATCACGTAAGGAAGAATTCCAAGGGTGATGGCGAACGGTAGGGCGGACATCATGAGGGTACGGGGAGAAGTCCAACTCGAACCAAAGCGTGCCCAATCCACGGTTTTGGGGGCTGGCGGAGAGGTACGGAACACCCAAAACAGCGCCAAAGCCCATCCGGCTACAGCTCCGAGCAGAAAAGCCATCGTGAACGCGGTGACCGAGGTGGAACCCATCCACACCAACACGCCGTAGCCACACACCGTCAATCCCCGTTCAACCACTTTGGTCAACGCCTCAAGGCGTGCTTCCCCCAACACGCGTAAGCCAGACCTTGGAGCGTAAGAGGCAACATGGACCAGAGCAATGAGCGCTGCGAGAACCAGGAGGTTGAGTGGTGCGTCAATGTTGAGCCATGATTCCGGGCGGACCAGAACCGCGAGGAGCACAAAAGGAAGCGCTGCCATCGCCTGCCATCGGTAGGTGCGCCAAACGGCAGCAGGCACCAGGGATGGTGCTCGCGTTCCATCCCGGGCCAGCAACGTGGGAAGGCCAAGGTCGATGACCAAGAACAGGGAGGCATAGAGGTCGATCGCGAGAACCATCCAACCGTAATGTTCAGCCAAAAGGGCGTGAGTCAGCATGATCTGCCCGATGAAAGCGAGTCCAACCGCCAGCAAATCTGCTCCAACCAGCCATGATGCGTCCCGCCCACTGGAAGGGGTACGCGGCTTGGCGGCGCTCATGCAAAGGGCTGGGTGAGGCGGCTTTCAATGACTTCCACGGATGTCAGGGGCGGTCGTCCTCTTCGAAGCCCCATGCCCAAAGGCTCACGGCCCCTCGTTCTCCTTCCACTGAACCGATGCGCTGTACAAAGGGGGACTTGCGCAAGGCACGCTGCAGAATGTGGGCGCGTACTTGTCGCCCCTCCGCCTCGAGAACGTGGATGATTTCTGAGGTGGTGGCCGGGCCGTTGATTCGCAGCCAGCCAACGATCCAATCCGCTTGCTCACGGTTGGCTTTCCGTTCATCACTCCAGCGTGATGGTCGTGCCATGGTTAGCACTTTGGCCAGTGGGCCATGAAGATTTGTCAATCTTCGTCGTCGAATTTGAACGCTCGTGCCCGCTCCATGGCCGCTTCATCGGTGAACCAAAACGTCGGTGTTGGGCCGAGGTCCTTGTCCCACCGTTGAACAGCTCGCGCAAACATCTCGCCGTCGGCGTGTTCGCTGCACCACTTCAAGAACCACTCGGCTTGAGCTTGCATGGCCTCATCGCCTTCCGATTGGCGGCGTAGCATTTCGGCCTGCAAGGCGGTCATCATCATCCAATTTGGCGTGAGGGCATAGGTGACGTAGGGGTTTCGTTCCATGGCTACGCTGCTCCATTCCTTCCACAACGAGAACACTTGGTCGTAAAGGTACCCAATGATGAGGACGCCCAGCATGACCGTCAGGAAAATGGACATCAAACCGAAGTAAGTCGCAGGTACACCAAGGATGGTATCGTTGAAACAAACAGTATCGCTACAGGAGGCTTCGAAGCGCCAACGAACGTACGGCCATACAAGCAGCGTGATGGTGGTGCCCCACAACAATAAGCCAACGACGGCTTGGGATTGTTGCATTCGCCAATATTGGCGCATTACCCACTTTCGGAATACTGAAGAGGAATCGTCTTTCGTCATAAGAACAGTCTTCCTAAGGGTCATTCATTTAACAAAGAAACCCATGAATGGAAGGCCTGCAGATGCATTTCATCAACTGGATTGTTCACCGGTGTAGGTCAGAACATCAAGAATCACTTGCCCCATAACGCGAATGTTGTCCTGTGTGAGGTGGGGTTGCATGGAAAGGTCGCAGGCGAATTCGATGTTCGCAATGGTCTCCTTCAATTCGTCTTGATGGGCCTTGATGTATTCCCATTGGCGGTAATCTCGAGCGTTGCGTCGGGCCCCGAAAATTTGCATCGGGATGCCCTCTTCTTTCATGAGGTCGATGAACTGGTCAGCCTGATCCCGTGACAGCCCCACAAGGTGGAACTGCATGGTGTCGCAGAAGGGGTCCACTTGCGCCAATGGCATTGGAATCTCAATGTTTGGATGATCGTGAATCAGCGAGTGGAGGAGGTTCCAGTTTTCCACGTGAATCTGTTTGATGGTTGCAAGGCGCTCAATTTGCGGCGTCAGCATGGCGGCGGTGACCTCCTGCATGCGCATCGAGTAGCCAGGGACTTGGTTCTGCAACCGGTTCATGAGGTCGGCGTCCAAATCATAGTGCTTCATCCAAAGTCGTTCGTAAGAACCGGCGTAGAGAACCGCTCGTGCCGCGTGTTCATCGTCGTTGGTGACGAAAATCCCGCCTTCCCCAGCGGAAAGTCCCTTGGATGACTGAGTGGAAAAACAGCCGATTTCGCCAAAAGTTCCGAGGAGTTGTCCATTCCAGAGCGTGGCGTAGGCGTGAGCACAGTCTTCGATCAAAATCAGTCCGTGCTTGTCAACCACCTCCATGATGGCGTCCATGTCGGGAACGTGCCCTCGCATGTAGGACATCAACAGGACCTTCGCACCCGTTTCGGTGGCTTTCTTGTCCAAGTCCTCTGGGTCCATCGCCCATTCGCGGTTACTCTCGACCAGCACAGGGATGGCACGGGCATGTTCGATAACGCTTGGAACGGCGTGGAAGGTGAAGGCGTTGGTCAGAATCGTGTCTCCAGGTTGGACGCCCACGATGTTGAGGGCGATGAACATGGCAGAGCCGCAAGAGTTGGTGCCCACAGCGTGCTTGAGGCCCATGTATTTGGCGAAATTGTGCTCAAAGGTTGCGGTCAGGGAGGCCTCTTTGGTCTTCGGCTGGTAGCGGTACATCACGCCAGCATTCATGGCTTTCACCGCCAAGTCAATCCCGGCTTGTGGAATCGGTTTGAACGCTTTGTTGTCAAAATCGACGATGCTTTCGCCGCCTTCAGCAACAAGTTTTCGGGATTGCTTGGGCGACTCCATGGTGGTCCCTTCAGGCGTTCCTCATGCCCGATGATTTTGAATGTATTGAATCCTAGATTGGTTGGTCCAGCCACAACCCGCCAGCGAGTTCTTCCCACTCAACGGATTGCGGAGCGCACGAATTGTGGTAGTTGGTAAATTCGCCAAAGTACCACTTGCCATCGGCCAAAAACAGGTCAACCCGTGAGTAATCGATGTCTTCAGCCAGCCGCTCCCCGATGTGAATGAGTTCATTGATCCGTTCCTTTCCAAGAATTGAAACGATTTCATCGGGAGTATGTTCTTCGCTCCATCGCCCGTTGGTTTGGTGAATGCGCTGACCATCAAGCGTGTAGATGGACTGGGAATGCGACGTCATTCGCCCGGTGTCGTACTGAATGAAGCCCGCTTTTCCATGAAAGACATGGACCTTCCAATCGTTGGGCAGGTGGTTTTCATCGGTGAGCAATTCTTCAATCATCACGCCCCTTGGTTTGATGTTGGCAGCGCCCCATTCAAGCGGTGCGGGGAAGGGTTCACGCAAGCACCAGCGCAAGGAGCGTTCGATGCGCCATTTCGGCCATGGTTTGCCGTTTTGATCGCGCCAATTACGAATCACACGGTACCGGTTGTCCGTGCGGGAAAACAAGCGGAGCTTTCGAGGAACGTTGACCAGCGGCACGGGCCCGTTGTCCATGATGAACAGAGCGTCTCCCGACCAGTGGTTGGTTTTGATGACACAGCGCTCGGGCAAAGTGTCCCAATCAATGTTCACGTCTTCCGACCAATGGTAGAGTTTGGTGAGATGGCACACTTCTTTGGATTCAACGAGTTCACGAGAACGGTATTTGTCCTCCATCAACGGAAGAAGGGGGTTACGGTCCTCAATGCATCGCTTGAGTTGGAGTTGGCTGTAGTAGCCTGCCTTGGATTCGTCAAGGACGTGCCATGGGTGGACACCACCTGGAAGCAACTCCGCCATCGTTTCACCGTGCAGGCCAATCCGCTTTAGCCTTGGCACCGCAGTACGAAGGGTTTGTTTCAAGCTTGGCGGCCAGCGTCGTACATTTCGCGCAGGCTGCCGTCTTGGAGCATCTCAAGAGCGATGTCGGAACCGCCAATGAGTTCGCCGTGGACGAACACTTGAGGCATGGTCGGGAAGTCAGACCAAGCGCACACCGATGGTATGGCACGAGGGTCGTTGAGAATGTTCACCGCAGCAAAAGGCTCGTCAACTTGTTGTGAGAATTGTTGCATCACCTGAGCGGCGCGGTTTGAAAAACCGCACTGTGGTTGGTTCGGGTTGCCTTTCATGAACAGTACGAGGGCATGTTCATCGACGATTGCTTGCAGTTCTTCGGGGGTCCAGTCCATTTGATTCACTCCTGTTTGTTTTTGTTGATTCGGCGGATGTGTACGCCTTGTCCACCCCCGTGGGGGTCGAATGCAGTGTCGCCAGCGGTTTCAGCTTGGGCGGGGGTCATGCACTTGAGGTCAAGCGCGTGGATGGGGCGAGGGATGTGCTGCTTCATGACGGCGAGGATTTGCTTCTGCCGTTGCAAGGGGCGAACGCCCTCGAAGTTCTCGGAGATAACTCGGACGTGGAAGTGGTCGCCTGAGCCGTGGAGGTCAATGACTTCAACCACGGCTTCCGGCACGGCTTTCAGAACCTCTGCCTCAACCCACGCTGTCTCTACCATGTTCACGCCTCAATCAAACCAGAGTGAGCACCTTCTTTGAACCTGCGCACGAGCACACAACGCTCATTCGGTACCAAGTTTGTCAAGAACTGCCGAAACGCCCGTCGCTTTTTTGACGCTGAGCCATGGCTTGACCGCCCGGGTTGAAATGTCCTTCTTGAGACGAGCGACGCCACCGCCGCTCATGTTGAGCAGGATGCAATCGTCCTTGTCCACCTCGCCAGCGTCAACCGCTTGCAAAAGACTCGCTGCAGCCACGGCACCCGGCGTCATGATGTCAATGCCTTCGATGGATTCAATCATCTCACGGGCCTTCATAGCAGCCTCTCGTTCAACGATGTAGGTTTGGCCGTTGGAGGATTTGAGGATGTCATGCACCGCACCAACTTGACCGTAGGCTGGGCCTTTGTTGAGCAGGTAATCGGAGTACACCTCGACTTCTTCGGCAGGATAATCCTCGGGAACAAGATGGTCGCGCCCCGCTTGCCAGGCATTGTGAATGGGGTGATGCTCAACGTTTTGTGAAACATGTTGCCTTGGAGCAGGGCCCTTGAACAATCCAGCTTCAATCAGGCGTTCAGCCATTTCGTGAATGCCAATGGGACCAGGCCCTCCGCCGATGCCTTGGAAATAGTGGTCCGGCAACCGGCCGATGGTGAAGGCTGCATCAAGCATCAAACTCCCGATGCCGTCTCGACGAGCGACATTGTGCACGCTACCCTCCATTTGCCAGCCAGGCAATTGAGCAGCGAGGCCCTTGGCAACGGTCTTCGCGTCGTAGTAATCACCGTCCTCAACCACGATCAGCCGGACGCTGTCTGCATTGTTCTCGGGGCGAGCCCAAATGCGCTCAGCGTGGTCTTTGCCAACAACCACGAGAAGCGGCATTCCATCAAGACCACAAAAGTGCGTGAAGGCCCGGCCGGTGTTTCCTGCACTCGCGCAGATGAGGCCAGTGCAACCGTGGTCGTGTATGCGTTGTATGGTCGGAACGGCTTCCATGTCCTTGAAACTGCCCGTTGGACACAACCCGCCTTTCTCGGGCCAGTAGCCGTGGAAGGTGACCCAGAGGTTGGAAAGTCCCATCGCTTCTCCCAACGCATCAGCCTTGTAGGTCACCGTGCCGGCGACGTAGTCGTTGGCCTTCGAGGTCGGAATCCATGAGAGGTACTTCCAAACGCCCTGTGCGTTCTGTTGGAGTTCAAACGGTTCGCTGTACACCGCACGCAGCAGCGCGTTGTCCGTGTAGTGAAGCGTGTAAGCGTCGTTAATGAGGTCGCCCGTTTTGAGGCACTGGAGTTGATACTTCATTCTTTCACCACGGCAAAAATACTGCCCACAGGCTTCCGTCCGGAGGTCGTGGTATAACTGTTGGTCCATAGAGCGCCAACATCAAGCCTATTCTTCAAAATCTGAAATAAATGAAATCAATCGTTTCTGCTGGACGAAGGTAAAAGGCTAAACTGAGCATAATGCCACACACAGTGCCCCATACGACAGGATGTTGCCTAGCAAGCCATTCCTTGCCTCCGCCGATTTTTCCACTGATACCGTGAAGAAGAACAAAGCACGCCGCAAGGGCAAAGGTGAGGAACTTGATCTCCGGGAGGAATTCAAAACCCTCTTTCCAATCAAAGTGGCCACCCCAACCAACAAAGGTCTTCATCGAGGGAATGAGCACGGCC
>Ga0115011_10001365_pt1 | contig 17605 bp, 12 predicted proteins | sample TroAtlMetagenome_2_FD_88705 | JGI IMG/M metagenome (GOLD analysis project Ga0115011, IMG submission 88705) | Marine eukaryotic phytoplankton communities from Atlantic Ocean - Tropical Atlantic ANT8 Metagenome | ecosystem: Environmental > Aquatic > Marine > Oceanic | place: Tropical Atlantic...
TAATTTGAATTGTTTGAGCCATTTATAAAACTCCGAATTATCCCTAATAGGATCCTGCGTCTATTGTATCAGAATCGCCTGCAGCTGCACCCACTATTATGGGAACCCACTGAAATGTGCCTGTACTTGTTTCTCTATAGACTTTAAATTGTTCATCATCGGTATCGTACCAAGTATCTCCTTCCGAAACTGTTGAACCGGTAGGAGCGGTTGTACCGCGAAAGTTTTGATCTGCTAGTTGCTTTAATGCTGTATCTAAATCTGTAGCTGTAATAGTATTGTAAGGAGTTGTTATAATATTCTCAGCATTTAAAGTGCCTGGGACAGAAATAGGAATTGCTAAAGAGTATGCTTGGACGGTAGTAACATCATCAGTTATATCTACACTAATAGTATCGCCCGTTACGGTAACATCCGTGACACTTTCTGTTATTTCTAGTGTAGTATGGCTCATCTAGTTATTTCTGGAGTAAGAGTTACATCTCCTTGCAAAATTCGTTTAACAACACCATCATTTGCGGTATAAATTTCTAAGTCATATACATATTGTCCTGCCGCTAAGAGTTTTGAAGTTGCTGCCGGTAGTTCTAGTTTTAATGCACCACCGGTAGCATTGGTTTTAGTAACCGTAAAAGTAGCCGAAGCAGAACTAGCTGTAACAGAGGTTCGCAGCTGTGCCCGACCTGTGTAATTAGTTAAATTCATAGCCGAACCTGACTGCTTAATAACCAAGTCTACCGCAAAGTCGGAGCCTTGGTCAATTACTAGGTTATATGTTCCTGCGCTCATGTATATTTCTCCATGCTGAAATTATATCTCAAAGGACATAAATAGTCAAGTTTTATTTTTAAGGTGGTATTATGTGAAGGGAGGACCGCTATACCATTGTACTAGAGAATACCTTGTACCTTGACTTACTGGAGTAACCTCATGTAGTAAAAAAGAAGGAAAAATAAAAATACTTCCTCGTTTCTTTACTGTACTTAAGTCTACGTCTTTATTCCCCCAACATGTTTTTAATTTAAAATCACCTCCTGAATAAGTATTAATATCGGATAACTGAACAGTTACCGATAGTTTACGTTGTATATCAGACTCAATATCACTATCTCTATGCCAAGTATAGAAATCATTCTCATTATAAGTAGTGAATTGAGGCTGTTCTCTGTTATTAAGATTAAACCCCCATTCCTTATTGTTGGTTTCATTTGCGTAATAAGATAATAATCTATCTACCCAGGAACCTTTATTAAACCAAGCTACTTTTCCATCTCTAAATTTAGAGTCAATATTGTTATCTTTATTTATAGTTGCTATTTGTTGTGCTAGTACCTTTCCTTCTTCTATTATTCTATCACATACCTCTGATGATAGCTCCCCCGCCCATACTCCGAGCGGGGTTCGTTCAACTTGTCTCACTACAATTTTCCTATTTTTACCCTAAGATTACTACTATCCCATATTTCCATAGTATTGGTGGTACCATTTAAAAATATTCCATTTCCTCCAGAGCTGTCATTAGCAATAGCTAACTCTTCACTGGTTATTGCATTCGCCATAATTTGACTCGCACCTATAGAACCTGTAACTACCATATCTCCATCAATTAAGGCGGTTACTGCTGCCCAGGCTCCTCCACTTCCATAAGTTCCACTATATTTCCATGCCGAGACACCCGCTGGCACTGTGGCGCTCGTATCTTTTAATGTACAAATATCATTCGCGATAGGGTTTCTACCTAAAGCCGTGGCTATAGCGGCTGCTTCTGTTGTATCATTAGCATTGTCAAAACCGGCGCCTTCAATAAATATGTACGCATTTCCAGCAGCTCCTCCAGGGCCTGTTGGTCCTGTTGGTCCGGCTTGTCCAGGGGGTCCAGGAGACCCATCATTTCCGGCTCCTCCTGCTGGACCTGTTGGTCCTGTTGGACCTGTACCTCCTGAGGGGCCTGTTGGACCTGTAGGTCCAGCTGGTCCAGTAACACTAAACTGTCCTGCAAATGCGAAATTGCCAGTACTAGCATCAAATTTCATGTAGTTTGTATTATTACCAACCACAAAATCACCAGATCCATCCATGTAAAAACCAGCAGAAGTATCATTTATACCATCAGTTTTATCATGACTGTAAAATTTGGAGTTAGCGTCACTAGAACTAGTGCCTAACTTCATAATACTTCCTATAGTTAATTGATTTGAGAAAGTTGTCTGTGCTTCAATTTTATCTGCAGATAGAGTGCCGTCTACAATTACACTTCCATCAAATTCTGCGGCAACAACTGTACTCCATGAATTAGCACTTAGAGTGTTAGAGTTGGAGGTAGCTGACCCTACAAATACGCGAGTAGCAACTGTATTACCGTTTTTAATAGTAATTCTATCATTGGGAACTATTCTCCTACTTCCTGCAGTACCATCCTTAGGAATAGTACTATCTGCTAAAATAAGCGCACCCACTCCTCTAGCAGTAGTTGTAGTTACTAGACCACTATCAGAACTTGAAGCATCCGCCCAATCAGCAGCATATGTGGAATTTACATATGTTTTAGTAACTCCAACTCTCGTTGTCATTGTTATTTTACTTAGTCTAACTTCATGTTTTGCCAGTACAGAATCACTATTGTTATTATCAGTTATTGTTACTATGATTGATGCTGAATCAACCGCCTCATCTTGAAGAATAGAAGAATCACCATCTATCGCTATTTGGGCCTGAGAGGTGCCCGAATAACTTACTGTAGTGATTTCTATATCACTATTTGATACACCTCCTGTTGCGGTAGCGGTAAGCTTATACGAATTAGCATCATAAGGAGAGCTTGGATCATAAACCATTAAAGTACCATTCTTATAGTTTATGAACATAGTACTAAAATCATTTTCCGCTACAACACCATTTGAGTCCATAATAAACGTATGGCCACTATTAGTAGCGGTTGAATTAACTCCTGCTGAAAAAGTTCCAGAATCCTTACTCTTAGAAATATTATAACTAACAGTTTTAGCTAGACCATTATCTTGAACTTCTCTGACTGCTACATCAAATACTAATGACCCACCAGAATAATTTATATCACTATCATCATTATGAACAGTTACAGTTCGACTGCTTGCTTCCGTAAATGTTGTTTCCACATTTTGGTTAGTTTGTGTAAAACCAGCACCTGTAACTTTTATTTCAGGATTTGAAAAATTAATTGCTGTAATTTCTAATTCAATATCATTATAACTTGTAATTAATGATTCATCTGCTCGATAATTAAGAAGAGGAACATTACAAGTAACAATTACACCCCTGCTTTCATTAATGAGATTTGGTCTATGCTCTAGTAAAGATTTTAACTTATAACCTGCATCTGTATGAAATACAACTCCCATTACAAAATCGCGCTCATAATCAATATTTAATTCATCTCTGTAAGCTGTTACATCTGTAAATGATGCCAGAATTTTCCTATCTAAGTACAGTATTGTATCACTTTCGATATAAGCTATTTTTCCAGCTTGGGAGCTATTTAGTCTAAATATATTTTGAAGATTTAAACTTTCAAAATTGGTTCCTGTTCCCACGACTTTGTTAGACCCATTTTCAATAGTAACATTTCCAGTTAGTGCTGTCCAGATACTATTAGGGTCTGTTGCATACTTATCCGCATCATAAAAATAAAATAGATTATACTGATAATTAAGGTCATTTTTAGCTGTTACTATACGAATTGGATCATTTGTTGCGTGAGATGTTTCAGAGAAGTCATAAAACAGATAAGCCCAGGGCCTATTGTGGAAGGTTCCAGTTTGAGCGATTCTATTTCCTGCCCAATCAGTTTGTCCTAATTCAGTTATTATTACTGATGTGGAATTAGCATTATTGGGATTATTAGATTTATATGTAAATAAATCTTCTGGGTCAATGTCGTCCAGTTTTGGTCCAATTTCATAAGATTTTTTAGCAAAGATTACTTTACCCGTAGTGTTAGAGTCCAGTTCCAGGGTAGTGGAACATACACCCCCTCTTCTAATACCTCCCCATACTCTGTCACCTCCAAATATATCTTCTAATGTTAATTGGGCGATAGTAGGTTTCGATCTCTTATTGTAGGTACTAATTGTTCTGACTCGTACCTCATATTGACCATCATCAAGCTCAGTAAATTTTTTTGAATTAACTCCAGAAGAGGCGAAAAAAGTTTCATCGTCTCTATTCTCATTAAAATTATGAGTAACTTCAAATCCTTTAATATAATCATATGCAGGAGCCTCCCATTGAATAGTAACTTCTTCTCCTGGTTTACTAAATTTAGGAGTTCGAAGAATTAATACTGAAAGAGGTGCCGGAGGCTCTGTATTTGGCTCAGGAGGAAAAACTGGGTCATCAACTGCTAATTCAAATTCGACTTCAATGTCATCAAACTTTTCATTATAATGCTCTACAGCACTTATACCATAGTTGTGGTCATCGTCTTCAGCAATCGATAGTATTTTGTATTCTTTAGGAGAACTTTGAGTTAGTTTAGCTAAACTGTCATCTGTTTGTTTAATAGCGAACATAGCTTCTGGTAAATCAGAAGCAGAATCTACAGTTAACGCGGAGGCTAATTGAACAGTAGTACGGCCATCAACAGCAGAAGCAGGAATAGTATAAGCTATAGAGTCAACAGTTATTGAGCCCGCTAATGCCCTATCTTGAACAGTTGTAGAGGTTTGTAAAGATAACGATAAATGTTCATTGGAATCATCTAATGCATTATTAACATTTAAAAGAGTGTCCGACTCACTTGATACAATAAGAGTAGTTTGACTGCCTCCACTTGTTAAACGAGCTTGTGTAACAATCTCACCCCGAGAATAAGAGTTGCCTCCAATAGTTGCACTATCTTGAGTTAATATAACCGCTTTTTTAGGAATAATTACTGCAATACTATAAGTATATCCACTAGAAATTAAGTATTTATCTATATCTCTATCTAACGTTAGGGAGGTTGAGCCATTATATGAGCTTACTCTACCGCTAAAAGGAATATCAAAGTCATCAGCATCTTGAATATTTACTATATCACCGGGGGCTAGAAACGATGCTCCTGAGCCTGTTTTGAAAGTTACAACTTCAGTTTGATTAACTCCCGTCCATAGTTTCCATCTTCCATATCGTATTGCTTGTCCTTCTGACGTACATCCAAAAGCTGTTGCGTTCTCTTTTATAATTCTTCCAGTATCTATAATATTCTGTCTGTCTTCAACAATTATAGGCTCTAACTTATAGTCAGAATCTGGATTATTCCAACTTATAATGAACTGATTTGCTCTAGTCTTACTACCAGTGCCTTCATAGTTAAAAGAACCATCAACTACATTTGCTTTTGAAAAATTATAAACAGGACTCTTTTTCTCATCAATAACAGGAACTATCTCACTACCAAGCCAATAAATCATTCCTCTAAAAATAGTTCCCATGTCTTTTAGAACTTTGTAAGCATCGGTGGCCTTCTGTAAATAGAGATTAGCAGTAAATCTTGGCTCTTTTCCTCCTTTACCATCTATAACTAATTCATCGCAATATTTCGCAATTTTATATAATGAATATTTATCAATATCACCAGCCTCTAGCCACTCTCCCAGACCATACCTATCATTAATCATTATATCATAGAAAACCCATGCTGGATTATTAGTATAAATTTTTTCTGATCTAAATGCACCATTCCATGCTTGAGGAGTGGTTTCTACCGCCCCTGTTGATACATTTCTTGTATATAACGCAACTTGACCTGGATAAGTTGATTCAGAAGTATTTTCTTCTCTAGTTACATAGTTAGAAGGAACTAAAACTTTTATTCCTCTGGCATCATAAGCTCTTTTAGGTACTGATTGAAATTGTTTAGAACTAAATTGTACACTAGCCATTGCTGTATAAGGATAATTTAATTTCTCCCTTATAATAGCGGTAGCGGAAGTGATTTGAGATGCGATAACGCCTGCCCAATGGTCTGCGGATGTTTTCATTCTTTTTTCATCCGAAGGATTCCACCAGTGTGGATTAGTATATGGACTAGCTCCATGATTACTTAAACGAGTAATTCTTACAGAAAAGTCTGAAAAAGGGTAATACCCGGTTAAATCAATCTCATATTCATAACTAACAGAAATTTTTGATAGAGTACCATGTGCTATTACACTTTCCCCTGCTGCGTTATTAATAGAAGCACTATGAACAGCACTTGCACTAAAATTACCAGGTAGTAAATCCCATTCAAAAGGATTTCCAGCCCCTCTTTGTATTCCAACCTCTACACGATAAGCGGCGCCACTTTGTCTATTCGCACCTTTGTCCTCATGGTATTGATAAAAGCCATTGGGATAGGTTATAATAAATTTAACACTATCAACTTCTCTTGCTTGTGCACCTGATAAATTTGATGTTGTAATAACTTTTTGGTGTGCTGCTGTGTTTGTACTTTGTGCAGCTACATAAGTGCCTCTCTCTAATGGGCCTGTGGGATATGTTAATGGCACACTTGCGGAGCCCACACCATTAAGAAACTGCATAGCGGGCTGGTTTGCTGTGCCTTTTCTAAATTGATAAGTTGCTTGATCCGTTTTGCCAGCAGTCGAAGAGCCGACTTTTGCACTAAGTGCGTAGTTTTTACCACTAAAACTTATAGGGCTTCCTGCGTTAATAGTAGTAATAGTTGTACCACTTATCTGTCTTATCTCTAAGTATAAATCTATTTCTAATTTATGAGTATTTCCGGTTGCTGCTTCGTTACTATATTGTAACCCGTCTTTTCCTCTTCCATTATTATATACAAATTTTGCTGTGGGTTTAGCACCCGAACCTGTAGCAATACTATGTAAATAACCTTCTACCCATCCTTCTCCTATTTGGACTCTAGCAAGGACTTGTCCGTTGGCAACTTGTGCTAAATTAAATATTTTTTGTCCATTTCTTGGAGTATGATTAAACACATTATAAAAAATGGAACTGTCATCCGAAGCTTTAATAGTCCACTGTATTCCTCTAGCTACCCCCTCGTCATCTTCATCAATGTTGGTTTCCTCAGAAAAGGTAACTGTTGCTTCTATAGCATTTTTAACAATTAGAAAGCGTGTGCCTTCATTTAATGCAACATTTTCACTACCAATATCTTTACTAACAGTAACTGTCTTGCTTCCGGCAGTTCCACTAACAGTTGTATCTAGAGCTCCTTCCTTCCGACTTTCTCCTTCCCCCATTAAGGGGTCACCATTAACATAAATACTTTGACCGCCTTCGACTAATCCCTCTATTTCTCCTTCAGAAATAATATCGGTCACAGAAATAGTTTGATAGGTAGCGCCTGCGGATACCTGATCTATTATTACGTTTTCATCAGCAGTTCGTCGTCGATCTACTGCTTTTATTGATCCTCTGCTCATGTTAGCTCCCTATAAACTATTTGAGGTTTACCGCCAAATAAGCTACCCCATACTATTTCTTCCGTAAACGTTGTTTTAGCATTTGTAACTTCAAAATTAACTGGCTGCCCAGGTACTTGTAGTCTTCCATATAAAACAGGTACTGGGTCTCCTTCTATTACATTTTGTTCTAATCCATTAAAATTATAACTAGATTGTTGGTCTTTATCCCCTTCTGGGTCAGGAGCCATCATTTCCGTTAAACCTGTCATTGCCAGATTCATGGCTCCAAAAGTTAATACAAAACCAGCCATTGCCGCCGCTGTTAGTGCCCCTCCTCCCATAAAACTCAGCATCGCACTTCCTAAATTCACTCCTGCTACCGGCACGAAGAATACAACCAATACTATTGCTATAGCTGCTAATATTTTTCCTATTCCTCCTCCTGCACCTTGAGGTACTGGTGTTACCGTTATATCGCCCTCTTGTATATTTAGTAGTAGTTCATCGGCGTACTCTAATTCATTGCCCGCAACATCAATATGAAAATCAATTCCATCTTCGACACATTTTGCTAAGTATTCTTTAAATCCAGTATTATTTATGTCAACAAGTTTAAAAGCATCCTTTACACTATCAGCATGAACTGTAATAGAGTGTCCAAACTTTTCCCCCATCTCTCCTTCTAAACGTAATACTCTTTCCATATTTATAGCGGCCTCTGTACTAGCTGAGGTTTACCGCCAAATAAGCTACCCCATACTATTTCTTCAGTATAATTACTTCTTGCATTCGTAACTTCAAAATTAACCGGCTGCCCAGGTACTTGTAGTCTTCCATATAAAACAGGTACTGGGTCTCCTTCTATTACGTTTTGTTCTAATCCGTTGAATAAATAGGACGATTCTTGGTCATTATCTGTAGAAGGATCCGGAGCCATTAACTCATTAATACCCGCCATTGCTAAATTAATCCCTACTAAATATAGGCTTAGTTGTAACATTCCTCCTCCTGCAATTAACCCTGATGTCATCATAACACCAGTTTCAGTTGCAACTGCAACAGAGCCTATCATTGGAGCATACCAAGCGAAAGCAATGATTGCTGCCGCTATAAGAATTTTCTTAAAACCGCCTCCAGCTCCCTCAGGTACAGCAGTTATAGTTATATCTCCTGTTTTTAATGGAAGTAAAAGTTCTGCCTCATACTCTAATTCATTACCAGCAACATCGATAGCAAATCCTACTCCTCTGTTGTTACAATCAACCATAAAGTCTTTAAAATCTGGATTATTTGCGTCCAGAAGGCGTATCACGTCTTTTACGCTTTCGGCATGGACAGTCATAGAGTGACCGTATCTCTGTCCTATTTCGCCTTCTAAATAAACGTTACGTTCCATGCCTATAAGCCCCTACTAACCATTTATGCCACCTTGGAAATAAACTTTCTCTACAAGATAATCTATTTTGAGCATGGTGATAAAATATGTCATTTCCTAAATATACTCCGCAATGGTTATTAAGATTAGAAAAAATTCTAAAAATTAAAACATCATTTTCTTTTATTTCATTTAAGTTTGAAATTGGTTTATGATTCCATTGAGCAATAGTTTCTTCATTAAAATAATCAATATCCTTATCCCAGTAATCATCCACAAACATAGCTCTAGGAGGAATTTCTATATTTTTTGTAGCTAAATAATCTCTTGTTGCTTCAAAGCAATCTGTAACACCAAACTCATACTCTCTTCCATATAAATCAGTAGTAGTAGTTTCCGGTTCTACAACTGTTAAATCCATTTCTGGATAACTAAAAATATAATATTGTTTTCCTAGAGCATTACAGTTATTTATATCTAATTCACTAGGCTCCGAACTCTGGTCAGGATGACTGTGAACAATAGCTAAAATATCTGAAGTTCTTGAAATCCTTAAATACTCTTTAGTATCAATTATAAAGTGATTGTCCTCTTCGGCTATATTTTCACAAGGAAACCACTTTCTTTCGCCCTTTACAACTGAAATAATTCCGCAACCTTCTCTTGGATACTCTTTTTCAAAGTGCTCACGTATCGTTTCTAAAAACTCCACTATCTAAATTTCCTGCTCCCTGGAAAACCTCCAAAAGGAAGTTCCGAATCTGTATTTACTGTATCAGATACTAGAAGATTGGTTCCTACTCCGGTATTTGAATCCTTTCTCTGTGCTTGATAACGTAATTTACAAGATTTTAATAATTTTCCACAAACATCAGCTCGCACCCAATGTTTTGAGCCTAGCCTAGGGGTAAAGCTTGCACTTGCAACGTGTGCTTTTATACACCTCCAAACCGTATTACTATGGAAAACATAATCGTTTTTTCTAGGGTCATCAGCATTTATACTAAAGGTATCTTCATCCATATCATGATCACTCCATATAGTATAATGCCTACAAAGAGTCCAATGTACCCCATTAGTTACCGCATTATTTGTATTATTAGCAATCCGAGAACGATAGTAAATATAATTTGATACAACGAAATCATCTAAACCATATGTACTACTAGACGACCATGCTGTTGACCCCATGCTTGACTTTTTCATAAGGGGCTCATCATCTACTGTTACAAAAACATGACCTACTTTAGTAGCCCCACTATCATTATAAGAATATTGGCTGTGGGTCTTCCAAATACAAGCACCTCTCGGGGTTGTATTTTCTGTTGAGGCTGCTGTGTACTGCCATGGACAGTATTTTCCAATAACTACTCTACTAGGTATTCTTATCCCTGCTAAGTCAAAAGGCGCAGCTAATTCTAAAACAACCCAAAGATTATTTTTGGATTGAATTCTATCAATAATATATGTGTCTTTTCCGAATTCTACAACTGGACTACTAGTAAGATATTTTTCTAAAGTTCTACGTCGAATTAATCTTGAGCCTACTAATTTATCCAAACTAAAGTCAGTAGCAGTCATAGTATTTCCATCGACTGTTGCATCCCATGTACCATCTTCCATTTGAGTCTTAAATTTCGATTGAGTCTTAAGCATAGATTCAACATTGGCAATAGTAAGTGTTGGACGAGACATTGCTCCACTAGAAGTGACTTCAATACCTGTCATTAAAATAGGTAAAGAGATATAAGTATTTCCGTCATAAGTAATATCTGCTGCATTTTCATTTTTTCCGTCATGAAAATATAAAACATTATTACTACCAGTACCGATCTCTAGCTCATAAAATTCTAAATATCCACTAGAAACTTCTTGTTGTAATTGATCTTTTGCTAATTCTTTGCTCATGGCTCATAAACTCGTTCAAATGTTGCATTTACAGAGTAATAATCTCCGCTTTTATATCCTAAATTCCATGTCGGACACACTACTTTTATTTTTTTCTCGTTAGGATTCGAGAAGGTTAAAACAGTATTATCAGCAATAGTTTGTGCGCTACTTAATACAAGGGATGTTCCCGAAATTGATTCGGCAGTTACAGTTCCTGAAATTCCATTACCTGTAACGGTTGAACCGACAGAAATATCCAGATTTGTTGTAGCGGCATCCAAAGTATAAGACGTTGTAGAGCTAGTACTTTGCCCTCCTAAATCAACTTTTCCTGTTACAGAAGTAGTAGAGTTAGTATCTGGTAAGGTAAAATCAAAGGATGTTACTCCAGCTTTAGTATCAAAAAATGCGATAATATCATCAGCTTCGGAAACAGTTCTATTATTAAAAGTAACATTATAAGTTTCTTTAATATTATTTATACCATCTACACGTCTTTGTTCGTAACCATCCCCAAACTTGGCGCTACGTACTCTAGGAGCAGAAGATTTGCGTAAATTCTTATCCGCACGAATTTTTCTATCTGTAATGTTAGTAACTGTAAACCCTAAAGCCATTATGCTACTCCATACGGATTTAAAATACCGCCTGACCTTTTTTGATTCTGTAGTTCTGATTGTACGGCTTTCGCAATTATATCTCCTAATTGAGAGGCTTGGTTAGAGTCTGATGTAGTTTGAGAATTGTCTTGTCCACTACCTCCAGAAGCCATATTTACAGTTACACTTACATTATTCTGTTGACCTCCAGCTCCTCCCATTAATTCTACAGGGATTTTTCTATTGTGAGGTAAAGGTACTACTGCTTCTGTTCCATGAAGAGTTGCAGGATATCCCTGAGTTCCTCCTCTGGCAATACCTCCAGAAGTGAACTTTCTCCCTTGTCGAGGTCCGAATACTCCTCCATATGCGGCAGAAGGACCTGCGGGACTTGCTACTCCTCCGTCTGCCATTCCCATTGCTGCCATTATTGCTTTCTGTACTAATAACTTAATTATCATTTTAGCAATATCAGCAAGTATTGCTTTTGCCATATCAGCGAATGCTTGTTTCGCGCTCTTAGAACCATCTACTATGGACATGAAAGCACTTTCCATATTACCAGTTATGGAATCAGCAATTCCTTGCTTCATTTCAATTATTTGATTTAACTCATGTTGTTTTCTTGTTTCTTTTTCTAGGTTTTTCAAATCCTCTTTTGATAATTCAAAACCTGCGTCTTCTAATTCCCTTTTCTTCTCTAAGAACTGTAGGCCTGCTTGGTCAAAATAGTTGGCTGCCGCAAGATTCTCTAAATTCTTAGTATCGGTTGCAACTTTGTCAAGCGCTGTTTGTTTAAGTTGTTTCTGTATTTCCAACTCAATAGCCGCTGCAGAAAGAGCATTATTTGCAGAATCTACCTTTTTCATATCAGGCTCGGTTTCTAACATGGCCTGGTCTTTCAATCGGGCCTGCGTAGCGTCAGAAAGAGTCCCTCCTGTTTTCTCCATTTCTACTCTTTGTAACTCTCTGAGAGCTGCCTGATATGTCTCATTATATGCTGATGCTGCCATGATGGCTCTTTGTCGTGCTGCTTCTACCTCCAGTTGTAGAATTTCAGTTGTATTTGCACGTCCTTTTCTTGCTGCTGCAGCACTTCCATCAGACGTTCCTTCTATCAATCTTCCTTTGAGTTTTAGAGCAGCTATCTGATTATTCAACCCTCGCTCTTTCTTCATCTCTTTTAGTATGTCTTGTCTCGCCTTTAGCTCTCTTTCTTTCTCATCCGCTTGTGTCTCAGCGAATTTAGCATTAGCCTTAGCTAATTCTAATTGTTTTTTAGCAATATCTCGATTTTCGATGGCTGCTTTTTTCTCGATACTCCTCTCTTCTGCTTTTGAGTGTTTCAGTGCGAATTCGGCAGTCGCGAAGTTTTCTTGTGCGGTTAGTAATGCTTGGGCGCTCTTTAATCGATCCCCTTCTAAATTTACTAACTGTCCAACTGTAGTAAGTCCTAGGGTTCTCTTTTCTGCTGCTTCTATTTCTAGGTCTAAAGCCGCCTTCCTAGTCTGTAGCATCTTTACTTCTAATGCTTTGGCGGCTTGTAATGTAGTTCTCCGCTCGCTAGCAGCAATCCCATCCGCAACTTGGGCATCAAGACTCTCTTGTTTGAGAGCTCTCATTTGCTCTAGTTGTTCCTTACTTCTCCAGGCATCTTTTTTAGTGACGTCTTCGATCCCGTACGTTTTAAGTGTACTTGCCCCGCGCTTTCTGTTTCCTTCTCTGTCTGACTCTAATCGTCTTTTGAGCCGTCTTTTTTCTACATCGTCTAAATCTTTGATGGCGTCTATCTCTGCGTGCAACGAGGTTCTCAAATTTTTCGCAGTATCAATTTCACTCTGTATGACCGTGGCTGTGTTACCTGAGGCTTTTGCTCTATGACGCAACCCCTCTATTGCTTTATCTTGTAAATTGATATAATTTGATAAAGGAGTGGTTTTTGTCATACCGTTCATTAAATTTGAAAAAGCTTCATCAGCTAACTTTATCTGCTCAGGTACCGCGGCTATTTTCTGTCCATACTCTACCCACTGATTTGCCGCTTGTTTTAATTCGGATTTTTGCTCCTTTGTTAATCTATTACCGTCTCTAATTGACTGGGCTAATTTCAAGAATCTTCTATCAACCAATGCTAGCTGTGTAGCGCTTTTCATTAAATCCTCTCTGGTTTGATCATACTTAGCTGTATCAATACCTCTATCGCCTCTATTTACGGCTTGGAATTCGTCGACGTCTTTTAGCATCTTACCTACGTCTGCACCTTGAAAAGTTTTTCCTATATTCATTTGACGCTCAGCCCCGGCTATCATTGTCTTTCGAGCTTCGTGATTTCTTATCATTTCCGCCGAAAGAGTTTTGTAACGGTCACTTAATTCATCCACTACCTCTTTATTTTTCTCCTGCTCTCTGGATAGAGGAGCAAATTTATTTATCAAGGCTGTAACCCCAGAAATGCCTAGAGTAACTAATCCAAAGAAAGCAATGGCTCCAAAAGCTACATTCATAGCTATTGCTGCCCCTCTGGCAATAGATACCAGAGTTCCCATTACTTTTCCAAAAAATACTGGTACTCCCGCCCATCCAGCCTTAAACATAGTTATTGTCGCTGCGCCTGCCTGTCTAATCTTAACATTAGCACTCTCAGCCATAGCTATACGCGTATCATAATTTTTTCTCAATATAGCAATTTGTTCCGCACTATGTTTCCTTAAGGCCCCTGTACGCTTCTTTAGACTCTTGTCTTCAAGTTGGGCCTCTGCGTGAGCAATCATCTTTCCTCCATATGTTCGCTCTTTTGAAGACATCTGGCCAGAACCAGTCAATCCACTCATACCCGGAGTTGTTGTATCTGATCCCCGTGCTGCAGCTACTCCCATAGCTTTATCTGAATGTTCTTTAGCTAGTGCCGCTTGATCCTGCCAATATTTTTTTGACGCATTAAGATGTAGTTTCATCATACGTCTTTGTTTTGTATAGAATTTTTTATTCTTCTCTAAATTCTCTTCTAATGCCTTACCCCACTCACCAAATGCGGGAAGAATAGCCTTAAGAATTGGAACGGCGAATAAAGCAAGGGTGGCAATTAAAGCTTTTGTATTTTCAGAGAAAAACTGTAAAACAGGTGTTAATCCGGATACTAGTCCGATCTTAAAACTATTGATTAATTCGTCAAAAGATTTTTGAAATTTAGCGAGAGCGGCAGCATTTGGATCCATTAAAGCTTCTATTTTTGCGAACTTATTTTCTGCCTGATCTAATACTTCATTTGTTACTGCTTGCGTTTTCTCAAAAGCAGTAAGCTCTCTGCCTGTAATATTTAAAGCCTGCTTATATTTTTTAACTGCAGGATCCAACCTCAGTATGATACCTAGTTCGTCTAAGAGTTCTGGTTCTGCTTTTGTAACACCTCGAACAAGACGATTAAAAGAATCAGTTAAATCCCTACCTAACGCAAAGGATACGTTTTTAGCCGCCTTACCTAAGTCTTCTAGTTGTCCTGCTGATAACCCTGCGGCAGTACCTATTGCTGCCGCTTTAGCAGCATCAGCATATTTTAACTGTGCGTCAGTAGCTTCAATTATAGAATTTGTAATTGTTTTATATGTGGTACCGGTAACTGCTCCTAATGCCTCTTGACCAGCAATAAGATTTTTAATATTCATTGCGTCTGATAAGAACTGGAACGCAGCAGATACAGCAAAGACTTGAGCAGCAAGAGTTGCGTAAGCACCTACAAGACCTCCCATGCCTTGAGACATTTTTGAAAATTCTTTTGAGCTATTAGAAGTTCTCTTACTAAGTCCTTGCATGTTACGACTAGCATTACGTGAAGACTTATCTAACTCATCAGTACCCTTGGCAGCTTTATCAGCGCCCGCAGCTGCTTTATCGAGTTCGATACCCAGCTTCTTCGCATTAACAGCGACTCGCTTAGTAGTGCCTTTATCATCGATTACTACATCAATATATACTTGATTCTTTTTAGCCATTATCCCTGCACATTATGGGTATAATTTTTACCCGCTTGCTGAGATTTCCTCTCCGCTGCTTTACGTTTACGTTCTTGTTCATCTATACGATGCTTCATCACCCTGCTCTCATACACTTTCATGAAATATAGTACGATCTTTTCCTCATCAGGTTTATACAAATCGAACAAGTGGGCTGATTGAGACCAATCTTTACCTAAGTACGTTCCTGACATTCCATCCCACCGATCCGGCAATAAATCAAACATAAAAAATGCCACTTGAACTTCCACCGGAAAAGCGGTGACTTCTAGCGGCATTTTGGCGGGATCGGGTGCTTGTCCTAATTGCTCACAGATGCGTAGATATTTCTCAACATCCATAACGCCCTGTTCTTGTACGTAGCGTTCAAGCAGGGAAAGTATTTCCTCTACTTGTCTCCAGTAAAATTTTCTAGGTCACCTACTGTTTCAGTAACCCACGTATCAAAATCAGTTGCGTTTTTCATTAACAACTCAGCATTGTCTTGAGTATAGGGCAAGCAATCGTCTGGATTAAGGTTACTAATATCCACCAAAAGAAGCTCTTCTAAGTATGAAAATTTTAAACCTTTCCATCCTTTAATTACTGCTTTACAGTACTCGACAATAAATTTATCATCATCCATTTCTTCAATAGGTTGATGAGTTTTTTTATTCCACTTCGTACTCATACATCTTTTACGAAGTTTTACTAATTCTTCTCGGGCTAGATAACAAAGATCAATAGTTACTCCCTTAAAGCGAGGGAATTCAATTGATACTGTCTTACTTGGAGTCATAAGACTCGCTAGTGATACTACTGGTTTTTTGTCTTCGGGCATTACATTATTCCTTATTTAAAAATTAAATTATACTAAATAACACAAGAAATGTCAAGAATTATTTTTGGGGGGGTGAGGGGAAAAAGGGGCCGAAGCCCCTTTAAGATTAGTACGCAGAAGGCGGGTAGTAAATTACACTAGTAATTTCGTTAGCAGTTCCAAAGTCTGTTGGAAGTGCCGTAAAATTCGTTTCTAGTGAAATTACGTCTTCTATAGAGTGGGTTGGGACTTCAATGTGAGCTGTTGGGAATTGGATCTTAACAGCTGGGTCGGTAGTACCGGATGCCGCAGCAGTAGAACCACCAATATCCATTGTTACCTTGAATTTATTCACAACTTTACCCATTGCTCCCGTTGATACCATATCGTTGAAGAACTGTCGGGAAGTACCATTTGACGTATCCGAATCCTCTAGGGTTAGATAGCAAGTGGCTGCTCCACCGGCTGTTCTTGTACCTGTAACAGCATCAAGCGGCTTATTAATTGCTCCCAATTCTTCAGGAACCAGATAGCTAATATTATTTCCAATATTGAAGCTTCCTCCTGTTAACGTCAGAGAGTATTTACCATTTGCAACTGTTCCTGAGTTCGCACTATAACTAGTTGCACTTAGGGTCTCTTGGTCACTACTGCCTGCTACACCTTTAGCATATGTGTCATATAACTTAAAAGTATTAGTAGAAACCGCACCAACATAATAATGAGTACCATTAAGAGTTGTATTACCTGTAGCTCCACTAATATATACTTGGTCTCCTGCCGCAAAACCATGAGCAGTAGCAGTTATAGTACTAGTAGTATAACTAGCTATAGTTGCATAAGAACCAGGGAAAGTACCTACTACTTTATCTGCCGCATCCGCAGTCTCGATACCAACAGAAGTTAGTCGATTACGGATAAAGTTAGCAGTACTTGTGGTAGCCTCATCAATTGCTTGTGTTACGGCTGCCTGAGTACCTGTTGCGTCATTAACAATAGAAACTGCTCTAGAGTTTCCAGTATCAATAACAAGGTCTCCCTCATCAATAGCAGTATCATCGACTCGAGAACCGGCTCCGCTACTAAGGTTTCCTGCCGCGACAGTGGCGTCGTGTCGACTAGAAACTGATAATCTCTGAGACCAGTCTTGAACTTCTTTAGCAAAACCTGTCCAGTTAAGAGTAGCAATACCATCAACATCAAAATCAATAGATACTTCATTAACAACACATTCTGGTAACCGATAAGCAAGAGGATTACTTGTTGCCGTATCAATCAAGAAGAAAATTGTAAAGGAATGCATAGCAGACCTATTAGACTCAGTAAATACTATTGTGCTTTCATTTGCTGAAGGCGTAATTACATCACTTTCTGAACCACTTACTGGTGCAACATTTCTTCTAAATTTCATAAGGCTAGAGTTGGCAATATACTTATCTGCACCACACATAGCAGCCCATAGAACCTCTTCAATTGAATGAACTCCGGTCTGTGCTGCAGGCTCTGCGCCCTTTACACCATCATAGTCATTAGTTTGA
>Ga0115011_10001367_pt1 | contig 17554 bp, 11 predicted proteins | sample TroAtlMetagenome_2_FD_88705 | JGI IMG/M metagenome (GOLD analysis project Ga0115011, IMG submission 88705) | Marine eukaryotic phytoplankton communities from Atlantic Ocean - Tropical Atlantic ANT8 Metagenome | ecosystem: Environmental > Aquatic > Marine > Oceanic | place: Tropical Atlantic...
ATACTAAGACAATTAAGCTACCATATAAAATGCTTAACAGAGCCCTATTACTTAGTAGAGCCTATAGGAGCTATATATGGCTGATAAGATACCAGAAGACGTTGCTTATACTATTACGACAGGATATTACCCCCAAATAGCATCTAGTGTTAAATTCAGGCATAAGCCGGGTAAAGGTGGAACTGGTAAGAAATATATAAGAAAACAAGGTTTTTCCGATGTGTCTATCCAAGCAGAAAGGGCCAGAATATTAAACAAAATAGGATTAACAGAAGAGTCAATGTTAGGTGCAGAGGCAGGTGGCACAGCAATGGCAGGTATGAAACTCCTTCAAAAAAAGACAGGAACCAGAGACGACCCTTTAAAAGAATATTATAAATTCACTGGTGGCGGTGATATGTTTAAACTGTATGGTGATATGGTTTGGCATATGCATGGTAAAAGAGGGGATGATAATATTTTTACAAATTATATAAAAGAAAAATGGGGTGACAAAGACCCCCAATTTGGTAATATTTATAGTAGAGTAGAACCAACTTTAATTGCGGAAGCTAAGGCAATGGCAGAAGAAGTGTTTCAAATTTCTTTAGACGAAGTTAAAAAAGAGTTACAGGCAGCAGAAGGAACAGATGCTGCTGAGGAAATAGGTTTTTCAGACGGTGAATTTGAATATATATCTCATGCTGAAGCGATATCAAGATATGGTAAAGACCATCCCTCATTAAAAAAACAAACTTTAAGTAGAGCAAATCCTAGAGATATGGTTGTTATCAAAGATGGAGCAATAGTAGGTACTAGAGATGTAACTGAAATGCCTTTAACAGGCAAAGGCCAACATGGTATAACAGAGGTTCCTCAAGATTTAAAAGATGCTATTAAAGAAGTAAAGGGTGATGGTAGAAAAACAGCAGCATTAAGACAAGCTGTTATAAAAATGTTTACAAGTGCTATCACTAAAGATTATAATCCAGTTATAAAGGATATTAAAGAGTATGCAGGATTTGCTGGAGCAAAAGATTTGGGGGGCGACTGGAATAAGGTCCTCAAAGGTTTAACAGAAAAAGGAAAAGTAGGCGAAGGAAGTAATGCAGTAACAACTTCAATGTTAGGTAATGCAGCAGGAATAGAGATGTCAAAACTAGGTTTAGGAGAGGCACATCAAAAATCTTCTGAACAGACTTCTATAGAATACATAGCACATATGTTAGGTACTTTAAATTTATCGACTAATGATACCTTTAAACAGTCACATTTAGTATTTGAACATGCTAATGGTCAAGGTGTCTATGCAAATGTACCAATGGTGACAAACCCAGATACCCTTCTTTTCGAAACAGGACCAGTTGAAGGCACTAGTATAACTTCTGGTTATAATTCTTCATTGGCAATGGCAACAAAAGCTGGCCATATGAAAAGAGAAAATACAAGAGAAGTATCAAAAAATCAAAAACATGCTTATGCAATGTCTAAAGTTACAGGAGTTACGGCATCTTCAAGTGGACAAGCCGTAGCCACAGCAAATATGGGTATAGCTAAAGGAGCGCGTCCTGCAACAGTAGTTACAATACCCGCAATAGACAAACTAGAAGAGGCTTTAATAAAAGATGTAGAAAATGGAATTCCAAACATACGACACAGGCTGGGAAATCAGGGTAGTAAGTTACAAAAAAGAATGTACGGTTTAGGAAACAATCGGAAAAAGATGAAAAAAGGTACAGACCCTAATAAAACACAGTTCTGGGCCTTACCATACATTGGAGTGCTTGGAAGCGAATACATTAAGAAGAAATGAGCGAAAGCTTTATATACTAACAGTATATACAGTAATTAAGCGTTACTAGTAATTCTAGACAATCACTATAACGTAAACCAATTGGAGAAAAAATAAATATGGCATATTATTTAGGACGTGATGTGAGTGTTACTCTCAACACCGAAAACAACACCAACGGAGTCACAACTGCTGGAGTAGCAAATGCAAGTGGTACTTTCGCAGCCAAATCTGACGCAACTGGAGTAACAGTTGCAGACTTAGTAGGTTTGGACGTTGGAATCGGAGTTACAGACGAAGACATCTCATACATGGGAAAAAAGACAGTACTTAAAGCTGAAATTAAAAAAGAAACAACCGTCACAATGACGCGTAAAAAGAAAGATAGCTCTTGGGATAAGATTTTTAACTTAGCCCGATGGGGTGTCTACACAGACAACAACTTACACGATGGTTTAGTAGAACCACCAGCAGACGACGCATCTGGTAACGATATAGGATATGGTTACAAAATCGCAATTACGCTAAGCGCAGCAGGCGATGTAATGACATTAAACCAATGTATTATAACTGGACACACCGTAAGCTTAAGTGCAGACGGTACTACAGAAGAAACATTAGAATGGGTAACACAAAAAGCCCCAGTTCTATCATAGGTATATAAATGTATTACTTAGGAAAAGATGTTAAGGTTTACATAACAACTGAGACAGATGATGCAGCAGTTAAAGTTACCTCAATAGGTGACAATGCACAACCTACAGTACACACCGGCAGTGACGGCACATATGCAAATGGATTCTTTGCTCACAAATTAGCAGCAGGTAGTTTAACCACAGCTGGTTATGAAATCCCTGATTTAACAGGAGTAGACCTTGGTTTAGGGGCAGTTGACGAAGATATAAGTTATATCGGAAAAATGTCCACTTTGAAAGCTGAGATAAAAAAGGAAACCACAGTAACTATAACAAAGAAAAAGAATAATTCAGTATTTGACGCTGTTTATTGTTCACCTGATGGAAGAGCAACAGCAACTGTTACTTGTACAGATGGAGATTCAACAACATTACCAGTTGAAGACTCAAAACTTACATTATTATCTACAGACGGAACTTCTAAAACATATTCTATAACTAACGCAGCTAGTGATAGCGCAACAGTTACAGGAACTGTATTGAGTGATTCAGGTAACACTGACACCGGTGCAGGTACAGCAGAAGCTGCTGAAGAAGGTGCAATCGCAGTGAGTGTTAATTTAAGTAGTGGAACACAACACGACTTACTTACCGAACTTAAAACAGCTATCGAAGGTACAACTGGTCACGCAGGTAAGATATTAGTATCAGCAGTTCCTGCATCAGCCGATGGAGAATTATCTATAGTATTAACTCAAGCCGTACCCGGTACAGATGGTAATCGAGATAAAGTAACAAATCAAGCATGGAGGAATGGACCTATAGCAGTACCTGCTTTCACTGGTGGAACTGGAACTGGAACGGGCGACGACGACGTTGGTCCAAGATGGGGAGTATACTACGATGGTGCAAATTACGTATTTAACAACGGAAGAAATGACCCAGAAGATGCAATAGACTCTTCAGCATCTACCGTTAAAACATTTGGTTACAGAATTCATGTGAGATTGAGTTCTGGTCAATGGATGTCAGTACCCGGTTGTCAGATGACAGAACACACTATCTCTATTAATGGAGATGGAACATCTGATGAAACAATAGGTTTTACATCACACGTTACACCAAAGATAGGTACTACAACTGGAGACGTAAGCCGTCTCGGTGCTGGCGACCTATAAGGAGAAAATATGGCTAAAAAAGACAAGAAAGGCAAAAAAGAAGAGATAGTTGAAGAAGTTGTCGAAGAAGTTGTCGAAGAAGAATTGGTTGAGGAAGAGGCTCCAGTAGAGGAGCCTGTCCTCGAAGTTCAAGAAAATGAACCCCCAATATGTTTCTGGAAACAACACGAAAAACCAAACAAATATTTCAGAGTTGATGGAAAAGAATATCCAGAAGCAGATGTTGAAGAAATAGAACATCCAACTTATAAGTTAAAAGACGGTACAGAATTCACTATCGTCAATTAAAATCCATCTAGGATTAAAATAGGAGAAAATATGACAGAAGAAAAAGAAATGTGGACAATCGAAGAATTGGTCTCTATGACCGAGACTGTCCAACACAAAGAAGTAGAATGGGCAGGAAAAGCACTTAAAGTGCAATGGTGTGAGTTGACTGAAGCAGAAGAACCAAAAATGGCCCTTCCAGACGACAACGCTCCTTCCGAGGAACAAACAGAATACTATAAAGAGCTAGCAGCTGATAGGGTTTTGAAGATGATAGAGAAGGCCAATGAAAAAAAGCCAGAAACAGCTACTATAAAAGCTGATAATTACTCATCATTACCTACAACTCTAAGATGGCAAATATCTAGTTTAGTGTTAGGACAACAAAACGAAAATTTTACCAGTGGATGAAGACTGCACCCGATGCGGTGTACGTAATCATCCCTTGTATGAAAGAACTTGGGATGAGTTGGTCTGAAATAAAGACAACTCCAAGGTATGAACTAGTAGGTTTATTAGCCGCAATGAGTAATTATAACGAGTTGCATGCATTTGATGGCTATACAGCTGATGAAATAGGAAAGATGGGAAAGGATAAGCCCGGCTTGCTAGGTGCTTATGCCAAATCAATGGATTTACAAGCAGGGTATGAAATAAGGAGTGGAAAAAAGAGAAAGGTTTTATCCTTTAAAGAAGCAGGAATACAATAATGGGACGCTCTGATTATCTAGTATCAGCAGGAATAGGTTTTGACCTTGACCGTAGTTCAGCAAAAAAGAGTATAGGAATATTCGAATCTATAGCTGGTACGCTGAACACTATTTCTAGTAAAAAAGCAGCTGAAGGTTTTGCAAAAACAGAAAAAGAATATACCGATACTATAGCGAATTTAAAGAAAACTAACGAAAAGGCTGATAAAGATTTGGTTGCTGGTACAGCTAGGTCAGCTAAAGCTGCTCAAGATGCTTTAAATAAATCTATGATGAAGCCACCTTCACAAGCTTCTAAAGGAGCGATAGCAGCAGCTGGTGGTCTTAAAGCATATAAAAAGGAATATGCAGCAACAGTAGGAGCTATGAAAGGTTCCTATGCTAAATTTGCTAAAGAAGCTGAAAAGATAGGCATTAAATTTTCTAAAGGTTCTAAAATTAATCTAGAAGAATTTGCAAAGAAAGATTTAGAAACTCGTAAACAAGCCATTAATCTTACAAAAAGGATGGTAAAAGATGAAAAAGCTCGTCTTAAAACATTAACTAAAGGTTCTAAAGGATATGAAGATTTAAGAAAAGAGATAAAACATCTGGAAGCTCAAGAAAAGGAAATGGTTAATCTTAATGAAGATGTTTTCCAACAAGAAAAAAAGAACCAAAAAATTAAACAAAAAACAGCTAAGCAAGAAAGGAAAGCTGAAAAGAAAAAAATAACGGCTCAAAAGAAAATCCTTTTGGGTTTAAAAACAACGGCCCAACACACAGCTAAGCTTGGTAAAATAGCTCAAGATTCTGCTGCTAAAGTAAAGGGTGGCTTACAAAATGCTTTTGTTATCGGTACTGCTGCCGCTGGTGCATTCTTTTATAAATTACAACCTTTAGCTGAAGAAGTTCAAGCTTTTGAAAAGACACTTATTAATGCAAACTCTGTTTTCGGAGTAACTAAGGAAACACTATTTGATGTAAGTGACACTATGGTAAATTTCACACTTAAATATGGTGTTGCTGCGAATGATATGGCAGACGGTCTTTATCAATTAGCTTCTGCTGGTTTATCTGCTGCTGAATCTCAAGAAGTATTACAACACACCATGAAGTTAGCTATGGCAACTCAGGGTGACCATAACACTTTAGCAAAGTTAACTACACAGACCATTATGGGTTTCGGTATGGAAATGGGCGATGCGGAAATGTTAACTGATAAATTTGCCCACAGTATCCAGAAATCTTTAATTGAATGGCAAGATTTAGCAAGTTCTGTTAAGTTCGCTATGCCTTTCTTTGTGGCTACGGGACAAAGTATAGATGAACTATTAGGTGGATTAGAAGTTTTAACCAACCGCGCTTTAGAGGCTGGTATTGCAGGTCGTGGTTTACGACAGGCATTAGCGCAATTTGCAAAGCATGCAGACAACAACGCATCTGCTTTAGCTAAGATGGGTGTAGAGATTATGGGCGCAAATGGCGAAATGAGAGCTTTGCATGATATAGCTAAGGATGCTCAGGTAGCCTTTGGTGACGTAAGTGGTACAGAACAATTAACTGCTATGTTAGAAGATATGAATGTACGAGGTGCTACTGCATTTGCTCTTTTAGTTCAAAACGCAGATGAATATGGAGAAGCTGTTAATAATTTAGCTAATTCAGCAGGTTCTGCTACAGAAATGGCAGAAACTCAACAAGAATCTTTAGCTAATCAAATACAATTAGTTAAAAACGCATTGATGGCTCCTTTCTTGTTTTCTGATGAGGTAGGTGAAGCAAACGGTACACTTAACGAATTTACATTCCTTATACAAGGTTTAGTGCAAGAATTTGTAGACTTCTTCATAGTAGTAGAAAATGGAGAACAAAAATTAACAGCAGCATCTAGAGAAGTTAAGGCATTCGTTATAGATGCTTTACAAATAGCTGTTGATGTTATAAGAGATTTAAAAGATATATTTTTAGAAAGTGAAGAAGGTCTTACAGGATTTACCAATATTTTACAGATGGCTGTGTATCCATTAGAATTATTATTATCAGTTATAAGTAAATTAGAACCTTCAACTATGAAGTTTATAATACAACTCCAAATGTTTAATAAAATCGTACCTGTTACTAACATGCTAGGTGCAATAATGCAGTGGCAAATGATGAAAAACGCTATGGCGATGGGTTTAGAAAGTAAAGCTACACAAAAACTAGTCCTCGACCAAAGTTTATTAACTATGTCACTGAATATTCAAAACGACATTAAAAAGAAAGCAATTGCTTCTAGTTATGCTATGACAGCAGCATCATATATGGAAGCTATGGGACTTATGACTGTCGATTACGCAGCTAAAAGTGTTACATTAACTATGAAAGGACTAATGGTATCTATGGGTGCCTTTATTGCTTTATTTTCATTGGCAATTGTGACAACAGGAGCACTTTCTGATGTATTATTAATTTTAGCAGGAGTAGCAATGTTAGTAGCTATGACAAATATATTTAAAGCTTTAGCAGGTATTCCATTCGTAGGTGTGGGTTTAGCTATTGCAGCTGGAATTGCAGCGATGGCTGGTTTAGTAATGTTAAGAGATAAAATTCAAAACACAATGGGTGCACCAATTGCAACACCTAATGTTGCTGGAAGTAGTGGACAAGCTCCTGATTTACCAACAGGAAGAATGTACGACAGTGGTGGTGTGTTTACTGGTAGTAGAATGTATGATAATGGAGGTCCTACCACAGAACATGGAATGGCTATATTACAAAAGGGAGAAACCGTAGTACCTAAGACAAGAAATATGCTTGACTCAGGCATAACTTTAAATATAGGCGGAGATATAGTAACTGACAATGCAGAGGACTTTGCAGAACGTATAGCACAGATTTTACCTGAAGCATTAAGGAAACAGAATGATATTGGAGGAATTTAATGGCAGAATTTTTTAGAAAAGTTGAACCTAGTAAGAATATAGTTTTATCAGAAATATATCCTGATATGTATATGGGTAACCAACCCACATCTAATATAGGTGGTGGTAGAAAAGAACAAGCCTTATTATCTAGATTTACGTTACCCAATATACCAACTTTTGGGGATGCTGAATTAAAAAGATTAGATTATAATCTTTACGTTAACAGTATAACGCTTGCACCTAATTCTATCCAATTTCCAGAATTAGCTTTATATAAAACCAAGAACGCAGAAAGACTGTCAATAAGTGAAGGTTCTCAAGAAATTGATGACGCAAAAACAGCAGATACTATAATATTTACAAGTCATATAAATAATTTATCATCTATAAAGGAAAATTTTAATGGTGAAAAAAGCGCAGGTAGTGATTCTATGTTATTTCAACCAGTCCAAAGGACAATCATAAGGACATCGAGACTATATATAACTATTGATAATGCTTACAATAAACTTCAAGAAAAAACTTGGGGAGTTTTAAATGGGCAAGATTACACTAAATCAGAATTAAAAGACAACTATGGAATAAAAGCAGGAGATGTTGGTATAACTTCTTTAGACTCAGAAACTATAATAATGGTTCCAACTCATATACATGACCCAGCTCAAGAAAGATGGGGTTATGACATAAGTGCTGAATTTGAAGCTGCTGCTGGTAAAGAAGGTTATAAAACTTTATTTTTGAGGAAAAAAGATGAATCCAAACTTGTTGCAGGAGATAGAGATACTATACCAAACACAGACTTATATGGTGATGAATTAACACCTTCTAATTCTATTTTTGAATATGTTAGAGGTGCAACAGAATTTTTCGGAGAACAAAAGAAAGGTGAAAGTGGTGTTGAGTTGTTAGCAACAGGAGCAGCACGTTTATCTACTACTACACAATTGACAGGTGGTCAAGCTGGTGAGTTGTATACCTTTTGGAAAGCAAATACAAATGAAGTTAATTACAGTTCACTAGGTACATATACAGATAGTGATGGAACCTTAAGAGACGGTCCTAGCGACAGGCAAGAAGTGCTTTTACTAAAGAAAAATATACCGTTCCCTATTAAACATCCAGCCAAACCTTATAGAAGTGGTGATGCTGGTACTTCAACCAGTCAAGACGCTAATGATTTTGCCAATAATATAGAATTAGATATAAACATTAAACAATTAGCTAAAGCATATAAAATACAAAGTACTAATGGTTCAACCGACATGTACAGCCTTAGAAGGTCTTTAGTTGTATGTTTTTCAGAAGAAGCTCCTTTACCGGGAGAGACATTTTTCGAATTTGTTTATAAACATAGTGATAAAACTATAGATAATATAAACCCTAATGGTCATACAGCTTTAAGTAGAACAAATGACTCACTTGATTTTTATGGCAATACTTCCACAGAATTAAGTAGCCATTCTGACCAATTTACACAAAACTATGGTGTTCCACTTTCTTTAACATATCATGCTGCCGGAACTGGTTTGTCTAATGGTACATATGCTACTAACCTTTATCCCGGACGTGCAGATGGGTGGGCTAGTTCTGGTAATGGACTAACAGTAACAGTAGCACAATCTGGAGGTTCTGCTACAGGTACCCCAGTTATAGGAACTGCTGGTAATGGTTATAAAGTAGGTGATAGAGTTGTTGTTAAAGATGGTAATTTTGATTGTATTGTAGAAATCGCATCTATAACTAGAAAGACCAAATCCTTTTCAGCAATGGCATTTTTAAATACAGAAAATGGTATAATGGTTAGTAACAACGCAGTTATGGGAGGATTAGTAGACCATAGAGGTCAAACTACCGGTAATGCAACATTAGCAGCTGGCCCAACACCTGATTATATCTGGGGTAACGCACCAGATAGTGTTGCTAGACATGGGAAAATAACAACAATAGGACAAAATCCAGCTCCTTGGTGGTGTGATGAATCACACGGTGATATACTTGTATATAAATCTAATATGTATTCTAATTCTCAATTTGCAGAGTCATTTTTAAATCAGTGGGTAAGACTTAATTTCTTAGTTAACGCTCAATCTGGAGCCGCTAAATCAATAAATTCGGTTAATCCTCACGCTCACGGTTTGTTAGTAACAGCTGAAAGTGACACCGAACTAGCATTGGATAACATGCAAGGTGTACCAGAAGTAGGTGATTTTTTAGCTACAGATGGTACTGGTCAGAGTTTTGGTGGAGGTGCGGGTAGTTTAGACCCTTATGTTACTGCGGTTAACTCAGTAGGTACTGGTCCAGAAGGGAGAGGTTGTGAGGTAACAATTAGTAAAGCTGCTAGTTTAGCAGCCAATGATTACGTAGCATTTTTTAAACCAAGCGACCATGGTTTAGGTGGTAGATTAGATTTAGATGTTCAACAAAGTGTAACTGGTTATAATCAAGCTTCACCGTATGATGCCAGTGGGATGAAAGCACCAAGAGATGGTAGTTGGGGAAGATTATTGATAAGTACTCCATCTGATGGAAAATTAATGCAAAGAAGTAATTTTTCCACTTTCATGTCTACAGCAGACCAATTTTGGTCTATGAATAGTTCTAATGGTATACAACCATCATCTGACTTATCTTTGTGGACAAGACATATGTCTGTTTGGTTACTAAACTACAAGTATGACCATGACGTAGACAAAGAACAAGATTTATTACTTGATACTGGTCCAGTCAATACGACTTCTCAAGTATTTATAGATAAGGTAGAATTTAAAAATTTCAACTACGATATAGAAAATCCAAACATGAATGAAAGGAATATTAACCCTAATTCTATATCTATAGCATCAAATACAGCTCTTGGTGCAAGAAATGCAACATCAGACACTAATGTAGCAGCAGATAAGATAGATATTTATAAATCTGTAACACCAACTATGATGTCAATAGGAACCTCACATAGACATTGGTTTGGAAGTAAAGATGCAAGTCGTACTGATGAAGACTATGCTTATTGGCCATCTGATGAATCTGCTTGGCTTATGTTTCATAATTTTAAATGTAGCAATCTAGCATCTTTAGAAGAGGTGCCTGACGAAAATATGATAGGAACATTCACCCATAGTGGTGGAGTAGGTCAAGGTGATGGTAAAGCTAGATGGGGAGAAAGTTATAATACAGATTACGGCCTTGCAGGATTCGCAGATTCAACACATCATGCCGGTATATTTCATATAAATAGAAATGATAGTCATGGTATTTCATCTTTTTCCTCTGGAGGTGCTGGTGGTAATATAAATACTAAATACCTACCTACTTTCTTTAAAGCTTCTGGTGCTGTAACAAGTGGAGATACAGTAACTGTAGAACCAATTACAGCTGGATTAAATTTATCTAGAAGACAGCATTCTCCTTTCAGAGTAGGAGATTCTATAATATTTGCAATGAAAAGTGATGACAGTAATAATGATGAGTTTATAATTGAAAACGTAGACCAAGTAAGCACTAATAATTACACAATAACCATCACTACAAATTTTTCAGCCTCTGCTGGTTCAGAAGTCAGTGCGGGTGACGCAGTTTTCATACGCCCTGAAGGATTAGTTAATAATTTTACTAAAAAGGGTCTCATGCATATTAATTCACATGTTCCTTTAGCTGATACTGGTAATGATGTGTGGGGAAAAAGAGAGTGTGGCCCAGCTTCTGCTAGGATTATGGAAATAATAGACAAGAATCAGTTTGGTTGTACATTACAGGTGGACACTGTTAAACCGCTCTTATTAGATAAAGATGAACAATATATATGTTATTTATATGGTTCAGAATTTACAAGTAGTGATTTCTTACAAACAGAATCAAATGATAGACAAAGGTCAGAAGTTTCTGGTGGAGAAAATGTAAAATCTGGATTGACTATTTCAGATATAGATTCAGATTCAATGACTATATCTTTAAATTGGGATGGAGTTGCTAATGATACTACTACACAATTGATTACCGAAGATAATCTACCTGCCCTAATGATTTCACCTTGGAGATATTGGATTCACCTGAATATTGAAAATTCAGGTTATTGGAACTCTGTTCCTACAACACCACCTTTACCAAATAGAACTTACGATTCCTTTTCTTTAATGAAACATAATTTCCCAAGATGGGATAATTCTACGTATAAGACCGCAGTTTTATCTGCTGCAATAACCAGTACAACTACACAAACTATAGGTGTAGACAGAATGCAAGATTTTGCAGTTGGTGAAACTTTTATGATTGATGATGAGGCTATGACTTGTGTGGCTAGAGCAGATACTACTGGAGCAGGTAACCTAACTGTTTTGCGCGGGGTGAGTGGAACTTCTACAAATTTCCAAGGGACGGAAGCAGACCCAGCCATAAGTGGAGAATTCGAACATATGGAATCTAATGACAGAATTGGACAGACTCATGCAGATGCTTCTAAAATAAAAACAATAGACGTTTATACTGCTTGGGGAGAGAAATTATCTAATGTAGATACTGTAATAGATAAAACTGGTGCTTTAGGTACATTAGCAGGTAGAAGAAATTTAGGTTCTACATATAGAGAAACTGTAATAAATCATGAAACAGTTAGTGGAGTGCCCGGCGCCTACGTCAATAATTGGAAACCTACTGTTTTATCGCAAGAAAGTGTTATTCAGGGAGATGTTGATTTTGGTTTCGGCTCTTATTCAGAAGAGGAACAAATGGGAGGTCAATTATCTAATCAAATTATTAAAAGTGGTCAATACAACTTATTTAAATGTCATGGGATATCAGCAGCTGATGATTTTGAGGCAGGTAAAGATATAGATTTATTATTAAGATATAAAGATGATACAGTACCACATATAACAAATGTTAATACAAGACATAGTGCTACCAATAAACCATTTGCTTTAGCAGTTTTCGAAGATGTGTTACCACAGAAACCCACATTGTCTGTTGGACCAGACAAAGTTGATGAGTTTTACCCTGAATTTACTTGGAATTCTCAAGATGATGATTTATGGTATGGTATATTACATGTTGATACTAGCCCTATAAATAGTCAGTACCATAATAAAATAGCACATATTCCACTTAATGAAGATGCTGATGCGTTTGGTTCAGTTTATTTAGAAGATGTAAACAACACTAAGACAGCAGCTACAGCAGGAACCTTTACAGATACTTTTGAAGGTTTAGCTGGTCACGCTAAAGATTTTAACGGAACTTCTGACTATATTAAATTTGGTTCTTTTGATGATATAACATCAGAATTGACAGTAATAGTACATATTGTACCAGATACACACGCAGGAACTCATTATATATTAAATCAATCTGTAGCTGGACAAACATATAGTGATTGGGAAATATATATGGATAGTAGTAGACAGATAAACGCTAAAGTTATGCCTACTGGTCAAGCTTCAAGTCCTATAACTTTACAATCTTCCCCAATAGTAGTAGATGGAGAAACACCTACTTGTATTATATTAACAGTTGATAAAAATATAAAGGCTGGTAATGTTAAATTATTTATTAATGGAATTTTAGATGACCAAAGTGGATTAATATTGGCTACCCACACAACCAATAATTGGAAAAATGACACTAATATATTAGATAGTTCTGGACCATTATTTATAGGTGCAGATATAGCAGCTGATAATTCAACGACTTCTGATTTCTTTGATGGTAAAATTGAAGAAATAATAATATATGATAAATGTTTATATCCTATAGTACCCGCAAGTACAAGTTTTAAATTTACAAAACCAGTACAAGAAATATCTAATGGTTCGCCACTAGCTTATTCTGCTAGGTTGTTTATGAAAGATTACCACAATGTAAGGGGAGCTACAGTTAAAGATGTTGCTACTTCATCCCCTGTAACATTTAGAAAAGCAGCATTTAGGTTGAGTGATTAAATATGGCAGTACCAACAAATTATGTATTAACAGTTTATAAGACAGAAAAGGCAGCAATGCAAGGTTTACCAGACAATAGTAGTTCAAGTCTGAAAGCATTTGAGGTAGATTCTAATGGTATAATTCAGTCTAGTGGTCAAAGTTATGCTGGTTTTGGTTTTTGGACACATAAAAAATACTGGTATAGAATAGAGGCTAATGAACCTGTTAAAGAATTTTATATAGATTGGGATGACGGACCAAACAATGACCCTAAAAATGGAGCAAACTATACTTCTATAAAATGCGAAACTCCTACTTTTGTGGCAGTAACCAGTCATATTTATACTGGAAGAGGTCCAGATGGGCGCAGTAATGGCCAGTTTTTACCTAGAATAAGAGTTAAATCTGTAGAGGGATATTGGTCTAAATTTTATCAACATAAATACGGTAATGATGAAGATGAAAATATAGGCATAGACATACCTCAAGGTGAAACTGATTTCCCTGATGGTAGAAATAATAAATACATAGTAGAAAGAGATGTTTCCACCGAAAGAATACCTGCTCTTAAACCTGAAGTTCAAGCACCAATTGCTATTTTAAAATCAGACAAAAAAAGAGTTTACGCTGGTATAAATAATAATTATTTCTTTGGAGCAACTGCTACTAATACTGATGCGACAGGCTCAGTAGTTACATTAAAAGAAGTACACTCTGGTGCAGCTGTAAGAACAGGAGTTACAGTAAGAGTAACATACACAACAACTGGTAATGATGGAAGTACTTATTCAGGAAGAGGAGATATATCAGTTACAGATATGTCTACTGGTGGAACTGCCCAATTAACAGCTGTAAATAGAATATTAAAAGTAGAATTAGTAAACTTATTAGAGGATTCTGTTGCTTGGAATAACGGTAGTAGAAATGCTTCTAAATTATATCCCGGTGAAAAAATGGCTTTATTGTTAGGTGCCTACGACTCAGGTGAAGAACAAACCATAGCAGAAGTATCATTGGGCAACCCAATAGTAGAAATAGATAATCCACGTTATAATGTTACGCACGACCTTACTGAAAGTTATACAAGAACGCCAGAAGCAAGTATCTCCAATTATTATATAGACGATGGAACCAGAAAATTAAAGTATGGTTATAGTGGTGATACAAGGATACAAAATTCTGCTGTGGATTCTACAGCGGCTTCACCGGGGGATGTCTTTTATGACCCACAAAGCGTTTTAAAATTCGACAATGGGATAAAAACTTCTTCTTATAGTTTTGATGTACATTATAATTTTGTAGATTCTGATTTTAGGTGGTTACCTAAACAAATATTAGCTAGAGGTCAGGTTCATTATAATTCACCAACAGGAAGTACAGCTAAAAGGTCAATGGAATTTTCATATTTAGAGCACTGGCTTAATGAAGGACATACTGCAAACTATTCAGACACAGTAGAAGATGTTGCAACATTTAATTGGGATTCCGATATGACTTCTTCTGCGGTATTAGCTTTTAAAGGTGTTGACATTGATTATAAATGGGTAGACTTAGAACCTCATAATAAATTAGTAGGAGATTCAACTCGTTATATTATATCAGCAGACCCTGCGACTTCTGGGGATAGATTATTCTGTCACCTAGATAACGACACAATGGAAGATAATCAAAACAATTCTGTTTTAGTTTGTGCTAGAGATAGTAAATGGACTAAACAATTTTTTAAGACATACCTTGATAATGCTACAGTAGCAAGAGGAATGGCAGATTACGTTATACCCGGCGGTTCGACCCTTGATAATGAAGGAGTAGGAACTCTAGGAGTAGGCCATATGAACATCAGAGTTGAAGCTTATTATACTGCTGCCGAACATGGGACTTCCGATTTTCTTGCTTGGAAACCTTTAAAATTACTAAATAAAACAAAGCACCCTGATTATGACGACTCTACATGGTATACAGATGGAACTTTTGAATGGGAAGAACCACCTGATTGGGTTTCTTGTGACCCTGCTAGTATAAAAGATAAGTATTATCCAAGAAGTGGAGATTATTACGATACAAACACTTCAAGTAATAATCATGAAAAATCATGGGCATATAGTTCCCATGACCAAGCAGGTAATAGCGGAGGTGTGGATTATTTCGAAGATGATGATGTTTGGGATTCTGTAAATAAAAAATATGGAATTATGTTTCTCATAAAAACTGATGGAGGAAGAAATACTGCCCCTAATAGTTATGCTTACACTAGCATTTTAAATACTTGGCCATGTTCTAATTCCCATAGTAATATTATTGATTTAATAGACCCTATGTGTGTATCATTAAATAGTTTTGCAATAACACAGAGTATAGCCTTTTCACACAAAGGTAAATATCATAAAGTAGAAGACAGATTGGGTAAAGCTGATATACGAAAAATAGGTTCGAGTGGTGGTAATATTACATTTGGTGGTGTAGATTTAAATGACACAGGTAGAGCTAAGTTTTATGAATTCCAAAGTAAAGCAACACCTGTATATATAGATGTCAGTCATACTAATGGAGATATATCGAGATTTTTTGGTGTAATAACATCTATGTCTCAAGACCACCCTACAGGTGGAGTACTTCCTAAATTCGGATTAGATATGGCTATATCACACATGATTACAATGAATTCCAGTGGAACTATGTTAAGTGATGGATATATATCTCTTGGAGGCCAAATAGATGAGCCGAAATATATATAGTGAACCAAGAGTTTATATAGGTAAAAAAGAAATAACAACATTTACTTCAGTATCATTTTCCCAAAAAGGAAACAATAAAGCATCTCAAGTGACAGTATCAATAATGGACCCTGAATTAGATGATTCATCATTAATAGGTAAAGATTTAATTTTTTATTTAAATTATGGAGCAAATGATGCCGTGCCTTTTTTTAGAGGTATAATAAATTCTTATAACCCTTCAGATAAAAAAATAACTGTAACTGCATTAGATGTTATAGGTTTATTAAGTGGAAAATCAGCACCAAAAATAATATTAACAGATGATTCTAATTATGATGGTTTTACAGTAGGCCAAATGCTACATGATTACATAACAACTTATATAAATATAACAAGTAAAGCTAATGGTAATGCAGATTTTAATGATTTGATTGGATTAGATATGTTGAATGATACAAATCCAACATACTCTCTAACAGGAATTAGAGATAGTAAAGGAGTAACACCAATTAAGTTAGTACAAAAAGCATTATCCAAACAAATAGCAGATGACGATTTGAATGATATACGTTCTACAAGTTTAGTTGTTAGATATGATGGTGTAAAGTCTAATATAGCATTTGTCAGAGAACAGAGTATAAATGATGCTGGTATAAAATTTTCTTTTAACGATGGTATAGAAAAGATTAATTATAAAAAAAGACCTTCACCAAACTTTTTTACATCAGTTACAAAAAAAGGAAGAATGGAATACCAACACAACACATCCACCAATCTTGGTGTTTTTGCACAAGAATTAAAAGGTGATTTTGAATACCCAGATAAAGCAAGGGAACAAGCTTTTATTCAAGCAACAAAAGCAGAAAACGAAAAAGAGATAACACTTCAGGTATCAAAAGGTTTTTATTTAGAAATAGGTAATGTTATAAACTTACAGACACCTACTCACCCTGATTTGACAGGTAAACACCGAATTAAAGGTAAAAAACTTAATATTTCAGGTAATAAAATAAAATGCTCATTATCACTAAGTAAAGAATTACCTTCAGTAAGTGATTATTTGGAATGATATTTAAAAATTATACACACGGAGACCCTGAGTCACAATGGTTATTACTACTGATAATATTTATTATTATTTTACAATCGACCTGAAGAATCTAAATCACGACCACTAGTTTCAAATTCTCTATATAACACAGAACAATTTACTCCATGCGTGGGAGAACCACCTTCACTTAATGATTTAACTGTTATACCACCTTTAGAATATACAGGAATTTTAAATTGCTTAAGCATACCAGCATTATTTTGGTCATTTTGTCCTACCCTTAAAGACATAACGGCAGAACTACCATTATTTATTCTTAACATCATAGGTCCACCAGAAGTAAGAGTGTTCCTTGCCATTATCCCCAAAATTCACCATTCCTCCTCAGACAACCTTTTCTTGGTTACCTTCCAACATCCATC
>Ga0115011_10001369_pt1 | contig 17539 bp, 10 predicted proteins | sample TroAtlMetagenome_2_FD_88705 | JGI IMG/M metagenome (GOLD analysis project Ga0115011, IMG submission 88705) | Marine eukaryotic phytoplankton communities from Atlantic Ocean - Tropical Atlantic ANT8 Metagenome | ecosystem: Environmental > Aquatic > Marine > Oceanic | place: Tropical Atlantic...
GAAGAGCCCGTCGCGACGCATCGTCCGACAAGGGGTACAAGATAATTATCAATGTCGAAAAGATTGAAACGCGGGTAGCCCAGCTTCAAGACGGGCAACTTGAGGATTATACGATCGAGCGTGTCGGAGATGAAAATATTATTGGAAGCATTTTTAAGGGTAGGGTAAAAAACATAGATCCTGCTCTCAAAGCCATGTTTGTTGACATTGGCAAGGAACGAAATGCATTCCTTCACTTTTGGGACGCTATACCAGCTGCGCTGGATAACGGCTTAGAGGAAGTAAGGCGGAAAAAGGGTGGCAAGAAAACGCCCAACCGTATTTCATCCAAAGATATCCCTTCGATCTACCCGGTCGGCTCTGAGGTGCTTATTCAGGTGAGTAAGGGGCCCATTGGTAACAAGGGGCCAAGGGTTACCACCAATATTTCTCTGCCAGGTCGTTACATGGTGCTAATGCCACTTAATGATCAGTTTGGCATCTCCCGTCGCATTGATGACCCTAAGGAGCGTGAGCGATTGCGGAAGATTACTGAGAAGATGAATGTTCCTGAAGGTATGGGTGTGATATTGCGCACTGTCTGCCAGGGGCAGCGGGCAAGGTACTTGATCCGTGATTTGAATATGCTCCTGGAGCAATGGTACCAAATAGAAGAATTAAGGCAAAATGAGAAGGCTCCGCTGTGTGTGTTTCAGGAGCCTGACCTGATTGAGCGTACGGTGCGTGATTTTTTAACTGATGAGGTTGCGGAGGTTATTTGTGATGATGAGGAGACGGTCAAGCGAATGATTGGCTTGGTCGGCAAAGTTTCCCGGCGATCTCGTAAGAGGGTTCATCATTTTACTGATAACCAGCCTATTTTTGACAAATATCGAATTGAAAAGCAGTTGAGTAATGCATTCAAAAGGCAGGTGTGGTTGCCATGCGGTGGATATATTGTGATTGATGAGACGGAGGCTTTGATTTCCATTGATGTGAATACAGGGCGAAACAAGGGCAAGAAGAATGCCGACAAGATGATTCTTGAAACCAACCTTGAATCGGCGGATGAAGTAGCCCGGCAGTTACGACTTAGGAATATTGGTGGCCTGATAGTGGTAGACTTCATTGACATGAAGAGCCGTAAGGACCAGATGGCGGTTTATCGCAGGATGCGTGAAAGAACTGACGATGATAAGGCAAAGATTCAAGTGTTGCAGCTCTCGCAACTCGGCCTAATGGAAATGACGCGGCAGCGTCTTAATGAAAGCCTCAGCACTTCAATGTATACGACTTGTCCAAGTTGTGAGGGCAGTGGGCGGATTAAGTCTGTTGAAAGTATTAGTGTGGAGTTACAGCGGAGAATTACATCCATTCTTCAGCAATCCGAAGATGAAAATAACGATCTCGCCGTTAAGGTGCATCCGGAGGTAATGCAGCGGCTCAAAACTGTTGATGGCGAAACGCTCATTGAACTTGAGCGGCGGCATTGTTGCAGGTTGACTTTTCGCACTGACCCAGCTCTCTCGCGAGAAGATGTTCAGATCACTGATGCCGATTCAGGCCGGGAGTTTAGTGTTTAGAGCTCTCAGTCTGCTCAGTGCAACAAAGAGCGACAATGCTCCCAGAAATATCGAGAAGCTGTCTCCGGCTTTAGCGTAGATTGTTTCATTTGAATGGAGCGGGATACTAATCGTTTCCGGCAAGGAAGCCTCAATAAATGTGCTTCCTGTTTCAGGGTCAATTACCTGTCGCTTGCCACCGTGGCTATCGCTCCAACGGTCGTAAAGGCTGCCGTAGCTATCAATCAAGCAAGTCATTCCGGTATTGGCTGCGCGTGCCATAGGTTTACGTAGTTCAATGCATCGAAAAACGGCATTAGAGAGATGTTGTGCAGAGGCTGAGCTTTGACCAAACCATCCGTCATTGGTGACATTTACAATAAGTTGCGGTGAGTTACGGACAAACTTGCGAGCAAGGTTTCCAAAGGTGTCCTCAAAACATACAAGCGGAATAATGCTGTATGGTTGTGGTGATTCCATTTCTATAGGCTCGGGTGTATGCCCGGGCTTGAAATCAATTCCTATGGCATTAGAAGCAAGCTGATCGAGGAAGGGCAGGTTATTTCTAAAGGGTACGTATTCGCCAAAAGGTACAAGGTGGATTTTACGGTAGGTCTGCGGGTTAGAAGTTCCTCCCTTAAGGACAGCGATTGAGTTGTAGATTCCATCACCGACGACGTTTTCATTAATTCCAAAGGCCAAAGCGAAATTGTTTGCTGAGAGAAACTTATCGAGGAAGCTCTTGTTGAATGGGTCGTCCAGTGAATAGGGCAATGAGCTTTCCGGCCATATAACAAGGTCAAAGTCGGCAATTTGGGTGTATTGCTCAGTCATTTTACGATATTTTTCATATATTGAACTGGCATTTTTAGGATCCCACTTGTCTTCCTGTTCAATGCCTCCCTGAACAAGAAGGACGCGAAGGTTGATTGAATCACCCTGTTGAATACTCAATTTTTCATTTCCATAGAAAAATGCGCCGCAGACCAGGATAACGGCAACTGGAAAGTCGAAGTGTGCTTTCATTTTTCCACTCTTCAGTTCAGCAAAGGTTCTGATAATAACAGAAGTTGCCACTGATGAGCAGAAGACAATGAGAAAGGCAAGACCGGTGACGCCAACAATGTCTGCAATCTGGATCAGAATAAGGTTTTCATGGAGAGCAACGCCAAGCCCGTTCCAGCCAAATCCTGTCAGTAACCAGCCGCGCATCCATTCCAATCCACACCATGCTCCGCCGTTAAGAAGAGCGGCATAGCAACTTTGTATGGCTGTGGATGTGAGCGGGAGGCTTTTGGCCCATGAGTTTCCAGTAGTTTTTTTTGGTAAAAATACAGGTCTACCTGTAGTGGCAGCAAACGCACCCCATGCGCCAACGTAAAGGGCTAGATAGGCTGGCAGCAGCGTGCATGCTGCAAGATGGATGTGGTGTAGCCAGGAGAGGTTAATCAGAAAGAAGCTGAATCCGGAAATGTATCCCAGTATGAATCCTCTAAGTGCGCGCCGGCGCTCGCTTATATCCGTGCGGGGGAGCCACAGGACAACGAAGAGGGGAATCATCCAGACCCAGATTAGGAAGCTGAGGTTAAATCCTGGGTAGCACAGGGCTAAAAGGATGCCGGCAACGATGCAGATAAATAAGGTTCTGATTGCGTGGAACAAAAGCCTTGATTGCTGGAATGTCTAAATGAGCCCTAGTCGACTGTTGATGTCAGTCTGAAGCCATTCCCAGAGCGTATCTAGTCTACTGGAGGTGTTGGCTTTAATGGAAGAAAGTCCTTCTTTGCTAATTTCTTCAGGTCGAGCATGCCCAAATAGGTAAAATTTGATTTTAGGCTCTGTTCCTGATGGGCGGACGGCAAAACGACTTCCATCTTTAAGTTCAATGAAGAGCATCTTTTCTTTTGGGATCAGTTCACCTTCGGAATCTGTTATTTGATCCGTTTCGAAGTTTATTATACTTGTCACAATTGAACCATCGCATTCCTCCGGTGGGTTTGAGATGTAGGATGCGGCAAGACTACTGATTTGTCGGGCTCCTTCAGCACCATCAAAAGATCGGCTTACATTTTTTTCCGTGTAGTATCCGAACTGTTGATAAATATCATCCATTAACTCAGGAATACTTTTGCTCAGAGACTTGGCGTATGCTGCAACCTCGGCAAAAAGGACCACTGCTCCATTGCCATCCTTATCCCGTGTAAAGTCGCAGGCTAGGTACCCATAACTCTCCTCGCCTCCGAAGACAAAAAACGTTCCTTTTTCCAGTTGTAAGCTTCGGGCTTCGGAGACGCTCATTGAGCGATAGCGTTTAAGAATTTCATCCGGGAGAGAGCGCTCGTAGTGAGCAAGTTTTTGGCCAATATACTTAAAGCCGGTCAATGTATTCACAGTCTTTATCCCGAAATGATCGGCGATTGCAATTTGCAAATCGGTAGTGACAAACGTCTTGATTACCACCGCATTACTCCTGTTTACATCGTTTAGTATATTCTTCTCGAAAAGCGTCTTCAGGCGATAATATAGGAGCAGGGAGCCGATCTGATTGCCGGTTAGGATCTCCATTTCTCCTGAGCCGTTACGAGCGGCAACGCCAAGCCTGTCACAATCAGGATCAGTCCCCATGACAAGTTCCGCCCCAGATTCAACGGCGTGGTCTATAGCCATCTTAAGCGAGGAAGCATTTTCAGGATTAGGAGAATGGACGGTGGGGAAACGACCATCTGGAGTGTCCTGCTCAGGAATTGTTGTGCACTGAAATCCCAAGTCGCGAAGCAGAAGCGGTGCATGCACGCCGCCTGTTCCATGAAGAGCTGTAAAAACAACCTCAAAGGAGTTGTTTTCACGGATCAGATTGGGTTGTAGGACTAGGTCCCTAACGCATTTAAGATAGAGCGTGTCGATTTCCTTGGAGACTTTGGTTACTGATCCACGTTCTTCTTCTGGCAAGGGATCAAAATTTTCCGAGGTGATTGCATTGACCCTTGAGATAATTCCATCTGTATGGGGAGGGATGATGGCCGCTCCATCGGAAAAATTCACCTTGTAGCCATTGTCATGGTAGGGGTTATGGCTTGCGGTTATCATTACTCCTGCATGGCAGTTCATTTGCCTTATAGCAAACGACATAACCGGGGTTGCGCGTTCGCTGTCAAAGAGGAAGGCTTCCGCTCCCATTTTAGCGGCAATTTCGGCACATAGTTGGGCAAAGTATCTGGAGAAGTGCCGAGTGTCATGACAGAAGACAATTCTGACCCGTTGTCTGGTTGGCTCACCTTTCAACCAATCATTAAGGTAGGCGATAAGTCCGCGCGTGGCACGAGTCAGATTGAAGTCATTCATTGCGTTGGTTCCAACGCAAGCAAACTGGGGTCGGTCATTTTCTGCCCCTTCTGACTGTTCGGCTGAAGTGACAGTTTTTCCTATTGTGCGTCCTCGAAGCCCCCCTGTGCCGAATGCGAGCTGTTTGTAGAAGCGATCATTTAATTCCTCCCAGTTTTCGGTGATTGTCAGCTCTTCAACCGATGCAATGTAGAGAGGTTTGTTATTAGATTTGAGGAAAGTGGTAATATTATCCCTGCTAGACTCAAGGAGATACCCTAATTGAACTGCAGAGTTGAGTCTTTCATTAAGATCTTCCATAATATGATATTTGTTACCCGTTAATCTTGGACGAACAAATTAGAACTGCTATTCGCTTACGGAAAGGCCTTATTCCTGCCAATACCAATGCTTATCGAATCTTTGATGGCGTAGGAGATGGTCGTGAAGGGGTGTTCATTGATACTTTTGCAGGGCATTGGCTTATTTCCCACAGAGAGAACGTTCCGAATGTCTCTTGGTTCAAGGGGCATGAATTCAAGAGTGTTTGGGTTAAGCAGCTTGATCGAGAAGATAAAGGGGGGCCACAATGCGTGGTGGGAAATCCCGACGATCACCAAATTATTATCAATGAAAACGGGATTGATTACGAGGTGGACTTTGCAGCGGGTTATTCCCAGGGGCTGTTTCTTGATCAGAGGTGCAACCGTCGTTATGTGGCCGAACGCTCACATGGAATGAAGATTCTCAATTGCTTTGCCTACACGTGCGGCTTTTCCGTTGCAGCGGCCGCGTCGGGCGCCAAGTCTACGACAAGTATTGACTTGTCGCGGTCGTATCTAGAATGGGGGAAGCGTAACTTTTTACTTAATGGCATCGATTCCGGAGGGCCTGATCATTACTTCTGCCGAGGGGATGTATTTGAATGGCTAAGTCAATTTCATAGAAAGAAACGTGTTTTTGATGGTGTGATATTAGATCCTCCATCCTTTTCACGCGTAAAGGGGGGGGCTGTTTTTACAATTGAGAAGGGATATTCAAGACTGGTTGAGGCTGCATCACGGATTGTTGTGCCTGGGGGGTGGATTCTGGCATGCTGTAACCATCATGGCGTGAGCAAGGATAGGTTCGCTTCTCTGGTAAAACAGGGAGTGTTGGCTTCTAACAGGAGCATATTGGCAGAAGGAATACGCCCAATGCCTCCTGATTTCCGTGGAGAAGAGTATCTTAAGAGCGTAATCCTTGAAATTGCCTGATTCTTTAAGCCTCCTTGTTGGGCGAGGATTCTTTGCATTTACCTTGTTGAGGGAGTATCAATTGCGCTGCTTTATGCGAATACTTCGTCACGACCAGAAGAATTTTGACGTTCGTTCAGCTGAGATACTATCACGCCGGGCCGAAACTCCCGTGCGGCTTAAGCAAGCTGTTGCGGGAATTATCGAAAAGGTTGAAAAGCATGGTGATCAAGCTGTAATTGCTTTAACCAAGAAATTTGACAAGGCTGCATTGAGCGCAGCTTCATTGCGCGTAAGCCCTTCGGAATTGCGCGAGGCTAGGAACAATCTTGCGCCGCAGACACGCGAGGTGGTTATGGCAAGTTATGATAATGTTTCGTCTTTTGCTGCAAAGAGTCTGCAGAAAGACTGGATGATGAATAACGCGCAGGGCGTTAAGGTTGGAGAAGTCTTTCAGCCATTTAAAAGAGTTGGTGTTTATGTTCCTGGAGGCACCGCGCCGCTAGTGTCGACATCCTTGATGACGGTTGCCATTGCAAGGGTTGCTGGTGTTGAGGAGATCGCTGTATGCACTCCTCCTGGGGCTGACGGTTCGATTAATCCAAACCTTCTGTATGCACTTGATTCTGCCGGTGCCTCTGAAGTTTATAAGGTAGGGGGGGCGCAGGCGATAGCGGCACTCGCTTGTGGGACAAGTTGCATTAAGTCTGTTGATAAAATTTTCGGTCCGGGGAATTCATTTGTGGTTGAAGCAAAGAGACAACTTTTTGGCAGGGTGGCAGTGGACTTGCTTCCTGGCCCCAGTGAGGTCCTTGTTATCGCCGATTCTATGGGAAGAGCGGACTGGATTGCTTCTGATATGTTGGCCCAAGCTGAGCACGGGGGAGACAGTCAGGTTGTTTTGATGACGACGTCGAAAAAGTTGCTCGATGGTGTTAAGGAAGAATTGAAAAAGCAGTCGGCGTTGCTTAGCAGAAAGGAACAAATTAGGCAGGTTCTATCATCGGGAACAACGTTGGTATTGGTCAAGTCTCTGGAGCAGGCAGTAGACCTTGCAAATGAATATGCGGCGGAACACGTTTCTCTTATTGTAAGAAATGAGGATAAAATCCTTCCGCGGATTCGCACGGCGGGAGCGATTTTTGTAGGAGGGTATTCGCCTGTAGCCCTTGGAGATTTTCTCGCAGGGCCTAGTCACACTTTGCCTACGGGAGGTGCCGGCAAGTCTTTTTCGGGGCTTACCGCTGAAATGTTTCAGCGCAGAACTAGCATTATCAAGGCTGATCAACGGTCAATGCGCAAGTCGGCCTCCATCGTTGAGGCTTTTGCTCAAATAGAGGGGCTTGATGCGCATGGAAGGTCAGCAAGAATCAGGGTTGATGGCTAGAGAGCTTGTGATTGTAATCCTGTTCGGTTTTCTCTAGTTCGTCCGAAGTGTCCGCCCAGTCTGAATAGCTTTTTTCAATCTTACCTGATATTTCTCTGTGGAGGGTCGAGGCTTTGATTGACTGTTCTTTATCCTTGAAAAAATCCGGATCTCTCATTTCGGTTTCAATCTCCGTTTTTTGAGATTCCAGTTCAGCAATTTGTTGCTCTATTCCTTCGAGCTTTTGTTGGATAGGCTTTATTGCATCGGCTTTCTCCTGTCGGATTTGACCCTCGATTTTCCTTTGTTCCTTACGGTTTGATTGAGAGTTTGCCTTTTTAACATCCTTATTTCCTGTGGCGGCGGAAGGTTGTGCGCTGGAGGACACGTCTGCCATTTCTCGACTCTTTTTTTCGATAAAATCAGAGAGGTTTCCAAGGAAGATGCGGGGCGTTTTTATGTGCGGGTAAAATTCAATGACTTTGTCAGTAATGGGGTCAAGAAAGTCACGGTTGTGAGAAACGATAATGCAGCTTCCCTGATAGGCTTTGAGGGCTTCCTGCAGTATTTGTTGAGACTGCATATCAAGGTGGTTAGTGGGCTCGTCGAGAATTAGGCAGTTGGCTGGCTTGAGTAGTATTTTTGCCATTGAGAGACGGCTTCGTTCTCCGCCCGACAAAACAGAAACCTGTTTGAAGACATCGTCGCCGCGGAAAAGAAAGCAACCGAGAAGACTGCGTAGGTTTCCGGCGACTTCCCGCGCGGCGCTGTCCTCAACTGTTTGAAGGACGGTTTTTTCAGGGTTTAACTGTTCAGCGTGATCTTGCGCAAAGTGGGATATTTCAACTTTATGGCCGATTTTACGCGTGCCTGACGTTAGTGGGTCTGCGCCTGAAAGTAACCTTGAGAAAGTAGACTTTCCTGCTCCATTGGCGCCGACTATCGCGATTTTTTCTCCGCGCTCAATCCGGAAATCGAATTTTTCAAAGACAACGTGCTCTCCATAAGTCTTTGTTACTGATTCAAGTTCGATTACAACTTGTCCTGATCTTTCTGGTTGGGGGAAGCGTAACTGAATCGTTTTATCGGGTGCAGGAGCCAGTTCAATGCGCTCCATTTTGTCGAGTTGCTTGAGTCGGCTTTGAGCCTGTGATGCTCGTCGGGCTTTGGCGCGAAAACGGTTAATGAATTGTTCTGCCTTTGAGATTTCCCGCTGCTGGTTTTCGTATGCTCGTTGCAACTGCTCTCGAAGAATGCTGCTTTGTTCAAGGTAGTGAGAGTAATTTCCAGCGAACTCATTTACTTGCCCAGCTTCAAAAGCAAGTGTTCGCTTAACAATGGCATCTAAAAATGCGCGGTCGTGGGAAATGAGTATTACGGCTCCACTGTAATTCTGAATGTAGTTTTCCAGCCACAATTGTGAGTCGATATCAAGGTGGTTGGTTGGTTCGTCGAGGAGAAGAACTGACGGTTCGCTCAGTAGCAGTTTGGCAAGGGCAATTCTCATTTGCCATCCTCCCGAGAATTCCCCGACTTCACGATCCATGTCCGAATGGTCAAATCCAAGTCCAATCAACACCTTCTCAATTCGAGGCTTCATCTTGTCGACTTCGAGCTTGTCCAATTGCAGTTGTAGTTCGCCGTATACATCCAATGCATCAGCGTATTCGGCGCAGGAAGGATCGAGCTTGCCGAGTTGCGAACTGGCTGACTCAATATTTTTCTGAAGTGTAACTGTATCCCCAAAGGCAGTCTTGGCTTCACTGAATAGTGTTCGGCCATCTGTCCTTACGCCTTCCTGGGGAAGGTATCCTACCTTAATGTATTTAGCTTTATTAACAGTGCCGGTGTCTGGTGACATCTGGTCGGCAATGATCTTCATTAATGTGGATTTTCCCGCACCATTGGGGCCAGCGAAACAGATCCGGTCCTTTGCGTTAACCGTGAAGGACAGGTCACGGTATAGTACTCTGCCCAGAAACTGGACGCTTATCTTGTCGACTGATAGCACCTCTAAATAATTTTGTTCGTTAGATGACGGGGTTTACTTCATGCTAACTTATTTTAGGAGTTTTGCCCTTAACTTCCTGCCTTGGGGATTACCAGATGCGCCAAGAGTAATGTTTGCCTAGACAATTATATCCTTAATTACATTACCGTGAACATCTGTGAGTCTGAAGTCTCTTCCGGCAAAGCGGTAAGTCAATCGTTCATGGTCAAAGCCGAGCAAATGCAGGATTGTCGCATGTAGGTCATGGACGTGAACCGGGTCTTTTACAGCCTTGTAGCCGAACTCGTCAGTTGCTCCATGAACGTGACCGCCTTTTACGCCCCCGCCTGCCATCCACATGGTGAAGCCCCAGTGATTGTGATCCCTGCCATTAATCTTCCCAGCGTTTGAGCCAGGCTTTGGCATTTCCACTGCAGGTGTACGACCGAACTCGCCTCCCCATATAACCAATGTGTCGTCAAGCATGCCGCGTTGTTTGAGGTCGATCAAGAGTGCGCCAATTGCCTTATCTGACTCCCTTGCGAGTCTGCGATGGTTTACCTCAAGGTCATCATGACTGTCCCAAGGTTGGCCTTTTCCGTGCCAGAGTTGAACATAGCGAACTCCGCGCTCAACGAGTCTTCTGGCAATAAGTGTTTGCCTTCCGTGTGTGTCTTCCCCGTAAAGATCCCTTATCTTTTCTGGTTCTCGGCTTATGTCGAATGCGTCTGTTGCGTCAAGTTGCATTCGATAAGCGAGTTCGAACGAGTGAAGTCTGGACTCAAGTTGCGAATCCTGCGGTCGCAGTTTCTGATGGCGTTGATTCATTCGGTGCAACAGATCTAACTGTCTGCGTTGGGTGGCGAGGGGAAGGTGCTTATTTTCAATGTTGGCAATGAGTTTGTCGATTTGCCTGTGCTTAGTGTCAATATATGTCCCCTGATAGGTTCCAGGAAGGAACCCGGCTTGCCAATTCTGAGACTCCTGAATGGGGTATCCACCCGGACACATTGAGATAAATCCTGGGAGGTTCTGGTTTTCAGACCCAAGTCCATAACTGACCCATGAGCCAACGCTTGGGCGAATTAAGCGGGCTTCTCCGCAGTTCATGAGTAGCAGAGAGGGTTCGTGGTTTGGAACATTGGCATGCATGGAGCGGATGACACAGAGTTCATCAGCTGATTTTGCAACATTCGGAAAAAGTTCACTAATCTCGAGACCGCTTTTTCCATGTCTGCTGAACTTGAAAGGGGATTTTAGCGCGGCGCCAGTGGGACGCTCTGTCTTGAGGTAATCCATGGGAATTTTTTTCCCATGATATTTTGTAAGTGCCGGTTTGGGATCAAATGTGTCGACTTGTGAAGGGCCACCATTCATGAAGAGGTGAATGACAGCCTTGGCTCTTGCCGGAAAGTGTGGGTTTTTAGCAGCTAACGGGTTAATTGCCGCACTGGCATTCTCATTAAAGAGTTGTCCCGCGGCGAGCGCTCCAAGTCCCATCCCTACACGGTTTAGGAAGTCTCGGCGGCTGAAAATTATGTCTTCGTTATTGGTATGGATAGCCATCTTTTAGTCGAGAAAGGCAAACTCATTTGAAGCGAGGAGTGCTTGGGCGAGTTGGATCCAAAGAGATTCAGGGGGGTGGTTCGTCACGGTAATAAAGGCTGATGAAGCCTCCCACATTGTCCCGGTAGAGCTTTCTCGTATGATGGGTTCCCATTCGAAACTGTCAAAATGGTCGGTTTTGCCAGCGGACACAATTAAGAAAACGGGTTCGTCCTTTTCAAGGTGTGTTTGCATCAGTCCAGCTTTGTGTTTTTTGCCAGGCGTTATTTGCCATCTCTTCATGACATCTCCTTGCCTGTCTGCAATGCGAAGAATGACGCCGTCACTTGAGGTCGAAGGTATTTTGATATTAGTGCTAATGTTGTATGTGCCACCGTGCGGTGCCGTCCACTGCAAAACACAATGGGCTTCACCTTTACCTGGATGGCCTCCCTCCTTAGACAGGTTGATGTATCCTAAGGAAGGGTCTGGTAACTTATTGCCGATTTGAAGGCGACCTGAGACGAAGTGGGTGAAGTGTTGGAAATTTACATTGCCTGCCGCCATATCAATTTTTCCGAATCCAAAATCCCAGGGATGATTCACAGGTTTCGGATTTAAAAAGGTTATGGCGTCAGCCAGTTCTTCATGATCAGGATCGCGGGAATACACTTGTCTATATAGATGTGCCACACGCTCGTCCTTTTTTTGCAGCTTTTTCATTTCTGGAGAATTGATGAGGGCCAAGGCTTGGTCTCGGACAAATTTTCCATTGAGCATGTAAAGAGCCTGTTGCGGGACAATTGTTTGTGGTCTCTTGGCGGTGTGCACATCAGGGCTGGCAAAATCAAATGTCCTGAATACAGGTGGGAGGTTTTGCCTTTCTACGTGGCCATAAACTGTACGGCGATGTGAATAGTCGGAGGTATGGATTTTGACCGGCCTTCCAAATTGTGAGCGGTCAAGCTCCCCGGAAACGGCAAGTATTGAGTCGCGCATTGCCTCGAAATCCAATCGTCTGCGCATTGTCCGCGTGTAGAAGAGCTTCTCAGGGTCGCGTGGGTCGTGTCCAGCGACTTGCTGATAAGTTGAGCTTAGTACGATAGAGCGAATAAGTTGCTTAGTAGACCAATTATTTTCGATAAGCTGTAGGGCAAGGAAATCAAGAAGCTCGGGGTGGCTTGGTGCCTCACTTCGAAGACCAAAGTCGCTTGGGGTAGAAACAAGATGCTTGCCGAGTAGATGTCCCCATACTCGGTTGACCCAAACTCTTGCGGTCAGAGGGTTGTCTTTATCGGCAATGTCTAGGGCCATTTCCTGGCGTCCGCTGCCAGAGATAAAAGGTGATCTTTCCTTGCCCTTGATGACTTGAAGAAAATGTCGGGGAACCTTTTTCCCACGACGAGCTGGGTCACCACGTTCAAAAACACGGGGTTCTCTAGGAGATGGGCGATCAACCATTGTCATTGCACGTGGAGGGGCGCCGGGATGGTTTGTTTTTATTGCTTCCAATTCACGACGCAACTTCCTGACATATTGCTGGCCCTTGGTTTCAAGGAGGGGGAAGATCGATTCATAATTGACGCTGGAAGGTGACAGGGCTGCTTCTAATTTTGGATCTTCGCTACTTTCTGCAAGGGTCTTTCCATAGAGCGATGCAATGGTTTCGATCGATCTCAGTGGTTGATTGTTTAGTTGTTGAGTAATAGCTGGATGAATGAAGATCCCTGACGATTTAATCTCTTCCCATTTGTTGGTTGCTTGCGTTGGAAAATTTTCTGGTGGTATCCTTGAAAAGGCCAACCAGGGGCCATAGATGGGGTCATTGGATGCGTTATCCTTCTTGAGAAGATCACGCCAGCGGACTGTGATTTTCTGGAGAAGTTTTTTGGATGATGCTAATTTCTTTAATTCATCCTCACTAAGGTTTAGTCCGGTGGTGGCGGTGAGAAGATACTTTTTGATGTATTCTGGTTCACGCTGCTGAGATACTCGCTTTTCCAAATAACTGTTCAGTTGATCCTGTTTTTTCGATAGGGATGCCCTGAAATCCCGTGTTGAATTGTTTTCAGGTGCTTCTTGCAGAAGTGGCAGTTCGTTAGGTTCAGTAGAGCTGGAAAAAACACCGTATAATGAGTAGTAGTCATCAATTGGAATAGGGTCATATTTGTGATCGTGGCAACGTGCACATGCCACAGTCAGCCCCATCATTCCCCTGAACGTTACATCAATACGATCATCAATAATATCCGGCTCACGATTCAGAAAGCGCCTGCCTACAGTTAGGAAGCCCATGGCGGCAAGATGTTCTTTCTTGCCGTCTTCTTGAATAAGCGTATCGGCAGCGAGTTGATAAGTGAGAAAACGATTATAGGGGAGATCTTTATTGAATGAGCGGATGACCCAGTCGCGGTAAGTGTATGCATAGGGGTAGTCCCTCGACTCTTCAAATACATAGCCCTTTGTGTCGGCGTAACGCGCAACATCGAGCCAATGTCGTCCCCAGCGTTCACCAAAGTGCGGAGAGCTCAATAACTTATCGACTAATTCACTGTATGTGTGCTTGGAAAAGTTATCCTTAAAGAATTGCGTTTCGCCGTAGCTTGGCGGGAGCCCGACAAGTGCATAATATAGCCTTCGAATAAGAGCTTCAGGTTTAGCTTTCTCTCCAGGCGAAAGTCCAGATGCCTCAATTTTGTGGAGAATGAAACGATCAATATTATTTGCCGGCCAGGAGGTCTGCTTAGTGAGCGGAAGTGCGGGGCTAGACAGTTCCCTGAAAGCCCAGTGCTCCTGGGGTGGAGTTTGTTGGTTCGCCAGACTTAGCAGTGGTAATGCCGTTACCAGTGGGATGACCAGTGATTTTAAAAGGGTTTGCATCGAGGAAAGTTCTTTTTTTGTCCAGAGATGCTGTCTGAGAATGCCTATATGGCTTGTGAAAAACGTCTTTTCTGTTTCGCCTTGTATAGAATAGATATATATCAATAAAGGTTATGCAATATATGGGCGCAACAGCAAATACTACGGAGCAACATTTGTCGCTAGAAAGAATGAGGGAAATCTTATGCTATTTAATAAGATTTAGTTTCCTTAAGACTTTTCATGGCGCATCAATTTCTGTGTTGCTTTTACTTCTTGTTAGTCCCGTGACTGTCTTTGGTCAGGAGGACTTGCCCGTGAGGGCGAAGGTGCTAGTTGAGGAGATGGAAAGCTACAAGCAGGAGATTTCCCGAAAGGCTCAGGAGTTGATTGGTGCAAAAATGAACAAAATCAAGGCAAGTCTCGAGGTTGAGATGAAGCGCCAAATTAATTCCGGTAACACAGAAGGTGCTCGAGCGATTCTTGCGGTTGTAGAAAAATGGAATAATGAACAGCAGGACGAGCAACGCCGTGTCGAGATTGCCAATGCGCGCTGGAAAGAGTTGTTTTTTGGCGAGAGCTTGCCATCGGATTGGAATATCGTCAGGGAAGGTGCCGGTTGGAAATATTCTGAAGGAATACTTAAGTCAGAGTCGAACTCAGAGAAAGATGGGGCCGTTTTTTTGCATAAAATAGAACCAGGTGACATTGTGGTTCGGGGGGATTTACAAGTTATTGATTCAGGTGATCCCAGAGAGGAACATCGTGTTGGGATCGGGTTTATTGACTCAAAGGAAAGAGTTACTGTGGCTTATACGCATGCACCAGGAACCATCTTTGTTCACAGTTCACTTTTCCCTGGAGACGGCCTTCTTGGGCATGAAAAAAGTTCGGCCTGTCAAAAACAGTTTTCTGAGCTTCAGGTCGCCTGGATAGGGACAAGGTTTATGCTGTTTGTGTCAGGAAGGTTGCTGATTGATCAGGACATAGGAGCCCGACGGGGAGGGGATGATGTAGCCCTGCTTGCCACAAATTCTACAGGTCTTTTTAGGAACGTTGGGTTTCGCGTTCCAGACGAAGACGACCTAAAAAGGTTAAATTCTCGAAAGGCTCTCAAATAATTTGCTCAGACCTGACTAGAATTAAAGCCTGCTGTACAAGCCAATTACAGAGCGTAAAGCTAGCTCTTGGGCAGTGCTCGGATTGCTCCTACTGATATACCGCCATCCACCAAGATTGTTTGACCCGTTATATATGCACTTGCATCAGAGGAGAGGAAGATGCAGGTGCCATCCAGATCGTCAGGTTTGCCGACGCGACCAAGCGGAATTCGCTCTTCAACGTATTCCACCCATCCTTTATCCTCATAGAGTGCTGCGTTCTGTTCCGTCTTGAACCATCCCGGTGCAAGGCAGTTGACTGTAAGGCCGTGTGAGCCCCAGTCGTGTGCAAGGCTCATAGTCATCTGGCGAATTCCCCCACGGCTTGCGCCATACGGGGCAAGCCCGGCATAACCGGCAACACAGGTGACCGAGCCAATGTTGACGACGCGTCCATAGTTTCTGGAAATCATTCCAGGAGCAAGTGCTTGAGCGAGGAAAAAAGCCCCGCGAAGATTCGTGTCCAAAATTGTGTTCCAGTCATCCCACGTGACTTCAACCGCGGGCTTTCTGATATTGCAGCCTGCGTTATTGATGAGAATATCGATTCTCCCAAAATGCGACTCAGCGGCTGCTGCCGCGGCCTTAATGCTCTTTTCTTCAAGGACATCCATTTCCAGTGGAAGGCATTCCTTGCCAAGGTCCTTGACTTCACTCGTTGTTGATTCAAGTGAAGAAAGTGTGCGACTGGTAATGACTACGTCCGTTCCGGCCCGGGCCAGAGCAAGTGCAAACTGGCGCCCGAGTCCACGGCTAGCGCCACTGATAAATGCTTTTTTTCCTGAAAGGTCAAACATGGTTATGGTTGGTAAAATTAATTTTCTTCAGGCTTGAGGATGACCTTTAGCAACTCTTCTTTGCCGCTGTGAAGGCGTTCAAACCATTCCGCGCCTTCCGCAAGAGGCGCAACTTTGCTGATTAATGGTTTCACGTTGATTGAGCCTTCTGCGATATGTTGTAGCGCTTCAGGGTATTCCCCGCTTGAGCTGCAAGAACCGTAGAGTGTGAGTTCCCGCGTTACAACTGCCTGAAGTGGGAAGTTTGTTTCGGCAGCCAGATTTCCAACTAATGCAAGCGAGCCACCTTTTCTCAGTGAGTCAATGGCAAGATTTAAAGTGTCATTGATGCCCACAACTTCCAATGCAAGGTCAGCTCCGATGCCGGTTAATTTATGAATGGAATCGATTGAATTGGCGTTGCTTTGCACAATGTCTGTTGCTCCCATTTTGAGAGCAAAGTCGAGTTTTCCTGTGTCAATATCGACAGCAATGATGCGTTTTACACCCTTTGTGATCAGTGCCTGAATAACAAGTAGGCCAATCATTCCTGCGCCAATTACAACAGCGCTTTCGCCGCCATTTACAGGTAGCCTATTGACAGCATGCAGGGCGATGGAGACAGGTTCGACAAAGGCCGCCTCCTCAAAAGAAAGTTTTTCCGGAAGCTTGTGTAAAATGTGTGACGGAACAGCCACAAGCTGCGCAAATGCTCCGTGCTGACGATATTCGCCCGGAGAAACACCCAGAACGCGCCTGTTGTTGCATAAGTTAACCTTACCGGAAGAACAGAAATGGCAATGCCCGCAGTAGATAGTGGAATCGAATGTGACGCGATCTCCCTGACTCCATCCAGAAACATCGTCTGCCACATGCGTAATGACACCGGCAGCTTCATGTCCCATAATAATAGGGGGAATTCTTCTGCCACTGCTACCGTCCATGCCATGTATGTCACTACCACAGATGCCGCATGCCTTAACCCTGATCATTACATCACCGGGGTTTAAGGTTGGGTCAGGAGCTTCTCCGTATGTCAATTTGTTGTAGGCTTCGAGTGTAAGGGCTTTCATCGATTATTATCCATGTTAGGATTCATGCTGATAATCAAGAGAGAAATAACATGAGTGACTATAAACCTGACCCTCTACGGTATGATGGAAGAATGCCTTACCGCAGGTGTGGGAGAAATGGAATCAAGTTGCCGGCTATTACCCTTGGATTTTGGCATCATTTTGGCGGAGATCGAGTGACGGAAAACCAGAGAAAAATGGTTTTTACTGCCTTTGACCATGGGATTACCCACTTTGATTTAGCTAATAATTATGGCCCGCCTTACGGCAGCGCTGAAGTAAATGCCGGCCAGATACTCGCAGAATTGCCAAGGCATGAAATACTCGTCTCTACCAAGGCCGGTTATGATATGTGGCCTGGTCCTTATGGAGAGTGGGGATCAAGAAAATATCTTCTCAACAGCCTTGACCAGTCGCTTGACAGATTGGGCATGTCTTATGTTGATCTTTTTTATAGTCACCGATTTGACCCTGAAACTCCAATGGAGGAGACCCTAGGTGCTCTTAACAGTGCTGTTGAACAAGGCAAAGCACTATATGTCGGAATCAGTAGTTATAATGCTTCGCAAACGAGAGAGGCTGCAGAGATTTGCAAAAAAAATAACTGGGCGCCAATCGTTATTCATCAGCCCAATTACTCGATGTTTAATCGTTGGATTGAGAAGGGTTTGCA
>Ga0115011_10001370_pt1 | contig 17528 bp, 32 predicted proteins | sample TroAtlMetagenome_2_FD_88705 | JGI IMG/M metagenome (GOLD analysis project Ga0115011, IMG submission 88705) | Marine eukaryotic phytoplankton communities from Atlantic Ocean - Tropical Atlantic ANT8 Metagenome | ecosystem: Environmental > Aquatic > Marine > Oceanic | place: Tropical Atlantic...
GTATTTAACAGATCTTAAAAAATTAAAGGCAGCAATTAAGTAAACTTTTTTTAAAAAAGGCATATAAAAATAAAATGGTAAAATATAGGTTTTGTATCAAAGATGATTGCCGATTAGCATGTAGAGCAGTATCAGAAGAAAAAGCATGGGAATGGCTAGCTGCAACTAAACATCTATCAGTAACAGAAGTTAAAAAACTATACTATATAAAATTAGAAGAAAATGATTAAAGAACAAACGACAACAGTTGATTCATCTATGATCAACAAATATGTATATAATTTCCACACTAAAACATTAAAGGTAGAGTTTAGTGGTGGTTCATTATATGAATATAGTAACGTGGATCCTGAATTATATGATGAGTTATGTAAGGCAGAATCAACTGGTAAATTCTTCAATGAGAAGATTAAAAATAATTACGAACACACTCAACTTTTAATAGATTAATATGACAACAAATAAAAATGTACTTTATGATGCTCTTAAAGCTCAATTTGAAGCAAAGAAGCAAAAAGCGTTAGCAACACTAACAATTTATTTAACTAATCCTGTAGGAATTGGTGAACACCCTCAACATATAGAGGAAATGGTAAAGTTAGCTGAAGAATTGGCAGAAGCCGATGATGTGGTTAAAACTTTAGAAAAAACATTTGAAACACCAGAAACTCCTGCTGATAATGAATAAAGTTATACTTATAGGAAAAGCCGCTGCTGGAAAAGATCATATGAGAAAGGTCTTAGAAGGTAGAGGTTTTACTTATGGTACTTCGTATACCACGAGACCACCTAGAAAAGGAGAAATTGATGGTAGAGATTATTACTTTATATCAGAAGAAGATTTTAAACATTATGCTGAAAATAATTTTTGGTATGAATATGTTCAATTCAACGGTTGGTATTATGGTTCAAGTGTAGAACAATTTAAAAATACATGTAACCTATTTGTTATGACACCTAAAGGGGTTAGTGCAATTAATCCAATTGAAAGAAAAAAATGTACTATAATTTATTTAGATATTCCTTTAGAAATCAGAAGAAAAAGATTACAAGAAAGAGGAGATATTAATGATAAAATCGAAAGGAGGTTAGCTGCTGATGAAAAGGATTTTGAAGGGTTTACCGATTTTGATATTGTAGTAAACAATCCTAACTTTTAAACATATAAAAATAAACTGATGCAAAAATTCATTATTATAGAAGGTACTGATAATGTAGGTAAAGATACTCAACAAAATTTAATTATTGAAAGAATGAGTAATTATGTCTTTCATAAACTTCATTATTCATCATTACCGTTTAGGGACGATAAACAATTACATGCAACTTATTCTAAAAAGATGTATGATGATATGTTTAAATTAATGATGGCTTCTAAAGATAAAGACATCAATTTAATTTTTAATAGATCTCATTTAGGAGAAACTGTTTATTCTCCACTTTATAGAGGTTATTCAGGTGATTATGTTTTTGATATTGAAAAGAAATATACAACAGCATTAAGAGAGAATTTATATTTAATTACATTAACCAATAATCCTCATAACATTCTAAAAAGAGATGATGGAAAATCATTTTATGGTAATGAAGAGGAGGTTAAAGCTGAGATTGATGGATTTAACAGAGCTCATAAATTAAGTACAATTAAAAATAAGCTACATATTGATGTAGGTAATATGAGTGCATTAGAAGTATCTCATTTAATTATATCTTTTTTAAATAGAGAGAATACAATAAATGGCCAACCAAAACAATTAGAGATGTTTAAATAATGGGAAGTTGGGAAGATTTATATTATGAGATAACCGCTGAGGTAGAAGAATTAGGTTTAAAAAAAGAATTTGACCAAAAACTCAAAGATCTTAGGGATGATGAGAAGTACAAGTACCATGAAGTAAGAGATAGGTGGCAAGTAGCATTAAAAGAAATAAAAGAAGAAAATAAAAAATGAGAACATACAGAGGAGATACATTTGCAGATGTTTATGAAAAAGCATTAAGAGATACATTAGAGAATCCTGAATATACTTCTTCACCAAGAGGTATGGAGATTAAGGAAATATGTAATGCAGCTTTAGTAATAGATGATCCTTATTTTCCACTTTATGAAAATGAAGTAAGGAGTAGTCAATTTAAATATATTGCAGGTGAAACTGTTTGGTATTTTACAGGCAGAAAGGATATTGAATTTATTGATAAGTTTTCAAAGTTTTGGAAACAATTAGATAATGGTGATGGTACTGTAAACTCTGCTTACGGTAATCTTATATTTAAAGAACCACTTTCTGATGGTAGAAATCAATGGCAATGGGCATTAGATTCTTTAATAGAAGATAGAGATTCAAGGCAAGCAATTTTACATTTTAATAAACCGTCTCATCAATGGCAAGGTAATAAAGATTTTGTATGTACTCTTAATGGTGTATTTCAAATCAGAGATAACAGATTAAACTTTACAGTTGATATGAGATCAAATGATCTTATCTTAGGCACAGCAACTGATATTGCATTCTTCTGTTTATTACAACAACAAATGTTAAAGCATTTACAGTTACATTATCCTAATCTTAAAATGGGTAACTATACTCATATTGTACATTCACTTCATATTTATGAAAGGCATTTTGATTTAGTTAAGAGAATGTTAGCTGGTCCGTTTATACAAATGTCTTATCCACCTTTAAAAGAAAATCTTATTACTACTAAAGGTCATCCTACTGATAATATGAATCTTTTAGAAAAAGATATCTACTCAAAAGATGTTATTAGTGCAGATGCAATAGAAGATCCACTATTCAGATGGTTAGGATCTTACAGTAATGACTCTGATATATAATAAAATAAATCAAAGTGTTGAAATATCTAAAACTTTTTGAACAATTTTTAACAGAAAAGAAACCTAAAGGTGCTCCTGACTTCCATCATTCTGATGCACCTGATGCTGAAGGTCGTTTTAGAGATTTAAGTCCTAAGAAATTAGCCGCATGGTTAATTAAAACCAGAAAAAAGGATTTAAAAAGAATTAGTGGTTCTTTAACTCAACAAGTAGTATTTAATAAAAAGAGTGATCCTAAATATGCTGATAAGATGGAAAAGACCAGAATTGAAGTATATAAACAATTAGGTAGAGATGATTTATTAGAAGAGTCAGTTAATAATGAAAATGGTTTAGGTAAAGTTTATTTAGCTTTAAGAGAAGATAGCGGACAGAGGTGGTGGACTTATAAAGGTTTTGCTGGAGATAAATTTTTTGTACAAGTACATGAAAATAATATAGATGATATTGATATTAATCCTGATTACCCAGTTTTAACATATCACACAGATACTGTTAATAAGTTAATAAAAGCTGGTAAGATTAAAAAAGAAAATGTTTATAATCATCCAGATCATATTTCAAAATCGGGATCTAAGGAAGAATTCCATAAACTTATTGGAGAGGATGAAAATATACCTAAGACTGTTTATTCTAAAAATGATGCCTTAGAAAATTTAACCTTTCCTATTATTGCAAAACCTGCAAGAGGTCATAGTGGAAAAGGAATACAAATTATTGAAAAGCCTGATCTTATGGAAGATGTAGATGAAAAAATCTTTGATACATTTTCTGAGTATATTGATAAAGCAGAAGAACATAGATTTATAAACTTTAAAGGAAAGCCAATTTTTTGGATGGAGAGAACTCCTTTAAATGAAAAAGCTAAAAGTGGTAAAGGTAGTGCTAAAGAAGAAATGGAATTCGGATATGCTAAAAGAGATTTAAATGATTTACCAAAAGATTATAAAAAGGTCTTAGAAAAATTCTGTAAGATCTATGAAGATTTACCTTATATGTGTTTTGATGTCATGAAAGGTAAAAATGGAAAAGTATACATCATAGAATCAAATGCTCAACCTGGAGTACCTTTTGATTCTACGGTTGAAGCTTATAAACATATCTATGAAGATTTTTATAAGAAACCGTTAGACAAAGAAAGTTTAACCAAATTAAATGAATATGCCAAAACTATGATTGAAAAGACCCTCAAGAAAGATGGAGGAAAAAGATTTTCAATTAAATAGTAAAAAAGTTCTAAAAAACTTTTCAATTCCCAACAAAATTGTTTATATTTAATCTGTATATTATGAAACAATATACTGTAAATCAATTATATGACTCAAGAAATACCTAAAGATTTTTATATTACCTCTGATACATGGTTCGGTAGACCACAAATACTTCAGATAGCCAATAGAAAATTTCAAAATGTAGAAGAAATGAATTCTACTTTAATTAAGAATTGGAATAAAAAGGTAAAAAAGAATGATGTAGTATTTCATTTAGGAAATTTTGCATGGGATCCAACTACTGCTCGTAAAGTATTGAAAAAACTTAACGGAAGAATATTCTTTCTAAAAGGTAATTCAGATAAAGCATTGGAAGAAGTAATCTCTGAATTTCCTAAAGCAGAATTTTTAAGTGATGCTATAATGGATCTATTGGATTTTGATACTATTATTTGTCATTATCCTTTATCCGTTTGGAACGGTAAAGATTCTGGAACTATTCATATGCATGGCCATACAGTATTCTCTCATAAAACAGATCTCACAATTGAAAACAGATTTAACGTCTGTACTGATTTTTGGGGATACACACCTATAAATTATTTAACTTTAAAAGACTTCATAAATGGCTAAAAGAACAAAGAAAACGTACAAAGAACTTGCATTAGAATTTAAAAAGACAAGGAGCGAAAAAGTATACAATGAACTGTATGCAAAAATGAGACCAGGATTATGGTCATATGTAAATAATATTGTAAAAGATCCACATGTTGCTGATGATATAGTTTCAACAACTTTAACAACTGTGTATTTAAAAATTGATCAATACAATGAAGATTATCAAATTACTACATGGGCATATCGCATCGCTTATAATGAATGCATAGGTTGGATAAGATACAGAAATAGAAAGGTAAGTATGAATGCATTTACTGATAAGGGAATAGATCCTCCAACATTTATGTTACCTGATGTTGAAGTTGATAATTCAATGCCTCCTACTGAAAAAGATCACTGGGAAGCTGAGCACCTTTTAACTGAAAAGGTAAGATTAACTACAGAAGCAATTAAGGCTTTGCCTCCAATGTATAAGAGATTTATGGAAGAAAGGTTTTTAAATAAGAAGTCATATAATGAAATATTAGACCTAATGAAAACGCACGAAAAGGGCATTAACTTGCAAACCGTGAAAAACCGCATATTTCGTGGAAGGAAAATAGTCAGAAAACAACTAGAAAGTATGAAAGTCTTCTCCGAGGCATAAATACATAAAAAACAGATAAAACTATGTACATCGCAGATTTATATAATGAAATTAAAATTTGGTATAAGATTAGATCTATTGCCAAACAAGCAGAATCAAAATTAAAAGAAAAAGGATTTAGGGTTGACTGGGTAGGAAGAATCTATACAGTTATTAATTTACCAGAGGAAGTTGTATCAGCTCCAATATCTCAAGAGGGTTACGTATTAATGCAATTGAGAAAGCATGATAAATTTTTAATGGAGTTAGGAATTGCAGATTATGTTTCACCAGAATTTACACCTATACCTGATACTGATTCATTTCTTTTAGTTCTTTCTGCTGATAGAGAATATTTCAAGTTATGGCCATTCGTAAAATCGGTTGCCAAAACTTTAGGTTTAATACTTCTTTTAAGATTAGCCTATGTACTGTTAAGTTCTCACAGTGAAAAAATAGGTGAGTTATGGAACAAGATAATCAGCATAATATTTTAAACAACATAAATCATATTGAAAATAAATTAAAAGAATTAGAAAAAGAAAAACAAATCATCCAAGATAATTGTAAACACAAAGAGTGGACAATTAATTTTGATGAACAAAGATCAATTAAAAGATATTGCTCAGAATGCAAGAGGGAGTTGGGTTATGCGACAAAACAAGAAGAGCAAAATTTTTTAAAGCCGAAAGGCTCACAGAATACATAGGAAAAGGTTTTCTATGTTAGGGGAAATAGTTCCCCGCTTAATTAAATTAATAACAAAAAAAAATTTTAAAAATGAAAAAATTAATTTTAAGTTTGATGTTAGTAGTTGGAATTACACTTTCAACTTCTGCGCAAAATGCAAAAGGAGATTGGTACGTAGGTACAGGTGACATCGCTGATGTTGCATGGACTGAGTGGTCAGTTTCACCGACTTTAGGTTACGGAGTATCCGATAAGTTAATGGTTGGTTTATCTTTAGCACAAGCTGATTCGTCTGAGGACTTATCAATGGATTTGCATGCTAGATACTTTTTAAATGCAATGGGACAAGACTTTTTCTTGTACGCTGCAATGGGCGACATGGAAACTGATAACCTACAACTAGGTTTAGGTAAAATGTTTACTATACACAAAAGTGTTTTTGTAGAGCCAAAGGTTGTTTATCACACGAGTGAAAAAACAACAAACATGATGTTAGGTTTCGGATTGAAATTTTAATAACATAAAAACCAAAAGTATAAGGAGACCAGGTCATTAGATCTGGTTTCCTTTAATTAAAAACAAAAAAAATCAAAATTATGAAAGATATATTTTCAAAAATAGGTGACTTCTTAGGAGGTCTTACAACAGTTTTGTTATCATTTGTTTCATTAAGTATCTTAGCTGAAGTTATTTTCGGTTTAGGTATTTTCGGAACGTCTGTAGTAACAAACGTGATGGAGATTGTTAAAGTATTAGGTGACGGTGGTTTCATCGGCTTAGTTGCTTTATTAATCCTTTGGTCGGTATTTGATAAAAAATAATACTTAAACTAATTCATATTAAACCAGTAGCAGCAATGTTACTGGTTTTTTTGTCTTAAACTTTATTAATTTTTTGCATATAAAAATAAACAAATTATTAATGAGTAATTTAGAGCAACAAAATGGTAACCCACATACCAATGAAACTAGAAATCAATTTAATAGAAAAATAGATAGGCTAGGATATTTAGGTAAAACTAGAAAGAATCAGTGGGATGGTAAAAGAAGAAATAGGTCTATATAATGGCAACAGCAGAGTCTTTAGCAACAACCGAAACAATAAACGGAAAGAGGTACTATAATATTGGAGAAGGTATAAAGTATCCATCAGTTACAACTATCTTAGGAGCAATGACTGATAAATCAGGAATTGATAAATGGAGAAAAAGAGTAGGTGAAGAAAAAGCAGATGCTATATCTAAATTTTCAGCAAATAGAGGAACTGTTATGCATCAGCTTTGTGAATACTTTTTAGGTTCTGATAAAGAAACACAACGTGAAAGGTTGATGGAAGCCCAAACTAAGATAGGTCCTTTTGTAGAAGAAAATGGTTTTACTGAAGATGAAACAACAGTAGGTAGAAAACTTTTCTTTAATTTCTATGATTCTAAATGTTTTGACCGTATTGACAATGTAGTGTCCATAGAAGATACACTTTTCTCACCTCTAATGGGAGGGTATGCTGGTAGGGTAGATATTATATATGAAAATGAAAAAGGGCATCTAGTGATCTTAGATTTTAAATCATCTAAAAAACCTAAAAAGGAAGATTGGATAGAAAATTATAAAATGCAAATTGCAGCATATTCTTTAGCTTATTGGGAAATGAATAAAAGAAAACCTAAAGGTGGTGAAATATGGATAAGTAATGAAGCTGATGGTTTTCCCCAAGTATTTGAAATGTCATTTGATGATATAACTAAATATGGTAAAATGTTTTTGAACCTAGTAAAGGAATTTCATAATAAGTATCCTCTTTGATTGAATATATAAAAAAAATCAAATTCAATGTTTATCAAAAAATACAATGAATTCCTTTTAGAAGTTAGAGATAAAAAACATGAGCCAGCCGGCGAAAAAGTAGCGAAAGATCATAAGGATGGTAAACATAAAGGATCTGATGCAGAATTAGAAAAGGAAATTAATGATGAACTTGAAAAAGTTGCCGAAGACTGCCCAAGGTGTGGAGAGCATATCCAGTCTTGTGAATGTGAGGAGGAGGACCCCTGGTCAACTCAAAATTATCACAGAGTTCCAAAGGGAAATGAAGAAAAAGCAAAACCAAAACAACAATTTAAAAAATAAAACAATGAGTAAATTTGATCAATTTTTTGCAAAGCATGGAATTAAGATAGTTTTAGTAATAGTATTGCTAAGTTATTTTAAAGGATGCAGTATTGATTCTGAAGTAGAATTAATCAAAAAAGAACTTAGGCATGTAGAAGCAGAAGTAGATACTTTATCATCTCAACTAGTAAATGAAGAGGAAATGATATATCTAATTAAAACTGTACCTGCATGGAAAACTCTAAGAATTGAAGAAATTTCTGATAAAGAAAGAATTTCTATCAATGCATTAGAAGAAAAAGAAGACTAAATGTGGCTAATACACCGATAATACCAGGAGTACCTACTCCAGCTAGTGGAGATCCTAAGTGTGCATTAACTTTATGTGGTAGAATTATTGCACAAGTTGATTGTATTATTGTAATAATGCAAGGTACTAATGGCTGTATTGATTTGCAGTTTTTTGGAAAGGATGGAAAACCTTTAGATTTAACAAAGTTTACATCAATCCAAATAATGTTATATAATGAATTTGATTGTACCATTGCTAATTTTTGGTGGCCTGATATACCTACTGGGTGTAAAGGTTTACTAATGACTATTTTACAATATACAGATTCAAAAGGTGTTATCCACAATAAAGGTAAAATAAGAATATGTTTAGATCCTGCATGTACTAAAGTTAGTCCAAGTGCAATCTTTGCAGAAATCTTATTAACAGAACTCACAACCGCAGGTACTTCTGAAACTTCAGGAATACCATGTTTACAGGTGGCAAGAATTATTCCATCCAGAATATATGAGAATGGATGTGATGACGGTTGTAGTTAAAAAATATTGAATATGGAAAAGAATAGAATAGTACATTTAGGAATTATCACAATATTTGTTAGTTTATACTTTTTAGTAGCTACAATATCCATGATTAATTCTGTAGCCTTTTTTGATTTAGCTCATACTGGTTTAATGAATTGGGCTTTAGCAATAGGTTTTGAATTAGGGGCGGCTGCATCTTTAGCTGCTATTATTATTTTAGATAAAACTAATAAGACAATGGTTTGGGGATTGTTTATTCTCCTAACCTGTTTTCAAATGATGGCTAACTCCTTCCATGCTTTTATTAATTTAGAAGATTATATGGGTTGGATTGAATTATTTGGATTAGAAGAAGCAGAACCGATTTATCAAAAAAGAGTACTTTCAATTGTAAGTGGTGCTATACTTCCATTAGTAGCATTAGGTTTTATTAAATCTTTAGTAGATTATATTAGACCAGAGCAAGCACAAACTTTACCAGTTCAATCTACAGTACAAATTGAAACTCCTGTAACTGTATCAGCTGATCCACTTACAGCAAAAGAAATAATCCCACAGGCTAGCGATGAGGCCGTGGAAGAAGATTTATATTCTCGCGATGCCGAAGCGGCAAAACTTCCAGCAGAAATTGGAGAAGTACACATAGCACCTGAGACGGTGAAAACCGAGAATGCGGTTGCTGATGTTGTAGAAAAGCCAGTTCCTACGGAGCATATTACACCAGTTGGGGATCCAATAGTGGTACCTTCTAGTAAACAAGAAAAAGTTAAGTTAACTAAAAGACCGTTTATTAGACAAACACCCCCACCTACAGGTGAATCTAAACCATAATCTTTTGAGATTACATATTTTTTAATTTCGAAGGATTTTAAAAATAAAATATTAATATGCCCGCACGTACATACGATGACGAAGTCTTTCGCGAAAAGAGAAAAGTCAAAAATCCGATAACATTTAAATTAAAACTTAATGAAGAGCAAAAACTAGCTAAAGAGGTTATTTTATTAAATACAATAACTTTATTAGCAGGTAAAGCCGGTTCTGGAAAAACCTTATTAGCATGCCAAGTTGCATTAGATGGTTTATTTAGAAGGCATTATGAAAAGATAATAATTACAAGGCCTACTGTTTCTAAAGAAGACATTGGTTTTTTACCCGGAGATCTTCATCAAAAAATGGATCCATGGGTCCAACCGATTTATCAGAATATGTACAGCTTATATGGAAAAGATAGGGTTCAGCCTTTTATTGATAGTGGTCAAATAGAAATTGTACCAGTTTCATTTATGAGAGGAAGAACATTTGTAGACAGCTGTGTAATAGTAGATGAAGCACAAAATGTAACAAATGAACAAATGGAAATGATTGTTACTCGTATCGGTTTAAGATCTAAAATGATTGTATGCGGAGACGATGGGCAAGTAGATTTAAAAGGAAGATCTCATTCAGGATTTAGGTTTTTATATAACCAAGCATCTAAAATAAAAAAGCTAGCCTCTATTACATTATGGGAAAATCATAGAGATCCTATTGTAGATGATCTAATAGAAATTTATGAAAATGAGAAATACAAAAGATCTAAAAAATAAATATAGAAAACAATAACATTATGATACCAGAAAAAGGAAAAGTATTAGTAGATTTTTGGGCACAATGGTGCGGACCTTGTAAAGCAATGAAGCCTACATTAGAAAAATATAAAGAATCATCTAAAGTTCCTTTAGTGGAAATTAATGTTGATGAAGAAAATGAAATAGCACAAAAGTATGGGATACGAAGTATTCCATGCTTTGTTGTTATAGAAGATGGGAAAGAAATAGCCAGAAAAATTGGTATGCAAAATATAGACCAATTAGTTGAGCTTGTAAAATAAAGTTATATCATGATATTAAAATATGGATCAAAAGGAAAAAAAGTTCAGGAATTACAGGAGTTCTTATGTATTTCGGCAGATGGACATTTTGGTCCAGGAACTGAAAAAGCAGTTAAAGAATGGCAAAAGAATAACAAACTTGTTGCTGATGGTATTGTTGGCCCTGCCACTTGGGATGCTATGGGTTTGGCTACTACTGATAATTCAGAAGCACAATACGAAACACCTAACGGATTAACAGTACACCGTCATTTATTACCACAAGGTGAATACATGACAGGTAGTAAACCTGAGTATATTTTCTTACACCATACAGCAGGTTGGCATAATCCTTTTAGAACAATTGATCATTGGGGTAGAGATGATAGAGGAAAGGTTGCTACAGAGTTTGTATTAGGAGGCCAATCTATAAAAGGTAATGATGATAAGTATGATGGTGTTTTAGTTCAATGTACACCAGAAGGTGGATGGGGTTGGCACTTAGGAACAGGAAGAAGTCATATGCATCAACATTCTGTAGGAATTGAAGTAAATAATTTTGGATGGATAAAAGATGGTAAAACATATGCAGGTACAAGAGCAGCTGAATCTCAAATCGTTACATTAGATAAACCTTTTAGAGGATATAGAACATGGCAAAGGTATTCTGATAAACAAATCGAAGTATTAAGAGACTGGATCTTGTGGATAGGTGAAAGAGATGGTATTGATATTTGCGAAGGATTACCAAAATTAATACAATCAATTGGAGCTGATGCATTTGAATATATTCCAGATGTTAGAGCTGGTAAATTAAAAGGTGTGTGGACTCATACTAATGTTCGTAAAGATAAAGTAGATATGTTTCCTCAACAAGAATTAATGGATATGTTAGTATCCTTATAAAATTAAAATAAACGGAAATTATGTGGAACATTTTTAAAGATGATAATAATTGGAATGAAAAAGCCATTGTTGGTTTTATTGCATTTATTGTTATGTGTATAATAATGATAGCTGATTTGGTAACAGGTTGGTTCGGAAAAGACTTAGTGATTAATGAATTTGTTTATGATTCATTTACATTAGTTGTTCTTGGTTGTTTTGGAATTGCTGGCCTAGAAAAGTTTGCTGGTAATAAAAAAGATAAATGAAACATTTAAAAGATAATAATATAAGCTATTGGAAACATTGGTTTTTTGCTATGAAATTATCTCTTTCATTGTTTATTCATGCATGGTTTCCTAATGTATTAGAAACATATGCATCTGACAAAATTTGTAAAAAAGAAAATAAAAATGGATAAGTATATTTACAGAGGAAAATTAGAAAGAGTTGTAGATGGTGATACAATTGATGCTCTTATTGATGTAGGTTTTGATATTTGGGTAAAGAAGAGAATCCGATTCGTTGGAATGGATGCATGGGAAAGTAGAACAAGAGACTTAGAAGTAAAGAAAAAAGGATTAGCGGCTAAAGAGAGATTAAAGGTCTTACTGAATGAAGTCAGTAGTAAACCAGGATTCTTTAGGATCAAGTCCGAGGGTGTAGGTAAATATGGTAGAGTATTAGGTCAGATTTTTATAATGGATGCAGAAGGAAAGCAGTGGGATGTAAACCAAACACTAATTACAGAAGGTCATGGATATGAGTACTTCGGAGGTAAGAAAAGGTCATCTTGACATAGAGAATAAGAAAAACCGGACAATTTGTCAAAATATTCACTATTGCACAGTTTTTTCAGTATATTAATTAAAATAAGGAACTAATCCTTGTTTAAAATTAAAAAAGAAAAAACAATGTACACATTTATTAACGGCTTTAAGCCAGTAACACAAGCAAGAAGAATCAACGAAAATATTGATACTTTATTAAAAGATCCTTTCTGGGATGAATTTGAAAACTTTTTTACAAAACCATCAAAAGGTTGGCATTGTATTAAAGAAGATAAAAACTGGGTATTACAAATCGCAGTACCTGGATTAACTAAAGAAGATTTAAAAGTAAAAATGATTAAAGGCGAATTAAGTATTGCTTCTACTAATGAAGATAATATTTGGTTAGGATCCTTTGACAAGCGCTTTACTTTACCTGAAGAAATTAATACTAAAAAGATTAAAGCAAAGGTAGAAAATGGAGTGTTAACTTTGAACTTACCAATAAAAGAAGAAACTGAAAATTTTATTGATGTAAAGTAAAACAATCTGTTTAGTTATGTATATAAATATTAAATATATTTAAAAATTAACGTTAACATGAACAAAGAAGAAAACACTCAAGAAAATCCAGAACAAGAGCCTATCGTAGGTGCTCTTAATGGTCAGCAAGCATTAAATGTTTTAATTCAAGCTGTAAGAATTGCACAAGGTAAAGGAGCCTATACTATCGAGGATGCTGAATTGATCTCAAAAGCAATTAAAGTATTTGTACCTCCAACTCCAGCAGGAGAGGAAGGAACGGAAAATGATCCAGTAGTAAATTCTGAAGAGGATGAAACTCCAGCTGAGCCAGTAATGACTAAAGTTGAGAAGTAAAACTTACTAGTAATTCTGAGAAAGGGATCCAGAAATGGGTCCCTTTTTAGTTAATATATAATACAAATAAATTCTAATGGTACAATTACAGGAGCTTAAAGATTATTGTGAAGGAAGGAAGATTATCATTATAGGTAATTCTTCTAGAATTTTAAATGGGAAACATGGAAAAATGATTGATAGGTATGATATTGTTGTTAGGATGAATAAAGGATACTTACATAGACAAAATTTATTTGGAGATAAAATAGGAAACAAAACAAACATTATATCATTAGGAATAAAGTCAGCTTCATTTTCTGCTAATGTTATTCAAAGCAACACCGTAGATTATATTTTAAGTCCTATCATTTATAGTGATAGGTTAGAATATCCTAATGTATATGATGTACATCAAAATGTATATGAGGAATTAAGAAATGAATTAGATGGTTTTAAACCTTCAACCGGGATAAGTACTTATAATTTTTTTAATAGGTTTATGAATTTTGAGAGATTAGATTTAATAGGTTTTGATTTTTTTGAAAGTTCAACTAAACAAAGAAATCAATTAGGTCATTGTTATGTTCCTGATCATCATGGTATAAAAGAGAGTAGATTTTTTGAAAGATCTAAAGATCCTGAAAAAACTACATTACATCCAATAGAAGGTCCTTCTGCAACACTTGATGAAAATTATAACATTCCTAAATTTACGATAGGAGACAATTTAAAATATAAAATAAAGCATAGATAGTAATGGCTCGTAAAAAAATCAAAAGAATCATTCAAAATCCTGAAACTTATGGGGATAAGGAGAGGCATTTCCCAAGAGTGTCTATCAGGCCTAATACAACAAATAAAATTCACAATGTTAAACAAAACATTCAAAAGAAGAATTTTATTAGAAAGCAAAGAATAAACAGAAATCCTGTAGAACCTGTAAAAGATCCTATAAAATTTCTAGATGAAATACCAAAAGCTAAAAATGATATATGTTTTGTTGTAGGAGGTGGCCCTTCATTAAATGGTTTTGATTTTACTGAGTTAAATGGATTTGATACTATTGCTGTAAATAAGGCTGTAGAATTTATTCCTAATCCTACTTACTTTGTTACTACCGATTATTCTTATTTTATTAAAGCATCATTACCTTTAGAGAAAATAAAACAAAAGACTCAGTATACTTATTTTGTAGCCAATATGTCTCATCCTTATATGAGGTACAAAGACGGGCAAGTAATAGATAGCCGAAGAAATTTTGTTTATGAAGATTTATACAAATATACGGGAGTTATTGAGTCTTATGAAAAAACTGGGTTCGGTGATAATATAGAGAATTTTTCTCATGGGGAAAACAGTGGTCACTGTGGAATTCAGTTAGCTTTATTATTAGGTTATAAAAAAATATACCTTTTAGGTTTTGATTTAAGCGATGTAGGTCAAACACATTTTCATCAATCATATAGACAAGTAGATCAAGATTCTTTTAAAAAGAAAGTAGGTGGTTATGCAGAAACATTACTACAATCTTTAGTTAAGTATAAAGGTAGCCAGGAGATTATTAATTTATCTTCACAAAGTGTACTTATTAATTCACCTTTACTAATTAAGACTCAATCCTTTCAAGATGCATTAGAAGAACAAGGAATTGAAAAAAGAAAAAAATTAATTGAAGGCGGATTAGATGATTTGATGATAGTAGGTTATTATACTGTAAATACATCTTATGAAGAAGAAGCTCAAAATTTATTAAAGTCTTTAAATAAATTAGGACTTAATCATGATATAAGTGGAGTTAAAACATTAGGAAGTTGGCAAGCAAATACTAGATTTAAAGCAGGCTTTATGTTAGATATGTTAATTAAGCATCCTAATCATAGATTACTTTATGTTGACTGTGATGCGGTAGTTCACAAAAGCCCAGATCTGTTTAGAAATTATAGTTGCGATATAGCAGTAAGATGGCAAGATTTTAGATGGAGAAAAAATGAATGTTTAAGTGGAACTATTTATATGGAGAATAATGATAGGACTAAACTTATTTGTAAATTATGGAGAGACATAAATGTACAAGAAGGAAATCAATCATCAAGAATGGAACAATGGAATTTAGATACTGTTATAAATCAGATGAAAGAAAAGGATCCTCAATTTACTTATAAAAATTTACCACCTGAATATACGATGATATTTGATAGTATGAGAAGTATGTATCCTAATATTGTACCAGTGATAGAACATTTTCAGGCAAGTAGAAGATTTAAAAATGAAGTAAACAACGGGTAATGAATGTAATACAACAAAATACTACTGATGCTGATTTAATAATAGCTATTAAAAAAGCAGTTAAGCATAAACAACCATTAAGTATAGTTAGATGTGGCGATGGTGAAATGCATATATTAAAACGTGAAGATGATTTTCTTGGAGAGCAACAAAAGTTAACTCATCATCATTCATTATGTTTAATTCAATATAGAGAAAATATTTGGAAATGTATTGAGCATGCTCCTGTTAATCCAGCTTCATTAAAACCTAATACATGCCAATGTTATTTAACAGATAATAAATCTTTAGAATGGAGAAAGATAGCTAGGGATGTTATATCATATTCTATTAAAGAATCTGATTATGTTGGTTTAACTGTGCCTGGGAGAATTGCACATTACTATTCTATCACAGATACTATTTTACAAAGGTATGGAGTTAATCCTCATAACTTAAAAACAATAAGTAGTTTATTTCCTAGAGAAGAAATGTTTGGAAGTTTAGAGAATTTTAAAAAAATAATTCAAGGAAATGATATACACCTTGTCACTCCAAATGTAGAAAGATTTAAAAATGGAAAAATAGAAAATATGCTAGGAGTAAATGTAACTTATACTGATATAAGTGGACAAGAAAGTTGGCACCCAGATGTTAGAGAAAAAATAAAAAAAGATTTACTAATAACTAAAGCACCTATAGTTTTATTTGGTGGTGGTTATGGGGTTAAGAGTATGATTCCTTGGGCTGCTAAAGAATTAAGTAAAATTGCAATTGATGTAGGAAGTATTTTAGATGCTTGGTCAGGTTTGCAATCTAGGCATATGTTTATGGAAGAAAAATTTGCTCACTTAAACTGGATTAAATAATGAGAAACAGTGTAATTCAATATATTAAAGATTTAGGTTATGAATATAAAATATCAGGTAAACTTCATCTAGATATTTTAGATATTTCATTAATTTATTATACAAGAAAGAATGATTTGTGTTATCTTGATGCCAATGTTCCTCATTTAGTAAAAGATAAAAAAGATATAACTTTATTATGCCCGTTTGATTTTGATGAATCTAATCCTAACATATCATACATAAAGGTTAAAGACCCTAAATTAGTATTTTATTATGTTTCCCATTTGTTTGGTAATAATAAAACATTTGAAATAGACGAAAGTTTAAGTAGCCAATATCCTGGTGCTATCATAGGTACAAACTGTAAGATAGGTAATGATGTTAATATTCAAGCAGGTGTAATTATTAGAAGTAATACAATTATTAATGATGGTGCAACAATAGAGTCTGGTTCAGTTATTGGTAGTACAGGTTTATTATGGACCTGGGATACTGAAAGAAAGAAAAAGGTAATGCTTACTTTAACAGGCGGAACTGAAATAGGCAAGGACTGTTACATATGTTCTAATGTTTCTGTTGTGAGAGGTTCATGTAATGAAATGACAAAAATTGGGGATGGTGTAATGATTGCACCTGGAACCGCAATAGGTCACGGTTGTAATGTTGGTAAAAATACACATATTGCAAATAATGTAACATTAAGTGGAGCTGTCATAATTGGAGAAAATTGTTTCTTTGGTTCAGGTTGTACTGTTCAGCCAGCATGTAAAGTGTTAGATAATGTAGTTTTAGGTTCTGGTGCAATACTTACAAAAAGTACCGATAAGCCTGGTGTTTATGTAGGTATACCAGCTAAATGGATAAAAGAAAGAAGCGACGGTCTTAGAGGTTTACCAAGCGAAAATAATTAATAGGAACATATGAAGATTGAACAATATTTTTTACCTCCTCAATTTAATCATTTTCATGAAGAAGGAAATATATTTAATACTTTCTTAAAATCATATACGGATGTTAATGCACCTTCATTTTTTTATTCTACTAGGTCCATAGAGCAAATAATGCTAAATCACAAAGGACCGGCAATAATGATTGTAAACAATGATATTAGGCCAGTACAAAATAATTTAGAATGGGTTAA
>Ga0115011_10001372_pt1 | contig 17507 bp, 14 predicted proteins | sample TroAtlMetagenome_2_FD_88705 | JGI IMG/M metagenome (GOLD analysis project Ga0115011, IMG submission 88705) | Marine eukaryotic phytoplankton communities from Atlantic Ocean - Tropical Atlantic ANT8 Metagenome | ecosystem: Environmental > Aquatic > Marine > Oceanic | place: Tropical Atlantic...
AAAACCGGCTTTGATAGAAACTTTTGGATCTGGGAAGATTATGATCCATCATGCAATTATCTTGCAGTCGCAGATGTCTCTCGTGGAGATGGGGCAGATTACTCTACATTACATATTATTAAGCTAGAAACTTTAGAAATAATTGGTGAATATCAAGGCAAACCTACACCTGATATGTTTGCAAATTTTTTAAACCAAGTAGGTAGGGAGTTTGGAAATGCCATGCTTGTTGTCGAAAACAACAACATAGGCTACACTGTTCTTGACAAGCTTACTGACTATGCATACCCAAACTTGTACTTTTCAATCAAGTCAACCCATGAGTATATTGAACAATATCAAGCAGAAGCTGTGTCTTCAGCAGTAGCTGGTTTTACTACTTCAATGAAAACACGCCCACTCATAGTTGCAAAATTGGAAGAGTTTATAAGAAACAAACTAATTAAAATATATTCTTCTCGTACCATTAACGAGATGAAGACTTTTATTTGGAGGAATGGTAAGCCACAAGCAATGAAAGGCTATAATGATGATCTTGTTATGGCACTGGCTATCGCTTGTTGGGTTAGGGATACTGCACTACAATCAAATGCTAGAGAGTTAAACTATCAAAAAGCATTTGTTAGTGCAATAAAAACTTCTAAAACAACCATGAATACACAAATAGCCGGCCAACATGGCTACAAAAAAGATAATATATTTGATAAAATGAATGAAGCTAAAAACATGTATGACCAATTTAAATGGATTATAAAGTGAGAAATTAAATGCCAGACAACAGAATAAGACCTAAAGGTAGAAATCCAGCTAACCAAGAATCAGAATTATTCAAAAGATTAACACGTCTTTTTTCCGGTCCAATTGTGAATTATCGTTCTCAATCTGGCCGCAGAATTAGACGTCAACATCTAGATAAATATTCATCAAGATTCAAATCAGCTTCCGGTCAACAGTTCAAAAAGACCCTTTACAACCCTTTAGATCAGATTGCAACTAATGCAATTGCAAATCAGCGTAGATCCGAAAGATACATTGATTTTGATCAGATGGAATACATGCCAGAGATCGCTTCCACAATGGATATTTATGCGGATGAGATGACAACGTATTCTGATTTAAAGCCGATGCTCAATATCAGATGTGCCAACGAAGAAATTAAAGCAGTTTTAGATACGCTATATAATAGTATTTTAAACATTCAATACAATTTGTTTGGCTGGTCTCGCACAATGTGCAAATACGGAGATTTTTTCTTATATCTAGATATAGATGAGAAGTTTGGCGTTAAGTCAGTCCTCTCCCTTCCAATTCAAGAAATTGAAAGACTTGAAGGGCAAGATGCCACGAACCCAACTTACTTACAGTACCAGTGGAATTCCGCAGGTATGACATTTGAAAACTGGCAGATTGCTCACTTCCGTGTTTTAGGCAACGATAAATATCAACCTTATGGTACTTCTATCCTTGAGCCAGCTCGCCGCATCTGGCGCCAACTCACTCTTATGGAAGATGCAATGATGGCATATCGAGTTGTCCGTTCATCCGAGCGCCGAGTGTTTAAAATTGATGTTGGCGCTATTCCTCCAAATGAAGTTGAACAATATATGGAGAAAGTCGTTACGCAATTGAAACGACACTCTGTTGTTGACCCAAGCACCGGCCGTATTGATTTACGATATAATCCCATGTCAATTGAAGAAGACTACTTTATTCCAGTACGTGCAGGTTCACAAACAGAAATCACTAACCTTGCCGGCGCGCAAAACATTACAGCGATTGATGATATTAAGTATCTTCGTGATAAACTCTTTTCTGCGCTAAAAATTCCCCAAGCATATCTTGCAATGGGTGAAGGTGCAGCAGAAGACAAGACAACCCTTGCACAGAAAGACATTCGTTTCGCAAGAACAATCCAAAGGTTACAACGCGTTATCATTGCAGAACTTGAAAAAATTGGAATTATTCACCTTTATACTCTTGGTTTCCGCGGAGATGATTTATTAAGCTTCAAGCTTTCGTTAAATAATCCCTCGAAGATTGCAGAATTACAAGAAATAGAGCACTGGAAACAAAAGTTTGATATTGCTGGTTCTGCTACTGAAGGTTATTTTTCACGTAGGTGGGTTGCTGAGAATATTTTCGGCATGTCACACGAGGAATTCATCCGAAACCAAAGAGAGATGTATTACGACCGTAAACACGATGCTTCCCTTCAGGCAGTGGCAGAGGCACAAGCAGCCGGCGAAACCGGTGGACTCGGTGGTGATCTTGATTTGGGCGGAGAAGGTGGCGAACTCGACCTTGGTGATGATGCTCTGGGTGGACCAGAGGAGATTCCCGCATCTGATGCTGGTACCGATCTTGATTTGGGTGACAGTGAGCCCGGAGTCACAGATACTGCTGGAGATGAATCTCCGTTATTAGCAGTGCCTCCCGGTTCAAGAAACGATAAACGAACTAAACGAACTTATGAAAAGAGTACATATACTCCTGTTAAAAACGATAGAAGAAGAGACATGGGCCCCCGCAATCGTAATTACGCAGCAAAGAGAAGCGCAGAGAAAAGTAGCCCAACAATAAGAAATGTCTTCCCCGGTTCTGAAATTAACACTATACCAAGTTTGGCAAAAGGCATTTATGAGGAAGAACAACCTACTTATAAAGTGAATGAACAGTTCGAAGAAAAAAAATTATTTGAGCTAAACGGCTCGATACAGTCCATCTTAGATAATTTGGACAAGAAATTCATATTAACGGAGCAAAAAGATGAAGAATAGACACAACAAAAAAAGAAACACAGCGTTTGTTTATGAAGCATTGATCAAAGAGGCCACAGCAGCTGTCTTAAAAGGTGAGCACGATAGGAAACACACCGTTGTTTCGTTGGTAAAAAAATATTTTAACAATGACTCTATTTTAAGCAAAGACTTAGATTGTTATCGCTCGTTATATGAAACTAAAGGATTGCCAGAAGAAGATTGTAGAAGATTGATTCAAGAAACAAAAATAGATAAAAGAATGATAGACCAAGAAGGCTTATTTAATCTTCAAACGCAAATGATAAATGATATAAATAAACAAATTAGTTCAAATATATTTAACAACTTTGTGCCCAACTACAAAACACTGGCTACTATTGATCAATTGTTCTCAGTGAAGACTACTCCGAAAACACGCGTGATGTTAGAAAACGAATTAGTTGATTATATGTCAAGGGAAAAAATCAACGAACATGGCTCTAAGATAGATGCAGTAGTGGTTAACTCGTTTATTCAAAAATTTAACAACAAATACAGCGCTGAATTGTTGGAGGAACAGAAAGACTTGCTTACACATTATATATCTTCGTTTACAGATAATTCATTAGAACTGAAGATGTTTCTAAATAATGAAATTGCAAGGCTAAAAGAACACCTTGAAGCCGCAAAACAATTAACAGAAATAAAAGAAGACACTGAGATGCAGTCAAAATTAGTAGATGTTATTGACAAGCTTGAGACATTCACAGAGGTCAAAATTTGCGATGAGGTTTTGCTTACAGTGCTGAAGACACAAAACTTAACAAAGGAACTTGATATTAATGGCCTTAACGATTAAAATTGGTCGCGGCAATCAGTCTGCTACTATAAAACTTGAGATGGATATCAGAAAAAGCATGAGTGGCGATTTGATGATTTTCGACCATGGCGACATTGATATAGTGTTGTCACCGTCTGATAATAAAGTTTTAGCTTTTCCAAAAGAAACAATGTCTGATCTGGTCTATGGTGCACAAAATAGATTATTTGCACACCTTAGAAAGCGCGGTCTTATTATACCCGAAAGTATACAAGCCGGCGCCTTTTACGGAGTCATCGAGGGTGAAATGCAAAAACCATTTAAAGAAGATCTAAATACTGCAAAAATGGCACTGATTAATATATCAAAATTTATTGATGAAGAGCGCCCCTACTTTGAATCAACAGAAGCGATTATCTCCATGGCAGATGACGAACTAATCCACCCTGACAAAGAGGATTCAACTGAATTGGGTGAAGTCCCACAGTCTACTGAGAAGGGCTCAATTCGTCCGGGCTTCATTAGAGATCCATATTCTTTGAACTATATGTATACAATCTAAAATGAAATCTTTAATTGAAAATTGGAACAAGTTTGTTAACGAACAAGAAAGCGATCAAGAACGATTTGCTGACATCTTGAGTAAATTTAAAAGCATTCAAGGCGATAAGATTAACGCAGGACAGTTAAAGTTTCTTGTGAAGTTTATTGCCAAAGATGTTGCTTCTGGTGGAAAGCTTGGCAAACAATTGGAAAACGCGGCCATCGATGCTGGCATTGATATAGCAGCTGTCGCTTCGGACGCCATCGGCTTTGGGATACTACGCTCTGGCAGCAAGCTTGTTGCTAATGTAAGTAAAAGAGCTAAAGTAAAACTTAGTGATGATGCCCAAGTTATGGCTAGTTTGATGTTGGTTGACGATGTGGCAGCTAGCAAGAACCCAATTCTTAAATTATTAAATGTTCATGATTCATATGAGGGCTCTATAAATCCTCTCTTAAATGGCCCCTTTGTGGCATTCGCTATGGAAGAATTGCAAGGGTTAGCTGATGATCAGGACATACCAATAGATTGGGGTACCACAGTCATGCAAAAATATTTAGCATCAGACTTTAAATTACAATCAAAACCAATGGAGTAAAATTGGAATTACTAACCTTTATATTGTGTGCCTATGGGTTAACACAAATACTTGTTTATGGTAAGGTCTTCGACGATATAAGACCCACCAAAGGGAGACTTGGGCAACTATTTAAGTGTCCGATGTGCATGGGTTTTCATGTAGGGTGGTTTTTAATGCTACTTTCTCCGTTCACCCAACTATTTAGTTTTGAGGTTTCTGTAGCAAACTATTTCTTACTTGGGTGGTTATCGTCAGGAACATCTTACATTCTGAATATGTTATTCGGAGACAACGGAGTAAAACATGAACACAAATATGCAAACAGCGACACCTGCCACTTGGACAAACAAGTGGATGCTTCAGCCAGTTAGGCGATGCTGTAAAGGAAGTTAGCTATGGGTCAGAAATTATTGAGAGAGTATTATGAGTTGTGCGAAGGTGGCATATGCCAAGATTTGCTGACTGAAGATGAGAAGCGTTTTGTCGCCGCCGGCGGCATGATGCTTACCGGTATTATTCAAAAAGCTGATACAGTTAATGGTAACGGCCGCGTTTATCCCGAGCATGTGTTGAAGCGAGAGATGGTTAACTATTCTAAGCTCGTTAAAGAACGTCGTGCACTCGGAGAATTAGATCACCCAGATGACTCAGTCATCAACCTTAAGAACGCATCGCACATGATGACAGACGTTTGGTGGGATGGAAATAACGTTATGGGCAAGGCTAAGGTTTTAGACACGCCGTCTGGACAAGTTTTGCAATCTTTGGTGAGTGCCGGTGTTAGCATTGGTATTTCATCACGCGGCATGGGTTCTGTCAGTGAATCTCAAGGCAACACAGTCGTTGAAGATGATTTTCAATTAATTTGTTTTGATTTTGTTTCTGAGCCTTCCACACCCGGAGCTTTCATGATGAAGGAAGCGAAAGAATTTAACAATAAAGTCTTTACCAAAGCAGATCGAATTAACCGTTTGTTGAACGAGGTTTTAAATGAAGAAGTCTGATTTAAAAAAGGCTATTAAACCACTCGTTAAGGAGTGCATTCATGAAGTCTTAATAGAAGAAGGCCTTCTATCCAATATAGTATCAGAAGTAGCTTCTGGTCTGCAACCTAATATTGTTGTTGAGAGTAAACAAAATAACTCTAAACAACTACTTAGAGAAAAGAGTCAAATTAAAAATGACCACAACAAGAAGTTGAAAGAACAAAAAAAACGTATGCTTAGTGCTATTGGTCAAGAAGCCTACAATGGAGTAGATCTTTTTGAAGGGACGACCCCTATGTCCTCTCAAGGTTCTTCCGAAGCTAAAGCCGGATCTGTTGATTTGGGTTCTCCCCATGATTCTGGGGTGGATATATCCTCTTTAATGGGTGATGCATCGAAAATTTGGGATGCAATGAAGTGAAAATATGAAAAAACAATGTAATGTAGTAGTAAACTCCAGAGAGTGTAGAAACAACACCGACAAAATGATAAGAAAATTTATCAAAAAAGTTAAAAAAGAACGTATTATTGAAGAAGTCAAAGAACGTCGACGATATAAGAAGCCCTCTGTAAAGAAAAAAGAGAAAAGAATCAAAGCTGAAAGGGCCCGCATAAGACAGGAACTAAAGCGAAAGCGCGCAAAAGAAAGACGTAATAGAAAAAAGTAGTGACTATTTATATTGAGTATAATTAAATTTGGAGTTTTAAATGGCTAATTTTACAAAATCTTATAAAGCAAATGTTGGACTAAATCATGTCCCAGCTTACCAAGCTTCTGGGCGTCCATACGCTTCAGGGTCAATTGTAAGCAAAAACGATGCTATAAACGTCATCGCTAAACTTGAATTCCCAAATGTTACTAGATGGATTTATGTTACAAATCACGGGGCTGACGCAGTTAGAGTTGGGTTTTCAGAATTAGGCGTCGTAAGTGGTAGTAACTACTTTAGAATTGCGGGTGTTGCTGCAAATGGTAATTCAGCGCCGCAGAGTATTAGGCTTGAGGTTAAAGTATCAGAACTATATCTTTCAGGATCGACCTCTGTTGACGTTGTCGCTGGATTGACAACAATTCCTGCACACAGAACATCAGGAAGCACTGGTCCATCTTGGAGTGGCTCCGCAGGGGTTGGGTAATAAATGTCGTTTGGATGGGCTTATGTAGATTGTAGTGGTTCTGCTGGTGGCGGCGGTGCATCAGGTCCGAGCGGCTCGATACAGTTCATGACTGCATCGGGCACTGGTATCTCTAGCGGATCTACCAGTCTTAGGTATGACCAATTCAAACAAAAGCTTATTTTAACGGGCACATTAGATGTCCGCGGCGCCATTAGTGCTAGCACGTTTGTTGTAAGGCAAACTGATACATTAACTGGATCGACAATATTCGGTAATGATCTGTCCGATACACACCGATTTACAGGTAGTGTGTTCATTGGCACCGACAATTCAACGCCACCGGCATTTCAAGTTTCTCTCTCCCTTAGTCAATCAAAAACATCTGGCTTTAGAGTGGGTTACCATAGCGTTGCAAACTCGGCTGCAACCAGTAGACAATATACAGCGTCAACAAAAGATTATGTGATTGGCGTTTCGATGACCGGAGCAGTTGGGATTCGCCTCCCATCGGCTGCAGCAGTCGGCTCTGGAGCACTTTATGTAATAAAAGATCAACTTGCTTCTAGAGCAGGAAATTCGATATATATTTCTGCATCATTAGGGACAGGACAAAAGATAGATGGTGCTAATTACTATGAACTTACAGGTACTATGCCTGCAATTAGTTTATATTCAAACGGATCTAACTGGTTCGTATTCTAGGGAGGGTCGGTGTTAAATGGCGTACAATGCTTTATCAGGTACGGTCATCGCCCCAGAGTACTTTGGGCCTCCACCGGGCGAGGCGACCCTAACAAATATAATCTCAGGTAATCTGGGTAAGTCTGACGGCTCTAGCATCGTCAATATACCGCGTGTTTCAAACGCCACTGATAATTCAATTATCACAAATGTTGGCGGCAATGCAAACACCTTAACAGCCGAAACTAATCTTAAGTTTAATGGCTCGGTGTTAAACGTAACCGGTAAAGTTACGGCAAGCGTAGGTGTTTCTGCGTCGTACTTCGAAGGTGATGGCTCAAGGTTAACAGGCATAGCATCATCAGGTGGAAGTATTGGGCCCGCGGAAGATGGAGCATACACTGATGGCTTGTTTACTGATTTTATACCAAGCACCTTAATTGGTGTACCGATTGATAGATTCAATGAAGTGTTGAAGATTTTAGCACCCTCACCTGCACCGGCCCTGAAATCAGTTAATGAAAACATAACCAATGGGATCACGGCCAAACTTTCATTTGGTACTGGCAATTCTGTTGCCGGCTACTCCAACTCTGCGAACACGGCTGGATTTACTGCAGTTACACGTACTAATTCATATGGTTTTTTAGTATCTGGCTCAAATATAAGATTAGGAATATATAATGGTTCACAAAATATTTCTGGAATACTTAACTTTGACGTCCCTGAGAGTGTTTCAAATGAATTTCTTGCCTATGCTAGCGGCGCTTTTGGGAATGCCGAAACGGGCTCATTAAAATTAGAAGTAAACGGCTCTGTTGTTCACACTATTAACTTAAGCTCATTTGGCGGCGCCGGAAACCCAGCTACAGGATCCGCTAGCTCATTGACAAACAACTCAGGCTTTACTCATGTTTCAGTCACAGCTTCAAGTTATGATGGCAATGGCGCTGAGTGGTATCTTTTTAAGCAGAGGACAGCAAGGTTATTAGCAAACACAGCATCCCACAGGCCCGGGTGGAACTATATCCGTGCAGTCCACACAGTTGGAGCAACTGATTATACAACTAACTATATTGAGTGGGTCAACGATCCTTCTGGTGCCGTTAATGATTTGGCACTATCAAAAGGAAGGATTGATGGCATACAGTTGGCGGGCTCTAAATATCTTTCTGGTGTTCAATATAATACCAATGCAACCGCAACCTACAAGGCTGATATACTAAATTTATATAGAAACGTATATGCTGCGACAGGCACTCCGATTTCCTTCACGGTTACCAACTCATCAACACCTACAGCTCAATCTGTTCCAAACATTGGTGCGTCAGAAAACAACACAAAAATCTTAGGTGTCACGGCTAGCCTTAGTGTTAACGCTTCAGTTGACACACTACTCTCAGGTGCAATAACTGCTAATACGACAGTGACGCATCCTATGAAATCTACTATATCGACCACGGGATCCGCCACCACAGGTAACGGGTTCTTGGTAGATAACAGGACACAAGCCAGCACAAACCTAATTGAATACTTTCATGACGAAACATATCGAAAAACTTCAGGTTCGTATGCTAACCAAGCATCGGTAACGAATGCTGCATCAATTTGGAACTCACGAAACCACATGACTGGTGGAGGTGCCACGGGGCATACAGATGGATTATTATTCTTTAATCAAAGACTTTATAGTCCTGTTGATAATGATATCCCGGTGGGTGGTAATTTCTCTGCTCTTTCTAATGTGTCGTCGGGGCAACCTAATTACTCTTCTGTAAATGGGACTAGAACATTCTTTCGTGTACTCACAAATTCAAGTGGTGCTTCAATTAGGGATCTTAAAATCACATTTAACAAAGCTAACACTGGACTCAGCAACACAACATTAGATAATGCTAACATTCGTTTCCTAATTAAAAACCCGGGCGCCACCGAGTATATGAATGCTAAAACTGCTTTTTCATATGGAAGTGTTGGCGAAAATGCTGGAGCTTTAATTAACGGCGCTGATGATAACAGTAATACAGCCGGCGGCTCAAACGCAGTACATTGTATAACTTTTGGAACAGCATCTATTGCAAACGGCCAACATGCCATTATAAAGGTTGAAGCAGATGAAAGTTGGGGTGGGTATATTAATCAGATCACGTTTCAATTAGGCGCCTCTGATGTTTCAGCACCCACAGAAGCTCCTGCGCTTGACGATATAGATGCCAACAACTCAGGTGTGAGCGATGCAAAACTTTCATTTGGTACATCTAACCCTGTACCAAATTACAGTCCTGCAACTGGCTCTTCCATTAGTTTAACTAACTACAATTCAAATGCGCTTTATTCACTTAGCGGAGATCGCAGGGGTGTGCTCGGCTCTTTGCAGAATATTACTGGCGAATTAAACGAAGACGTAGCAGCTAGCACGCCAAATTACATAGCAAACTCATTTAAAGATGCATACACCGGCTCGTTAGTGTTGGAAGTTAATGGGGTAGAGGTACATACATTAAATTTAGCATCAACCCTTAGTTCAGTTAGCGATAATTTTAACGCTAACAATTCAGGATTTAGTGTTTCAGCAGTTAATTTTAGTGAAACGACTGATGGTATTCCAGACTATAGAAAAACATACAGAACGGGTGATTATCAAGTTGGCACTTCAGAACAAAATTTGGGTTGGAACTATGCGAGAGTTATCCATCGTATAGGGAGCAGCAATACAACAACAAATTATGTTGAGTGGGTAGTTGACACGGATGGGAATGCTTTAAATTCTGGGTCAGTCGCTTTATCACACTTTACAGCATCCGCGCCATACTATCAATCAGGTGTTGGTTATTTTGCTACAAGACCGTCTGCCTCGTATACGTATGAAGCACTTAATGTATACAGAAATGTTTATCAAAATGGTACAGCAATCTCGTATCCAACCACAACAAATTGCTCAGTTTCTAATATTAGGATTACTGGGTCAGGCGTTGCCACATCAAATACAGCGGCCGCCTCCGTTTCGTTGCCCAACTTAAATAACACTGCTGATTGTGAGCAAAAATTAATTCAGGTTACTGGTACTGTTCTTCTTGATGCTTTGACCTCTATTTCTGGTGGCTTTGGTCTCTATACCGATTACGATGCTACTGTAACCTCTCAAGTTGTTCACCCTTTAAAGGCAACACTTAGTACAACAGCACTATCGAAAACTTCTTTTATGGTTTATTCGGGAACCGTAGGATCCACTACGACAAGTAGTGCTGAATATTTTGGACAAGAGATATACAGGATTCACTCTGGTAACTACATAAGCCAATCTAATGTATCGTCGGTATCTAATAAGTGGAACTCCTCATATTCTGTTAATGCCGGCATTTCTGGCCATAACGATGGATTAGTCACAGCTAATGGTTATCTTATCTCACCATTTAAAATTGGTAACGCAGGAGATACAAGGAATGTTTCGAACGGCGGCTCCCTTCAGGCCCCCCCAAACAACCCTAACTATTCATCGCTAACAAACGCAACAAGGAGCTACTATAGGCACTTTATAAATGATACTGGAGTTGCAAAGGCCACTTTTAAACTTAAACTATATGGTAATGCCAACTTAGTTTCTAAAGCCGGCGCTTTTAACACCGGTGGATTAGCAGCTAACAAAAATATTACTGTTGAAGTTAAGGTTCCTTTCGATCCATCATATACTGGCCTAGACGATACAACTACTGCATGGGGAGATGCCATTAGACCATATAGTGCAGGGACACAACCTGATGCAGATGGCGTTGGGATTCTAAATTTAGGCGGTACCGACTTGACTCAGGCCGTAGGTAACTCCGGTAGGGAGATTCCACTACAATTACAAGGCAAACAAGTAAGAAGCACACAAAGGTTTGTTGTTAAAATTTCTGCACACAAAGATTGGACAGGTTATTTATCAAGAATAGAGGTAGATTACACGTAAAATGAGCACAGGTAAAACCAATATAACATCGACTCAGTTTGCAGCCAAAAAATTACTTGGTAAGGCGCATACCTCTAATTTAAAATCAGACGTTAATGAAACAATTCCTTCTAATGTATCTGTACCGTCAAAAACTGTGTTTGGGGAAGACATTCCCAACAATCCGGGCGATAACTTCTTCACTATGTATAGTGCATCAGTTGCAGCGGGTGGTAGTGCTACTGTTGAGAGAGTTTATTTAGATATTGTATCGATATCAGACACGATCTATGATGCTGACTCCGTTGTCTCTGGTGGTGGTGGTTCCGGGGAATCTTCCCAATCTGGGCCCCACGGTTATTATCTTAAGTTACCGGCAAATTATGAAACTACGTCTTCAAATCCACGAAAAGGCACCGGAGTTTTTACAAATAACAAAAGAATTTATGATTCCCGTGGTGAATTACAATTAGTCCCTCCTTTGATTTCAAATGCTAGCCCAAATAAGTATTTTTTAAAATTATATAAAGGTGATCCCACTAATGCTGCTAATGAAATTACTTCCGGCGACGTTATCGATTGGCAATTTGACTATTATTCTGGTGTTATTTTTATTCAAGACTATAGTTCAAGTAAAGTACCATTAACAGCATCGGCTTATCTATATGTCGGCAAATATCTTGACGATAAGATTAACGATATATCTAGTTCCGGCGGCGGTTCTGGTGGTGGAATATTTACTGAGTCAGCTGTAAATAGAGCATTCACCACCAGTAGTATAAATGTCGGGTCCAGTACTCCGCCGACAAAAACACTAAATGTTAAAGGCACCTCCGAATTAAGCGGTGGCATAATTCATAAAAGAATTTATAAAACTTCAAACTATACTGCGACTATTAGCGATTATTTTATTGGAGTAAATTCTTCTGGTGGTGCGTTTGCTGTTACCTTACCAGACGCAGCGACTTCAAATGATGGTCAAACATGGGTTATTAAAGATGAAGGCGGCGCCGCAAACACTAACAATATTACGATTTCGGCCTCTGGATCACAACAAATTGATGGTGAAAATTCGGTTGTTTTAGAGTCACCTTATGCATCGATCCAGCTTTATTCAAACGGAAGCAATAAATTTTACATCTTCTAAAATTTTTGTGACACCTGAAGACTAATTATAAGTGAGTGAATGGGCTGTACGCACTCGTTTCGTATTTGTTTATTTACTCAAGCATAATAAAAACAATTAAATGGAGGGTTTTTAAACATGGCTTATAAATTTCAAAGAGGTGCTTCTATTCTTAGTGGTACCGTAGAGGTCCAATCAGCAGAAGGTGAAATTTCTGTTTCGGGCCAGACTGGTGTGAAAACAATTGAATTGCAACCATCAGGCATTATTTCCGGTTCAGGTGCAGCTAACTTTGGTTCACTTAAAATCGGAAGCGCTCAAACTGAAGTTGTCTCTTCCGCACTTCAGTTAAAAAATATTGCAACCTTAGATGCAATAACTGAGGCTACAATCGAGGGTGCAATCGATACTCTCGCTAACTTAACTAGTTTCGGCACCAACGGTGCAGAGACTCGCGCTTTAGGTACTGTAGATATCGTTCAAGGCATTCAAATCAACAACACCAACTTCGTCGACGCGTCACGCAACATTGCTGCCGGAAACGTCATCGGTGCTGTTCTTTCTGGAACTGCAGTTCAAGTCCCCGATGGTGGCTTGTCTTTTGCTGGTACAGCAGTTTCTTCTACTGCCGCTGAACTCAACTTAGTTGATGGCGCGCAGGCAGGCGTAATTGCCAACAGTAAAGCAGTCATCTATGACTCAAAAGGAGCAGTTACTGCTACCGGACTTACCGGCTCATTGCGTTTCTCTCTCGATGTAGCTGCTAACAGTGGTCTCGGAATGTCACCGTTCAATAACTCAGCGGACGTCAATAACCTCGCTATTAGCGCCTCTTTCTTGCAAGCTGCAGCTGTCGCTGTTGCTACTGACCAGATTATGATTTTGAATAACCTTGGTCAACCGAAGCGCGAAAGTGTTACTGACCTTATGACTGCGGTTGCTGGTGACGGACTTGGCACTGCATCTAGCCAACTTAAGGTTAATGTTGATGATAGTTCTATCGAACTCAACTCTGATGCACTTCGCGTCAAAGCTGGTGGTGTTACCGATTCTATGCTCAATAATGACGTTGCTACTGGTTTAGCTGGCGTTGGTCTTTCCGCTAATGCTGGTGTTCTGGCTCTTGACCTCAATGAGTTAACCGCTGCCAATATGACTGGTTCTTCTGATAGTATTGCTTTCCTTGATGGTACAGCTACTAGAAAAACAACAATGGCTCAATTCGTTGATGCTATTGCGGGCGCTGGTCTTGCGGGTAACGCTGACGGCACAATTTCGACACAAGCTGGTGCAGTATCTGAAGTTATCAGCAGCACTACAGCACTTAGTGAAGGTTATAACTATTACACTGCGTCTGTATCTAAGGCTTTAACCTTGCCAGCTTCGCCATCCGTTGGTGATGTTGTCTACATTAAGGCTCAAACACTTGCAGATAGTGCAGGTATTACTATTAATAAAGCGGGTTCCCACACAATTGATGGTGAAACTTCTGTAGTACTTGAGTCTAGTCACGGTGCAATTGGTTTTGTTTATCTTGTTGCTAACAACTGGGGTATTATTTAATCAATATATTCTTTCAACTTTTGTTGGAACTTTTTGGATGTCCCTCCTTTGGGGGGCATCCTTTTTTTTATGAACTATTTATATGTGAGATTCAAATAAAAAAATGGCCTATTTATTAGGACAGAGGAAAATATGGCTTATAATATTCTAAAAGGTTCCGTTGAGTTTAGTGACGGTTCTGATGGTTCTCTAGAGAACACAGTAGACTTAAAAACTAATCAAACTATTAACGGTGTCAAGACTTTCGTTCAAACAGTTTCTGCGAGTGCATTTACTTCTAATGCAGGAAGTATTGTGCCCCCAGCATTAACGACAATAGGTACCGATGGTGCTAACCGAGTAATAACTTCGGATGGCGATAGAACTGCAACTGCCCACGCTAATGTTACTATCACTAAAAGCTCGCTTACAGCCTCATTCTTTTCAGGTTCAGCTGTTGGACTTACTAATCTACAATCAACACAAGTGGTTGGCTCATTAAGTGCAAGTCAGATACATTTGGGTAACGGCCTTGTTAGCTCTGCACCAAAAATAGCAGTCTCCGGTTCAGATGGATTGATTGTTAGTGCAACAGGAGTAGCCGCTAGGCTGCAAGCTAATTCTGGGCTTGCGTTTAGTTCATCTGCCATGGCACTATCTGTAAACCCATCAGTGGCTGTAGCTATTACCGATTCGGGCCAATCTTTAGCTGATGCTGATAGTTTCTTGGTTCATGATGCCTCAAGAACACAAACAAGAAAAGCAACAGCCAACGATGTTTACACTTATATAAATTCTAAAATTTCATCACCAGCAGTTACAACATACACTAATTCTACTAATAATCGTATCATAACTTCTGTCGACGGCACCACTATTAATGGCGAAGCCAATCTGACATTTGATGGTTCAACACTTACAGTGACAGGGGACGCGACGATTGATAAGAATCATAGCGGAATGAATGGAGCAACAGTAACGGGCCTACAAATAGATCTCGATAAAACCAGCGCGACAACAACAGATAACACCATGTATGGTCTCAACATTGACATGGACAATACCACAGCCACCAATGGCAACAACACCATGTATGGTTTACACGTCACCCCAACGCTTACACATGCCGCTGATGCCGGAACTCCCGTTGTATACGGCGCCCTTATCAATGCGCAAGGCGGAACAAACGGCGGCAGCCTTGTCCAAGGTGCAAGAATCGAAGCTGCAGGCGGAGACTTCAACTACGGACTCCAACTTGACGTTGAAGACGGAGGTGTGGATCTTAGAATTGAAAGCTCAGCCGATAATGGCGACTATTTCCAGATTCAAACCACCACCGCCGGTGCAACCACAATCACAACGCAAGATGATGATGGTGCTGCTGCTCATCTTACATTTAATGTTGATGGAAACATTACCCTTGATCCCGTAGGGGCCTTATCCGCTTCATGTGGAGTGCATATCACAGGCTCCGATCCACATGTGGCCATTGGCGACAAACGCGGATCTTCCCCTAATCCAATTATGTTAAATGTCAGGCCTGCAGATACAGATGGGAACAATAAGATCTTAGCCCTATTCCAACGCACCGAAGGATCTGGAATGAGAACTTGTTTCGCAGTAACAGGCTCAGGCCAAGTTGCTGTGGGGGGGTCCCACTTAGCTGGAGTACTTAACGTTAGTGGCTCTGATTCTGAAACTTTAATTAGTGCTAAAAGCAATACTAAAAACCCTGCATTCTATGTTAGCGGCTCTGGTGAGATGTTTGTATCAGGCAACGTTGGAGTAAATACTACAAGCCCCACATCTCCGCTCGATGTTGCCGGCAACTCAATCAGAATTAGAAACTCAAACACAGTCGCAAACTCTAATGATAACGGTTCCGCCGGCGAAATTAGATGGGACGCTAATTACATGTATATCTGCATTGCAACAAATCAATGGCGAAGAATTGCTCACAGTACTTGGTAGCATATCACTAAAAATGGTCTTTTGTGAGTGTGAATACTATTTATTTTGAACATTTCTCACTTTAGGAGCACTATTAATGTCAAGCTTATTAAAAGAAGCAATCGTTGATGCCAAAGCATTGCGCGAATCTGCACTCAAAAACGCCGAAACCACAGTTATTGAAAAATACTCAGAAGAAGTAAAGGCTACTTTACAACAATTGTTAGAACAAGATGAAATTGAAGAGGCGGGGGTAGAAACCAACGATGATGTTATAAAAAATGTTCCACTGGCTGCTACAGATGGACTTTCTGAAGAAGAAGGTGATATTCCTAACGGTATGCATGAGCCCGGCGATGAAATTTCTGTTAATGTTGATTTAGATGCGTTACAAGAAGCAGTTAACGCATTAGAAAGCGAATTGTTTGAAGATGAAGAAATTGAATTAAGCGAACAAGATTTAACTGATATCATTTCTGAAGAAGATGAGGAAGTTAATGAAGAAGAGACAGTCGATACCTCCGCTGCACAAGCCAGCGCCGATGAGGCAGAAGCTGATGATAAACAAATGGACGACTTAGAAGAAAAGCATAGCCTTGATGCCGATTCTTTGGTCGACGCTATTATGGAAAAACTTACTGTTGATATGGGTGCTGAACTTGCCGGCTGGGCCGGCAGATCATCCGAAGATATCACTCACCAAATTGAAAAAGAATTGGCTCATCGCCGTTCTACAGATGTAGAAGAAGAAATGAAAGATTTGAAGAAAGCACAAGAAGAGTTGGTTTTTGAGAATAACCAACTCAATGAAAAGCTTTCAAAATATGAGGGAGTATTGGAAGAATTACAAGAAAATTTACAAGATGTGAATCTTTCCAACGCTCGCTTGTTATATACGAACCGTGTGCTTAGAAATACCTCCTTTAATGAGCGACAAAAAGAAAAGATTGTCGAAGCAATTTCTAATGCTGGTTCTGTGACTGAAGCTCGCACTATTTTCGAGACACTTCAAAGCACAGTGGAGGCTAAGCCCAAGCGTAGCCCACAATCACTGAGCGAAGCAATTGGAAATAAACGTTCATCAGTTATACGTGCCTCTCGTCAAGAGAGCACATCATCCGATCCCTTACAGGATAGGATGAAAAGACTAGCAGGTATCAAATAGATACCATTAATTAAATATTAAAAGGAGAAATTATAAAATGGCTGGTATTATCGATAGATTGACCGAAGGTGTTGTCAATCGTGATATGCGTGCAGAGGGCTCCGCTCTTCTTTCCAAGTGGGAAAAGACTGGACTTCTTGAGGGTCTTAATTCGGATCGTCAAAAGGGCTCTATGGCACGTTTGCTTGAAAACCAAGCAAAAGAATTACTTCGTGAGAGCAGCAGCATGTCTGCTGGTGATGTTGAGGGCTTCGCGGCCGTCGCATTCCCAATTGTTCGTCGCGTATTCGCAGGACTGATCGCAAATGATCTTGTTTCTGTACAACCA